>ERZ1106952.131-NODE-131-length-51101-cov-45.116209_pt1 | contig 51101 bp, 81 predicted proteins | sample MGYA00403677_ERZ1106952 | MGnify/ENA primary metagenome ERZ1106952 (study PRJEB35170, sample SAMEA104062415) | human gut metagenome | biome: human gut; feature: human-associated habitat; material: faeces | place: Denmark | collected 2012-05-14 ...
GAATCAAAGATTTCTTTGATGACGAGATGTTCGAGCCTGAAAATATCCTCGACGATTGACAACAAAAAAAAGAGGGCCGAACTTATAAAAGTCCGACCCTCTTTCGTCTCCGTGTTTAACGGGATTATTATAGCACTTTGAGTTGTGCTTGTTAAGCGATTTTAGGATAAAAAATATCCAGTATTTTAAAAATTAAATCCAAACAGTTTACCGCTTCCATCAGGATTATCGTTAAGTTCAAGAACAATTTCGCCATCATATAAAGCGTACTTTTTACCATCCGTAGTCATCGGTACTACGCTATCTATCATCGTAATTATACACTGCAATCCATTATTGCCAAGTTTACGAATCAAATCCAAATATGAACTTGCGATTCTCCTATCGTCTCCGTCCAATATGCCATCATGTAATACAAATCTAAAAAATGATTTATCAAGATAGCTGGTAAGAATTGCTAAGTCCATACATGCACAAATTTCTTTTTGATATGTGTGACCGTCGCTTTGCTGAGTCTCATTTCCATGTTCATCAAAAGTTTTTGTTGTGAACATTATATTTGCACTATCCTCAGTTTTTGGAAGTTCAAATACTAATCGAGCAACTCCACCTACAATGTCTTTAAAATATTTGGCAAATAATAATTTGATTTGTGTTCCACGCTCTGTGCCTATTGTTATTAAATCTCTTATTTCTTCTCTTAACGCAGACAACTTAGCTTTTTCCGCCTCTTTTTCTTTCCTTTTTGTACTTATATCTTCTATAGCTTTTATACGGTGCTTTACATCATCTAATTTTGTATTAAGAGCAATAATTTCGATTTGAGCATCTTTAAATTTTTGAAAAGTTTCTTCTCTTTGTAACTTTGCCAATGCGTTAACACGTTTATTATTCAATACTTTAAGCTTGTTATCCATTTCTTGCGCTATCGCTATTTTCAAAGATAATAATTCTTGTAATTTAGCAGCGCGATCACAAGTTATACTTCTATTAAATTCTAACAGATCGTCATAGTTATGTTTGAGTGTATCAGGAAAAATTAATTTTACTTCGTTGAATAATTCATACACATCCTCGTAATTATATACTATTTCGTCTTTAAGAGACTGTCTGATAGCCTCAATATCTCCTTTTACATTATAAACAGTAATATTCAATTCCGAAATTTCTTTTTCAATATTTTCTATTAATTCTTTAGAAATATTCGCTTCTTGCAAGTAAAAGTCAAAATTTTCTGCTTTTTCCGATAAAAATTCTATCCGTTTTTCTAATACGTCTTTTTGATTTAAAATGCCATCCAGTGCTCCCTCATCCACTTTGAAATACTCTTTTATATGAATTATCTCATCTGTTATCTTTTTTATTCTATCAGTAACAAAATATATATCGTCAAGCAATTTTTTATCATATCCTAAAAGTTCAAATAAAATCGGTTTCCATTCGCTATCCTTATTTTTAGTAAATTTTTGAAGTTGAAACGCACTATTATAATCTCCTTGTTTTCTTAAAAAATAGCCCAACAGTTTTCTATATTTACCATCAGTAAAAACATTGAAATTAAGCAATTCTTGGAAGACCTCAATCCCGTATTCTTTATTTTTTGAATTTCCTCGTATTGGATAGGTTTGCCACTCTGTTGCGTTAATTAAATTTTGTTTTCCTTGCTCATGTTTAAGTATGCTTACACTTTTTATATCACGTGGAGATCGTTTTATAGTTACATACTTCCCATCATTAAGCTTTACTTCCAAATAAAATTCATATGTTTTAAAAAGTTCTGATCCTAAAAAGCCACCCGTATTATAATCTTTTAATAACAAAAAATCTATTATTTTTACGAGCATTGATTTTCCAATATTGTGATCTGAACTTTTTTGATTTGGATGCTTGATTCTTCCTATAATTATATTTACTCCCTCATTAAATTCTATCGATTTAAAACTCGGAATATTAGAATATATTTTACTAAGTTTCATAAATCAATTCCACCTTATCTTGATTTGGATCAAACGATATCAAATTTAATAAATAAAGGAAATCCATGGTAGGAACAAATAAGATATCTGCTTGCTCTCCTATATTTTTGATTAATTCTTCACGAATAACTTGACAACTTACCTTATGATGTTCGATTAAGTATTTTAGAATTATATAACTATTATATACAACACAGTTTTTTGGATCGGTAAACTTATCGGGTTTCAGCATTCGTTTTCCTCCCTATATCACAATTTGCATACATATAATACGCCAAAATATTGAGCAAGTAAGATTTTCCTGTAAACAATTCGGGAGTCGCAGCTTTTGCGTGATCAAAAAGAGAGGGTAAAATAAAGTGAAGCTTTTCCCCAGCCATTTGGCGTGCTCCTATATGCGATCTAATTTCATATAAAATGTATCTATATTTTCGTGCATATTTTTTATTGATAGGATTCTTAAAAAAAGTGTCTATGAGATCAAAATATTCTAAGTATTCTCGTATGTAGTCATTGAAAAAATTATTATCGATTTCATTTAATTGGTTTTTTTGATCTAACGTTATATGGCTAAAATCGTTAAGAGAAGCTTCAGTCGTTATCATATCATTATATAATGCGTCTATAATTTCGGCCATTGCTTTAGGATCAAAAAGAATCCTACCACCATTGGAAATTGATATATTATTTATATCTCTCCCAGCTGCTTGCCCGTTTTTACCTATCACTTCTATTTTGTCCGACATTATTTATATCCCTCCCGGCTGCTTGCGCGTTTGTCCCACTTGCAGTAATTTCTATACGATTATCCTCTGAAGTTAATGGTTTATCACCCTTAATTATCGTATTGCCGTTTCCAATGGTATTGTCGGTTCCGTTAATAGAATTAATTTTATCTTTGCTTTTTCTTTTTATAACTTTAATTTGATAGGCCTTCCCACCAAAAAAGCCTATTATAAGCGTAATAATTGGGATTAAAATATCCACGAATATAAGCCTTATTATTTCCATTTTATTTTCCTCATAGATATTATTAAAAACTGTGATTTCAGAAAATGTTACCCTTACTAATCATAAAAAATTTTTAGCAAGGGTAACACTTCCTTCATACTTTTCATTTCAATTATAACAGAGAAAAATAATATTGTCAATATTTTCCAATAAAATTAATTTTTTTATCCTCCTTGCTTGTTCCCAGCCGCTTAGATTCCGTAAATCCTTGTACGTAATTGATCCGCCGACGGAGCACGTCGCACATCTCCGTGGCCACGAATTTATCCGCGTCGGATATCCCCGTATATAGAGCCATACCGATTTGATACAGCCGCATACAAGTTTTATAGATAAAGTACACCGATACTTCCGCCACGGAGAAGGTGAAATCCAGCGTCGCCACAAATCCAAACACGCCGATGAAAAGCACCTTCTTCAATACCACACCGACGTTATGCGCGGCGGTGTGGTAGGACATATCCCGCTCGCTGCCCTTCGCCCGCTCCGACTCTCCGAAGATCGCTGAATAGGACACCTTCAGATACCTCACTTTGACATACTCGATATTTTTCTCCGCCTTGTCGATCTTCACGTCCAAGGCCTTTTCTTTCGCCCGCAAATGCACAAGCCGCCACGTGTTCACTTCCTCCACAGGCTCTTTCTTCCGCCATACCCGAAAAGCATTATAGCGAGTTTCACGGCGTTGTATCCTGTCTCTGATCCGCTCGATTTTCCGATTGAGTTTTTCTTTGTACGCTTCGAGCTTTGCCCTGCGGTTGTCCGTTTCTATATACGTCTGAAACGCGGTCAAAAGCGACAGTCTGTTCATTTCCGCATAGCTGGCCCGCAGTGCCGTCTGAAGCTCTGTAAAAACTTCGTGCGTGTCTTTTAGCTTATCCTTGCGGATAGAGTTTGACAGAAAGATAATGATGATCGCGGAGGCATTCGTGAGCAGCGCGTTCGACCAATACGCCGTATTGAACACTGACGATGTCGCGCCGAATTTGATGAGATCTGAAACAATCGTCGTGACGGAGATCAACGCGACCATTAAAAACATAATCACGGTTTTTATGCTCTTGCTCATTCCTTACGCCTCCGTTTCTTTTCTTTCTTCGGCCGATGCCGAGACTTAACGCACATACTCTCCAAAATCGCAAACACAAACCCGATGGACTCCGACAGCCCGATAAACCCGATAATGCCCGTAAAGGTAACGATAGACTTTTCCAACGCCCTGCAGGCGAGAAACGCTACAATCAAAAACGCCAACGGCAATATCCAATTGAGGACGGTTTCCATAACCCGCGCACGACGCAGGGCTTCCTCGATATTGAGTATCTTCCCCGCGTCGTTCTCGGTCTCGATCTGTGTTTCCAGGCTTCCCGCCTTAATCCGCTGCTTATCCAGCCATGGATTGATAAACACCCGCTTGACAATCAGGAACACCACCACTGCCGCCACAACGACCCCGAAATAAATCTTAAATCTCTTTGCTTTTGCTCCCCACCCGCCGTAGCCGAGATACACGATAACAAGCGGCACGACGGCCGTGAATATGAGTTCCAATACGACGAAAACAAACCGTTTGAACGTCCATTTCATGCCTTGCCTCCGAGCCCGTCAAAGGACACCAGCGAAGCGTTCTTCTCGGCCGTCTCCGATTTCTCGGGCGGTTCTTCGGGAACGTTGGTTTCTTCCTCTGTCGGTGCAATCTCGATTTTTGCGGGTTCGACAATCCCCTTGCCGCCGTTCTCCGCGTGGTTGAGCAAAAGGCTTGCATTTAACTGCAGAGCGTTTTTTTCTTCTTCGGTCAATAACCGGGATTTAGACTGCGCGTAAGCGATACCCGAGACGCCGATCTCAATATTCCGCGAGGTCGTATGCGTGTCCATAACATGCGTCTCGATGATGTTCAAGCGCTTATCCAGCGTTTTATTAACTTCGGCGGATACGTCCACGTTGATGGACTTCCCGACGATCTTCTTTACGACCTTATTCGCGGCCTTTTCCGCAGCCAGCTCCGCCACAGCGTCAACGTTCGCGTCGCGCTTGGCCATCCGCTTGCTGATGGCGTGCGTGATAATGCCCGTAATCGCACTGCCGATCCCCGTCGCGCCGATCATGGCGATCAACGCCGTTATCCACGTTTCCGCGGAATCGAAAATCTCCTGCAACGATATCAATAAATTTAACATACGATCCTCCTTTTTTTATGCGCCCATCGGGTCGCCGCCTGCGGCTTCGATCACCGCCTGTTTCTTTGCTTCTTCGATAGCGGCGGGAAGCCCCGACACTGTTTCTTTTAATGCTTCATAGCCGTCCGATAATGAGGAAACCGCCCTTTTCAGTTCCTCGAGTTCCGCTTCCAGCTTTTGCAGATATGCCGTCGCCGTCCACTCGCCTGTGGCAGCCCTGATAATCAGCGGCTCGATTGTATAATCGTTTTTAATCGTGAGCGTGCCCGTAGGGTTACGCAACTCCAGCGCAAATTCCACGGGCTCCGTCCCGCCCTCGTTCAGCCATTCCGCCGATAACTCTATTGACTTGTCGGCCGATAGTACAAAGGTCTTTTTCTGCGCTGTGCCGTGCCGTATGATCACGTAATATCTGCCCGCGCGTATTTCATTGACGATATTAAACGTCACCGTCAGAGCCTCGTTTTCGGCTAAAGTAAAGGACGGAACGTCAAAGCGCCCCGTCCTGCCGTTTACTGTAATTGTTCTCCTCATAGCGTTACCTCCGAAATGCTATCTATCGGATATGTACTCGTGCCGAAAATCAGGCCTATACACACGCTCAAAAGTGCGACTAAAATCACGACAATCAACACGTTTATAATTCTTTTCTTTTTCATCTTTTTAACCTCGTTATTTATTCATCGTCCCTAATACACCGCGCTCGGCCCTATCATCCGCGCGTTTAGACATCCACATGAGAGCTTCTTCTATATGTGTAAGCGCACAGGCGTTTTCTCTTGTCTTGTATTCACCGTTTTGGAAAGATTGTAAACGGTGACGTACAATCTCCAACAGGTCGCTGTCTAAAATCCCGGCAACAGAATTTTCCTCTTTCCTCGCGCCGTTCTGGAATTGAATGTCAAGTAATTTTTCGCCCGTATCGGCACGACGTATTTCATAATTGTGCCTACCGTTTCCAGGGCCTGCTACATCTTCTACAAAGATTTCGTTAAGATTGTTGTTTCTTTGAATTCTGAAATTGATTTTATCCATTTTCTTTTTACTCCTTAAAAGTTACTTCTACGCCGTTATCTGCGTAGTCTTTGAATTTTGCGAGAAGCTCTTCTTTTACCTCGATTTCTTCAGCCAAAGCAATTTCGAGCGACTCTATCTTTTCGGTTTGAATACGTACGGTCTTTGTCAGACTTGCGGCCGTATTCTGCAAATCGGTTAATAGTCCGTGAGCGTAAAACTGCCCCTCGATATCTTTTAATATCAGAGGCTCGACGTCGTACTCCGAAACTTTCACCCCGCGAACGCAATGAATGACTTTTCCGTCTAATTGTCCCGCCTTCAGCTCCTCAATCGGAATTGCCGTTTTACAGGCTTTGAGCGTGACTTTCTTCTCTGCCTGACTGTTTATCCGATAGAGCAAGATAAACTCGCCAGACAGCCCTTTTATGCCCTCAAAATCGAGTTCAAGCGCATTGTCTGCAATAGAAAAGGCAGGCTCTGCAAACCTGCCAATTCCATGATATTTAAGATACACTTTCATTCTGTTTCAGCCTCCCTTTCCGCCGCAAGAAGATGTGCGATTTTGTAATTGGCTTCAAGATCGAATTTCTGCTGCCACTCCTCGATTAGATTTTTTATGTAGTCGGGCACGCCTTCCTCGATTTTTGCCTCGTCAAGGAGAACGATAATCCGATTAAACATTTCCTGGACGAGAGTATAGGCTTCTACCTTCGGATAGGTCTTTGCAGGGATAGCGTCGTATTCTTCGAGAGCTTCCGTAATAGAGACCTCGGGAATACCGATAGAAATGCCGTTCTCGATGATACTGTCCGCACAATCTAACGCTAAATTGTAATAAGCGTCCATGTTCTCGTGGTCGCTCGGAAAGTTTTTTGAAATAATGTTATGGTGCAAGACTATGATATTTTCATAGACTACCTTTAAGGCTTTTTCTGCTGAACGATAGTTTTTCATTGTTTCTCCTTCATTTAATCCACTTGGGTTTTTCGGGGATAATCCCCGTTTCAGGCGCGTCCAGCCACGCTTTACGCCAGCTCTGGATCTCGGCTTTTTGCTCCTCCGTCAACGTGTCGTACCACGCCGCGCGGTCTGCTATGTCAAAGCATTCTTTGCGGCGTAGTTGCCGAATAGCCAGGCTTTCCACGGCCGTACCTTTTAGCTCGGAAAGTTCTTCACGTTTCAAAGGCCTGCGTGCTAATATCTTTTTAGACATTTGTCGTTCCTCCTGTCAATGTAAAGTAGTCTTGTTTTACGGTATTCTCCGCGCCGTACTCGCTGTTATCGTTTGCCCCTTGCTCTATCGTCTCGCTTCCATTCTTCCAAGCGATATACTTCGACTTGTCAAACGGCGTCGCTTCGGTCGTGGATTCGGCGGTTTTGTAGGTGACCGTCAAAGGATTTCCTGCGGCAGATTGAGCGGCAAGATAGGCTTTTAATTCTTCAACAGAATTTAACGATAAGTCAGTAACTATTAAATCTTGAGTATAAACCAAATAAATTCCCGTAACATTCCCAATATCAACACTACTTATTAAATTATTGTATAAATTACAGATACCAGTTAATGCAAGATTATCTTTAAAAAGACCGCCTATAAAATAAGTTTTTTCTTTTGGGTATGATTTCCAATTCTCTGTACCGTCAAACACGATAGTCTTACTTTGTCGTTTCGTTTCCCCCGTTTCGGGATAGGCGACGTCATATTCGGGTAATTCGATAGGAGTTTCGACGGAGAGCGTGTCGGAGGTGTAGGGCTCGTAAGGCAGAGCGGAAGTGCCGTAGTTGAGCATTGGACTGAATACGAGATTATTTACAGTAAACCCTTCCCAAATTATAATAAATATATAATAATCCGTGTATTCAGCTGTAAAAGAAACTCCATTTCCCACATCGGAATAGCCTTGCTGATATGCCGTATTTTGGATAAAAATCCTATAACTTTCAAAACCTCCGCCAGAGGGACAACCGCTTAAAAAATAGCTTTCAGACTTATCAAGTTTTATTGGAGATAAATTTGAAACCAAAACAAAACTGGAATTAGCTGTCGCAGTCCCATTCAAAAGAATACTACCGTCAGAATTTACCTTATACGTAATACCATTTATAACTCCAGATTTACTATAATACGGAAACGGTATCAAATTTCTGCCCGTGCTCACAATCTTTTCAAAGCTCGCGTTTTTCAGCCCTGCAAACCATTTGCTGTACGGTTTCGCTTCGGTGCCCACATTCAGCATAGGACGTACAATAACGTTATTAACGGCGATGTTATTATTGTTGCGTTTTATATTAATAACCATATAATCATAATCGCTATAATCTGTCGTATCAAACGTTATATTGACACCTGTTTTGCTGTCAATCTCTACTCCGTCCGATTTTCTGAATCCAATTGTATATGTTAAATTCGAACCCACGGGAATACCGCTTAAAGTAAATACGCCAGCCAACTCAAGGCGAGCTGTAAGTAAAAAAGCCGAATAATCTGTTGGCGCCCCGTTTACAGTAATGCTACCATCTCCATTATCCGTATAAGTAAGCCCTGCCATGGTTTTTGTTGTTTCCGTGTATGGATATGGTATCAAATTTTCCGCCGCAACCGTTTTCCCGCGGATTTCCTTAACAGCCGTGAAAGAGCCGTTAATCAGATTAGGTTCGCCTCCCGCCGTTTCCCTTGCCGTGTAGGCCTGTTCCAAGGTTGTTACCGTTACTACCTGCGCCTGTTCTAAAATCGTGTACAAATCCTCGACGTTTTGGTTTGTTTGGGCAAGCTGGCCTTGCGTATCACTGATAGCCGTATCTACATACCCTTTATTTGCCGCTTCTATGTCAGCAGACGGAGTCCTCGTTTCGATACACCCGTTGGTTTTTCGTTTCACAATCGTTGAGATTTTATCTGTTTCGGAAATCTCCGTATATCCGTTTGTCGTCCCGAATTGATCGTCTTTCGAAACGATATACGCATATGTTCCGTTTGCAAACGGCTCCACTTTGTTTAGCTTGGTGTTATCCGCGTCATCTACATAATTTTTCGAGGTCGCGTCATCATCCTGCGCAGGCGCAAACGGCACTTTGATTTGTCCGTTTTCGTCTTTCGTAACTATGTTCTCGGGTATATCCGATGTCAAAGCAAGCGTTCCGGATTTTACAGGGTATTTGAAACGATCGCTACCTTTCACTATAGCGTCAGCGTCTATGCCGACACCATTAATAGAAGTAAATCCATTAAATGTATTTATTCCTGTATGCGTTTTGTTTCCTGAAATGGTCTGATTGGTATCGACAGTCACATACTTATTCGGAAGATCAACGTTTATCAGCTGATCATACGCCGCCTCTGCTCGTTCGGCGCTATTCAAAGCCATCTCCGCATTTTTCTTCGTTTCATTCCAAAGGTTCCCCACTGTCGCATTATTTATAGGCTGGCCGTCCTCTACGGGCAAGCCGTCCTGCACCGTAAACAATGCTATATCAGACGAAAGCTGTGTGATGTACTTCGTCGGGTCTATCGTCGAGTACAACCTCACAAACAACTGCATGCGCCACTCCCCGGGCACTTTCAACACGCCCTCGGGAATAGACATTTTATATATTCCTGCTTCTTCCTGAAACAGGATCTCCCCCGTATAAGTAAACTCACTTGCCGCATACACAATCCATAAGCTCTCACCTGTGACAAGTGGCGTTTCGGGCTCTACTTCCAAGACTTGCCGCATCACGTCGTTGGTATTAATCTCGCCCGAGCCGTCTAAAAATGCTATTGACTTATTATCCTTTAATTTAATTCGCATGTTTGCCTCCTTTAAATCCGTTCGTGAATATGCGAAAAATATAATGTCGTTTTACTCTTATCGTTACATCCAACGTATAAATTATAGTTTTCATCCGTAATCGCCCAAGCCTTGACTCCCGCATTATTCAATAGGCTCAATCCTGCACCCACCAACATTAACTTGAACGCCTTTTGCGTATCTGAAATCAAATCCTGCATACCGAAATACCCCTTTCTTTGTTCGTCCGTCAGAATTAAAATGTCCATATGTTCTTCCGGACGCACTTTATCCTCGCCCTGTCTTAACGGCTTTCTCAACGCTAAAAAACGGAACTTTCGGTTTTCCGTCCATTTCTTCACGAGCGGGTGGTTTTCCGCAAGCTTGCTTCCGATCACTATATCGTTATCCGCACTGATCCAATGACATTGATAAGTAAATTTCAACGCCTCCCCAGGGTCTTTGGAGATATAAAAAATCTCGTCAAACACTTTATCAGTCGGCGTATTTTTCGTTAAGGTCGCTTGCGGATATGCGCCCGCGTCCGTGATATTTATTCCGCCAGACAACACCGCCCGTGCATAGTCGAGTTTACCGTTTTTTTCGCAATAAAAGACTTCTTCGCAATATTGATTATTCTCCTCGCTTATCCTTAAGCCCGCCGAAAGGTTGTCTTTCATACTTGCCGAAAATACCATGCTGTTAGCCATTCCTGTCGTCGTACACGGCACCGTTACGCCCCAATCATAACTTTCTCGATTGGCGCGATATAAGAAAAACGACGTTATCGTAACGTCGTCTGTTTTATCGCAAATGAATATTCTCGGTATGATCGCCCGCTTTGTCGTCGAGCCGTCGATTACGCTCATTGTCAGGTCGCCCGCTTCCGCGTTTTCTACCACTCCGTCCGTCGTAATCTCTATATAATCCTCCCAATGCATATTCCGCCACAGGATATCCGCAGGGATTTTATAGTTTCTGTACTTCTGATCTACCGAGACATATTGAGACTTATTCGACCAATTCTTTGAGAGCGTATGCGTCACTTTCACCTGCACGCTGTTTGTTATTTCGAGACTGTTGGCCGTGAGTATATAGTGCTCTCCGTTATGCTTTACCCGACACCCCAAAGGCGGGATATCTCCGATTTTCGTGTAAAATTTCACGAGCGTGATTTGTTCCGTTCCCATTTTCTGCGCTGTGTTATACATGAATTTCCCTAACGCCGACGCGCTGTTTATCTCCGCGCGCTGATTGATCGGCTGGATATAATCTTCTTGCTGTCTCACCGACTTGCGGGCACGGATTTTGATATCCGACGACATCGGGATATAGGACACTCGGAATTTTAATTTGCGAGGGTCTTGCTCGGTAAAAACAATGCCGTCTCTAACAGCCGATTTCAAATAAATTCTTTTAATGTCTCCGTTTACTTGTTTTTCGTCGTAATAATACCCCTCTTTGTCAGTCTTATATAAAAGGGCACAGCCGAAAGCACATTGCCAATTAACAGTATCCGTCCACCAATTTGTCTTTTCTCCCGTTATAATAATCTTGTTTCCCTCATAATAAATAGTATTTCTTTTATTTCTTTCTTCAGTATCCCAATTCAAAGATGTTACAGTTTTTAAGGTATTATATACTTCCGTAGCGACTGCATATTCCGATATATCTATTGCTTCAAGATGTTCACCTCTTTCGTTTTGAAAATCAGACAAGCGGATATTATAGGTTGATTCACCTGGGTTTGTCATTGCGATATCTGCTTTTATTTTTATGTTCGTCAACCTATAAATTTTTACAGGCAAAATCAATTGTGCATTATTATCGGTTAATATATAATTTTCTGTACGAGGCGTCGCCCAACCATTATCGGATGGGAATATAATAGAAGCGTCATTTTGATTGTCCTCGATTAAATTTTGCGCGAAAGTTTCCACGCCTGAACAGTAATCTGTTCCTTCTATCGAATTGCCGTAAGAATCGTAATTGAATTTACTTGACATTTGATTTGTCTCCCTCTATAATTTAGATATGAATAAATTTGTTTTATTTTTGAAAAAGAATATATATATAATTCACATATTTCTTTTTTTAGCAACAATAAGCTTTTTATGGCTTCCTTTTGCTTCGTTGATAATTAATAATAGTGAAAAAATTGTTTTACATAAAATTAATTTTGTTGAATGGTTTGAATATCTTCAGAAAAACAATTTCAAACTTTTTCAGCTTGAACACTGTGTATTTATTTCTTGCTTAATGTTTTTTTTCGTTTGGTTTGTTTTAATTTTGGTTAGTATAAAAATAAAATTTTTTCGACAGGTTTTACTTGTTTGTCCTTTTATAATTTTTACTTTATTAATCAGCTCCTCTATAATTCATTATAACAACCAATGTAAAATAACACCTGATCCTAAAATAGCTATTAATTTTTTAATCGGATTTTATTTGTATCTCATATTAGCCCTTATAAGCCTTGCATATTTCCTATTTCTAATAATCCGACACAAAAAAGATCAAAAAGCCAAAGGCAGCTAACCACTGTCTTTTTTTCTTTGCATTATCCTCTATTAAGTTTTGAGCAAAAGTTTCCACGCCTGAACAGTAGTCGGTACCCTCGATCGAGTTTCCGAAAGAATCGTAATTGAATTTACTTGACATATTTTTTCATTTCCTTTATAATTTTTTTAATATATTTTGTGAGGTGATAGCGGTATATGTTTTTTCGTATTTTTAGTGGTATTTGTATCTTTGTTTCACTCTGTTGGGGGATTTTGTCTTGTATTTCGAAAAATTGGGAATATGGACTCACTTTAATAATTAGTGCTATTTTAATTTTTTCTTTAATTAAAAGTCTTAATTCATTAACCGAGAAAGTAGAAAAACTTGAAAAGCAAGTTTCCGAACTCAAAAATCCCGACAAAAAAGACAGTTAACCACTGTTTTTCTAACTGCTGTCAAATTTCATAATTTCCTCCAAAGAAAAAGAACGAGCGGTAAACTCGTTCTTAATTTTTTTGAAAAATTTTCAAAAACCCCTTGACATAATGCGCATTAATGCGTATAATATATAGTAGAAGAACGAGGTACATACAAATGAAGCGAAAGGATTTAATCAAGCTATTTGAGCAGAAAGGCTGGATATTGGCGCGGGAAGGCGGCAACCATAGCGTTTATACAAACGGGAAAGAGGTTGAAGCGATCCCCAGACATAACGAAGTGAACGAACGGCTTGCAAAAGCGCTTATCAAAAAGCATAATCTGAAATAAGGAGGTTTTGACATGAAAAGTATTTACGCGATTATTATCAGCCCGCCCGAAAACGAGGAAGAATATTACACGGTGTATGTTCCCGACATGGATCTTTATACGGAAGGGAAAGACATTTCCGACGCTATTTATATGGCCAAAGACGCAATCGGCGCGACGGGGATCACCAAGGAAGATTTAGGGCTTCCGATCCCGAAAGGAAAAACCTTAAAACCGAAATGCAAAGAAACCGAGTTTGTCGCGCTGGTGGACGTTGATTTTTCCGCCTATCGAGAAAAAGAAGATACCCGAATGGTAAGAAAGAATTGTACAATTCCGCTTTGGCTGAACAAAAAAGCGGAAGCGCAACATATCAATTTTTCCGCCGTCCTGCAAGAATCGTTGAAAAACATTCTTGAAGGTTAACTATCGCCCGCCCTACAAGTAAATTTTGTAGAGAAGCCGTGCCTTTCGGGGTGCGGCTTTTCTTTTATAACTCTCTTTCTTCGGTAACGTCGTTGATCTTATCAAAGGTTATAGTAGTAAAATTAAAAGACAAATACACATCGGGATTTGCCGAAGTCAAACGCGGCATGCAGTTGATTACGCGCCGATATCCTTGAGACATTCCCAAAGCTGTGTTTCGGCTTCCCAGGCAAACTCGGGCGAATCGTTATTTTTTAACAGTGTTACAATCTCTTCGCCGTCCGTAAGCCAAAACTTCTGCGGTTTTCCGCCCTTTGTCAGTCTGCAAACTCTCAAAAGCCGATCCGCCACAGTATATAAACTATCCTTGGCCGTCCCGTCCTGCGGCTGGGTTACCTTCATACCGTCAATGAGAATACCCATCAACAGCCTTGTAGGTTCCACAAGCGTGAGATTATGCGCGTAGTAGCCTTGCCCCCTGACCTCCACCGTATCAAAGCAATAAGCGGGAAAATACAATATATTTTTAATCGTAGTCGGAGTGTCGAAAATCTGAAGCAGTGCGTGGGTCATCGGCGGGATCGGTTCCGCGCTGTCCGTGATCGTCATGACGCTGCCCGTATCGAGCTGTTCGTCGAGCCGAAAATCCGTAGTTACTCGGTTAGATACGGGATAGTTTTTCCCCGTCGGGCCTTCGTTTGTTATAAAATTTATATTCATCGTCTATTCTCCGTAAAGCCTGCACGTCTGGCGAGCTGCGCCGCGACATAATTATCGTGATCTCTTTGTTTATAGTCCCTGTAAATCTGACTGCCCGTGCTGATCGCCATACCCGCGAGCGCCACTCCGAAAGTAACGGGATTAGCGGCAGCCATCGCCAGCCCAACGGCTGTGTTTACGGCGGAGATCGCGCTTTCCGCACGCTGTTGTGCGTAGGTATTGCCCGTGGCGAGGCCGATATTCGATACAACTGCGTTCAGAGCCTGCGAGCCTACGGTCTTTGCCGCCTGTATCGCGGTAGCCAGCTTCGCCTGTTTGTTCTTGTCCTCCGACTGCACGGGATTTTTCGAAAGCCCGCCCTCTCGCTGCGGGTCGGACGGGTTCGGCGCAGCTCCGCCTGCCGTACCGCTCCCGCCCGTATCGGACTGCATTAAAATAACGACGTCCAAAGTTCCTTGGGTAGGGATATTACTCACCGCTTATCGCCTCCCCCGCCGTCTGAAGCGTCAAGGTATATTGCAAAAACACGCCCGCCCCGTCGGTAACGCTCACGGCCTGGATTTTAACAGGCACGCTTATCGTAAACGCGGGATATTCTATCCGATAGATATAAATTTTATTGACATCCTGCGCACAGCCCTCCGCGATTTTCAGAAACTCGTTTTCTATCGCCTTGCCCGTATAGATACAATTCAGCTGTGTGGTGTGCGTGCGGGAAACAATCCGGTTTAGCGGCAACGTTCCGCCGTCGGACAAGAGTAGGTTATTTTCTCCCGCGCCCTGCATGCCCCCGCCGCGCTGGGCTTTCAGAAGTTTCACGTCGTCGATATATACCCCGACGTTATTCCCCACCACCGCGCCGCACTCGGTATTCTTAATCAGCACGGTTCCCGATACCACGATCTGCTGGGTGATCCCGCCGCTGTCCGTATAAGGGCTTGCGGGGGCTTGTTGCTCGAGAAAACATTCTACCGCGTACGTATCCCCTTCGGGCTGAACGACGGTAAACGACCGCCACCCCAACAGTGTATTTTTGACGGCAAACAAGGCTTTATCCCGTTTTGCCAAGTCTTTGGCCGTGAGATCGAACGTGAGCGTTATATTCAGGCTTTCCGCGTCTATTTCCTCGGTTGTAAACCCGAACGGCACCCGCGTCGCCGCCAGCGTAACCACCGTCCGACCGTCGTCCGCAGGCGCGCCGTTGGTGTTCAGAGATACCGCGAAATCGTTTGCGCCGACGATACGGTTGATCGCCGTCGCAAGATATTGTAAATCTATCATCTTCTTATTATCCTCCCTCCGAGTGATACGCAGTATTGACAAAAATCGTCCACCGTCTTTTCTATGTACCGCGGTTTATGGCTGTATTTGTTTGCGTAGCCGATATACCCGACTTTATCGTAATCGAACCTCACGCCGTTTTCAATGGCGTAGATACCGTTATTTTTGAGATTGCCGGGATACGGCGAATACATATTCGTGCCTTTCTTGCCGACCGCCCGCGATTCGCCCGTTTTCAGCCTGCCGCGGTTATGGATTACTTTTCGGTCGCCTGCTTTATGGACAACCTTGCCTCCGCGTTTCACGTCTTTTGCGTAGGTTTCGGTCTTTGAATAGACCGTACGCTGATAACGCTTAAACGTAAGTACCCGTACGGGCGCGTTTTTCTTGGCGAACTCCAACAATTTCGCCGCCAACATTTCAGCTGTAATTCTCATATCATTGCAGCTCCAGAATATATATTTTTTTCATGCGCCCGCCCGCGCCGAGCTGCTTGCGGAAAGAGACCTGCACGGATTGCAGAATAAACCGTATTCCGAGAACATCGACGTAATGCGCAAACGGCCGATAGTCGAACTCGCGTTCCGTCGAAATGGTAAACGACTGACCGCCCGAAGCGACGCCCCCGCCGACGAAATCTGCCGAAAGCACGAGATCGGAAGAAGCAGTCGCCTTAAACCTTAACAGTTCCCTTTCGTCGTTGTCTTTTAACGTACACGTAAAATCCGTTTTTGCATGCAAAGACATTATACAGCCTCCCCCGCGTACAGGATCGGGACGGGACAGGCCTTTAATGCGTCCACCGCGGCGGGGCATATCGTTTTGCTCCGAAGTTCCGAACGCGATACCACGGCCTTTTGTCCGTCCGCCGTGATCGTAATCCCGCTCTCCGTACCCACGTCGCCCGCGTCCAGCATGTACTGCGCCTGAACGAGCAGCGCGCGCTTGATCGCCGTCGCGCAGTCGGGATTTGCTTTAATGATACGGTCTTTCAAATCCGAAGCGCCCGTCAGATACACGCCGCCGTCGTATATCGCGCGGTTGACGCCGTTCATGAACGAGCGTTCTTTTTCTTTTCCGACTTCCGTCGCAAGATCGATCCCGCATTCCGTTTTCAGCTCGTCGTAAGTGATCGTTACGGGATAAGAAAATATATTCATGTCAGATTTTCCTCCAGGACGTAAGCCAGCGATGCAGCAGCTCTTTCACCCTCGCGGGCGGGGGCGGAACCGTACCCGAAGGCAGTTCGCCCGAGTTGTCTTTCGTGATAATCCCAAGCGCCAGACACGCGTCGGTGTTTCTGCGCTTGACGTATAATTCCTCCCGCACGATCTCCGACGCCCAGACCGCCTGCGCCCGTTTGGCTTCTATGGGGGCGTCGTGAAAGTTCGCGGGAATGCCTCTCGTAATCCGCGGGAATTGCAGGGGCTGAAAATAATACGCCCGCTCACCCTTATACGAGAGGTTTTCCATGCGTTCCAGCGCGACGGCGAGGAAGCGTTCTTTTTCCGTTTCCGTCAGTACCGCCCAACTCACCGCCAAAGGCGAGGCGGGCGGATAGGTTTGGGAGACGACTTTATCCGCTTCCGCGACCGTCACGTATGTATCGACGTTTACCGTCATGCCGCGGCTTCGGCAAGTTTGCCGTGCAGTACCAGTTCGGGCGCGAGTACTTTGGAACCGTAACGGAAGAACATCTCCATCGCGTATTCGATCGACAGCGGAATTTTTTCAAACTCGAACCCGCTGGGAAGTACGGGCTGCGCGATAGAATCCATCGTCATCAACACGTAATCCGCGCCGTCGGGAAGATTGACGGACGAGAAGCACGCCACGCCGTTGATACCCGTAAACTTTTCGTCGGAAATCATCTGCGAGAAGTTGCGGCAGTCGTTGAGCTCGTCTTTCACCAGCCCGTAGAGCGAGGAATCCAGCACCAACGCCATATACCGCCTGTCGATACCGCGCACGTATTTGTTTTCCGTGCCGTTTTTGCCCGTCTTTTCAAATTTCCCGACCAGCGTTTCGATCTGCCGCTTAAAGGACTTGGCAGGATCGAGATCGGTCACGCCCAACGCGGTCGCCGCCGTGCCGCCCGTTTTCGCCGCCGAGAAAAAGTCCATGTCGAGGAAATCGGTGACGGACAGCTCGAAATTCATTTTTCTGCGCTCCACCATCGCCTTAAATCCTTCGTCCGTAAAGCTCCCATCCGCGTCGAAGAAGTTGACTTCCTCCACGATTTCCTTGTTTTTGTCGAGATTGACGACGATGGGCGGCGCGATGATCTTATCGCCCTTACCCGCCGCGCGCGCTGTGCCGTAGTCCTTCACCGTAGAGTTTGCGAACCGTTTGAATTCATACGAGCCCGCGGGCCTGTTCAAATTCGCGTTTTTGGATTTGAGACGCGCCGAAAGCGCCTCTTTCTGATAGTTTTCGAAGATACCCGCAAGCACGTTTTTCAGATACGCCTTCGTGGTTCCGTTTTCAAGATAAATGCTCAATGCATCAGTCATAGCCATAATTTTTTTCTCCTTAAGATTTATTTTTAATATACGATTTGCGGCGTTTTCGTTCCCGCGTCGCCGCCCGCGTCGGGATTGGCCTGCGGCACTCCCTTGTCCCCGCTTCCGCCGAATAAGTCGGCATAGTCGGCCTTGGCCTTTTTCAAAAGCTCCGCCCCGTTTTTAATCTCGCCCTTGTCGTCCAGCTCGAGCTTTTCCAGGTCGTGCCCCGAAATCAGCAGTTTCGCGACGCTATCCGTCGCTTTCGCGCCCTTAAACAGCTTTGTCAGCGCCTCCGTCTTTTTTGCGTTCGTTTCCCGCGTCAACGTTTCCTTTTCAAACGTTTTCAGCCGTTCCAGTTCCGCGGGGTCGAAATACAGTTCCCCGCCCTTTTGGTACTTTTTCAGTTCCGCTTTCGTACTTTCCGAATCGCTTTGCGCAGACGTCAGACCGTCCTGCAGTTGTTTGATACTCTTTCCGTAATTCGTCATTACGCCGTTGACCTGTTCTTCGGTCAGCCCCAATGCCAAAAGTTCTTCCCGTTTCATAAAATACTCCTTTCGCCTTTTTATCGTGGCCCGCGCCCCACGTCGGATTTTTTATGTTTGCGTGTGTTTTACGGCCCATTCGCCCGCCGAGCGGTATAAAAAAGGACAGCGCTTAATTCAAGCGTTGTCCCTCGTTATTGAGTTTTGTTTGATCAGTCGTTGTATTCGATAGACGTCCCGACGAGTGATTCCATAATGACTACGGTTTCATCGGTTACCAAAGCCGACATTTCCATATTGCCTTTCTTTCGCAAAAGCTCCATCAACGGCCTTGCGGCGGCCTTAAGCTCGTCGTAGGAAATCTCTTTCATTCCGTCTCCGTCAGATACTTTTCTGAAATCCATGATCTTTCACCTCCTTGACTTTTATTTGCAGCTCTTGTATTTTTTGTACGAAAAAAGCACTTTGCATTTGACTGCAAGGTGCTTTTAGTTGTTATTGTTTTTTATTATATATTCGTTTCGCTTCTTCGTAAACTTTCTTTAATTCGGCCATCATATGCGTCGGATCAAATCCAGGTTCCCCTTCATCACATATATAGGGAACTTTTTGATCCAAATAATAACCCAATCCCGCGCACTCGCTCTCTATCTCGTCATAATATTTATAACAATAATCGGGAAAATCGCAAGAAAACTGACACGGATCTATTTTTCCATTAAACAAATCTTCCAACTGTTTGAATATATTATTCGTTAATTGTTTCATGCCATTCTCCTTTTGCTCGTTTGATATTTTTTATTACAGAAACGATTTCTTTTTCGTCCGACGTATAAATCACTGCAATGCTGCTATAGTATTTTATTTTCTTTCCGTCGTCCTGTTCAAAATTGAAAGGCTTTTTATCTATATCGACGATTTCTTCCAAGGGAAAGCCTCGTTGCAAAAATCGCGCTATCCCGTGGTCGGTGAATTCAATTCCCTTCTCTCTGAAATCATAATAAGCGTTTATAGCTTTTTCTCTGAAAGTATCCGTCCAAGGTTTATCGTCTATCTTTGCAATAGTCGTCTGCTCGCGCTTTAACCGCTCCCAGGCTTCTGTGTTTTTATTATACTTGATTTTTTGCAAATCTTCAACTGTTTTGGGCAAATTTCTGAAGTTTTTCACTTCCTTCCACCGATTAAGGGTGTTTTCGTCTTTCTTTCTGTTCCGCCACGCCTTATACGCGGGGGAAAGCTCGTTTGCACGCCGTGCCCGACGGAAACTTGCCAGGCTTTTATACGGTATATCTTCCCGCCCCTTATAATGCGCTTGCATTTTCCGATACTCGAGCAGTTCGGCGTTCAATTGTCTGTTTCCCGCTTGCCAGGCCGCATACGCTTCTATATCCCGTTGATACCGCACGTCTTTCAGGCTTCCGTCCGCGTTATATCGGATTCGGCTGTCCTTAATCGCCTTTTCCACGTCCTCGGGCGCCTCTATTTCGGGAAACCACGGGATAAACTCGTGCCTGCAATTCGGGTGCGGCAGTGCATAACCGCTTTTGAGCACCGTCTTAAACAATGCGGGGAAACGGTTATCCTTGCCCGAGATACAATAAACCTTTCCCTGATACGCGCCGCAGAATTGACAGCACTGCGGCATCGTCGTCATCTTTACGTAATCGGTGCCCGCTTGCAACGCACGACCGATCGCGCCGATATTGACGCTCTCTATCCTCGCGCTCCGCGCCGCCATCGCCGCATATGCCGAAAGCGGTTGTTTTGCTCCGTTGGCGTACTTTACCGTCAGAAGTCCGTTTTCCTCCAAATCCTTTTTAACGGCTTCCTGCACGTTGTAAACGCTGTCTTTCCCTTCCATGCGCAAACCCTCTATCGTCTTGTTCACGCGCGTCAGAAACCCCTTTCCCGCGCTTTTTACCGCGCTTTGGAGTTCTATGTACGTGTTCCGCGAAAACGCGTTGCCCGCATACCGATATCCTTGCTTTTTCAATAGTACCGCCGCTTCGCTCATGCTCAACGCGGGAGACTTCGGGACGCCCTTTCTGCCCTCCTCAAACGCGCGCGGAAGCTCGGTTTTTGTGTATTCCCTGTTCACGTCCGACAAATACGACATCGCCGCCTGAAGCGCGTTTTTCAGCTGTGTATTCAGCTCCCCGCTCGTCGATGCGCCGCCGTCTTTTGTCAAAAGCTCGGTGATGTTCCGTTCCACTTGCTTGTAATATTCCGTAAATTCCCTCACGGACTTGAACTCGGGCGGTTTTATGTATTTCATTCATCGTCACTCTCCCCGTCCTCGTCCGCGCCGTAACCCGATTGAGGAATAGGCGGCGCTTCCGCTTCCTTTTGTGCGATTTCCGCTTCTTCTTCGCTTAAGCCGTAGTCCAACATCAACACCCGCTTTCTGCTCCAGCCCGTCGCCAAGTGTTTGGCCGCGATGTCCGCCCGCACGCTCTCCGTCGTCGGTATCCCGCTATGCCACGCTATTTCCAGATCGCGCTCCTCGATCTTCCCGTAACCGATCTGCGATACGAGGGAAATGATTTTCTTCAGCCTCGGCTCTATCCTCGACGTTTTCTTCGCCGCCCGCATGAGCGCCGGCGCCAGCTTGATCATCAATGCGTCGTAGCCCTGGCTTTCCCCGAACGTTTTTGTATCCAGAATACTGCCCATGCCCGATAAATTCGCCGTGTCCTCTTTCAGCGCCGCGATCGTATTGTCCACCGCCGTCATCGCCGCGTCCCATACGAGATACCCTGGCGCTTTCGGATCGTCGGGCGGCACTTCGAGGTAGTTTCCTATCCGTTCGTCCTCGGTGAGCGGCGGGCCGTACATCAACGGCGCGCTGTGTTTATCCAGCACCACGTCTTTCAGTGTCATGCGCGTATTGTATGCGATCGCCGCGTCCGTGATTTTATCGAAATCCGATTTCCCGTAAATGCTCTTGCTCGTCGTGTCGTTCGGGATTTGTACGATTGCGAAATCGTCGAGACCCGTTTCGAAATCGCCTACCGTAAATCCGTCGCACGTCGTTTTCAGCTCCGCACCTATTTTATACGCGTTCGCGCGGATCACCTGCTTTGTTTGCGGCACCGTATAGGTGTCGTCTCTGCGGCTGTCGGAAATATCGAAAGCGCGGTTTTTATAGTTCCCCTTTTCGTGGATTTGCACGTGCAACTCGAATTTATCTCGCGCAATCGGATTATTTACCACCCACGCCAGTACGTGATATTTTATCGTTTTCACGTCCTCGAAACTCACCACGGGAAACCAGATCGACGGATCTACGTTGATAAACGTGCCGTTTCCGTCCTCGTCTTCCTTTATCTTTACGATCCAGTCCCCGAACGCGCATAAATCCCCTACGCCTTCCTCGCCCTTTTCGTAAAGTCGGGTATTTTCGAGCAGCTCGTTCAAAACGTCCTGCCTGCCCGTTTTTATCGTCGGGCGGGCTCCGAAGGTCAGCTCCCGTGTCTTATCCGCCAGTTCCGCCCAATAATTCGCGTTATACAGATAGCAGTCCTTCGGCTCCGTCAACGAAAAATTCGACAATAAAAACAATACTCTCTGTTTATGTTCGGGCAGCGCCGTCCATGGCTCGTCGTTGAGCAGCATATCGTTTACGCGGTAGGCGTCCAGCCGTTCCAGCTCCTCCCGCGGCGGGAATACCTCTCCCGTTTTCAAAAAATTCAAATCGTATAGCATTTTAATACCTCACTTTTTTCAACGCCGCACGCGTCTGCTGTATTTCGTCGTTCAGCGCGTATCTCACCGCGTCCTGGAAATGATTGTTTTTGTCGGGATATCCCGAGATGTAGTTGCCGTCTTTATCCTTTAAGTATTCCGACTCTTCAAACTCCTTTGCCGTTTCGGGGCAACGCCTGCGATCGATCACGATCTTAACCAGGCTCGCCAGCCATTTCATGCCGTATTCTACGCTCCCGGGGCCTTTGACCGCGCCGCGCATATTGTAGCCCTGCGAACGGAAATACGCGATCGATTTTTCTTCCGCGCTGTCCGCGATCGTGCACGTTTCTTTATAGGCGTTCAAAACTTCCGATGCCGCGTCCTCGTTCGAGGTCTTGATCCGCTTTACTTCGTCGAAAATATAAATCGTGCGCCGCGCGCTGTCGTAATTCAGCCGCACAAACGCCATAGGGTCGGGATAATAGCCCCAGTCGAGGCCTTGTTTGACGCGATCGAAATTTTCTATTTCTTTATCGGTGATTTCACGGATTTCCAGGTTCTCGAACACATTCCCGCCCGTGCCCGTCACCTCGCCGAGATATTCGTTTTCGTACGCTTTCGGATTAAGCTCTTTCAACGTCTCCGCTTCGTCGATAAACGCTTGTCCGAGCCATTCTTTCGGGACGTCCAGATAGGAGGTATGCAAAACAGTCATGCCCTTGCGCGGCTGTAATACATAGCGGTTTGCCCAATTTTGCGCCGTCGCGGGCGGATTGAAAGTTTCAAATTTAATCGTCTTGCTTTCGCCCTTTTCATCCGTGCCGCGAAGCGCCGACTGATTGACCGAGCGGATTGCTTCCTCGCCTGCGTATTGGTCGAATTCCTCGTACCATAAAATACCGATGCATCCAAACGGCACTTTGATCGACTTGATCTTCAAAGGATCGTCCATACCGCGGAAATAGATGATCTGCCCCGTAGGCTTATAGACAATCTGCATGGGGCTGACCGTACACTCGAATCTGTCCTCCACCCCCAGCTGCTCTATCCCCCATTTGATCTGCGCATATACGCTGTCTCTGATTGTGTTGCCCACGTTCCGCGTCACAAGCCCATGGCAAGACGGATTGCGCATCATCAGTTCGGGTATTTTTAATCCCACGTACGAAGATTTCAATCCGCCCCGACCGCCTTTGATTACGGCTTCCGTGATCTCGCCTTGGTCTATTCGTCGGTTTAAGTCGAAATATATCGGCGCTATCAATCCCGCGGGGATATTGACGGGTTCGTATCCGCTTGCGGAAAGACTTTCCACGGGTTTATCCCGCCACTTGTCCGCAGCGCGGTTTTTCAGCCAAAAGATCTGCGCCGTGACGTCGGGTTGTATTTCCTTTACCACTGTTTTCGTAATCGTGAGTTCTCCGTCTCTCTGTTCGCGGGTGATTTCCGTAAAGCTATATCCCAGCGCGCGCTTCAACAACGCGTTTTCCACCTCCGTATCGACGATTTCAGCCCCTTTTTTTAAGTGTGCCGAAAGTGCCGATTTCTCTTTTTTATAGGCTCGAAACGTAGAATAGGAAATCCCGAGCTTTTCGGCGATTTCTCTCTCCGAAAGACCGTTTCTTTTCCATCTTTCGATTAATATTAAATTAGGTTCTACGATTTCCTCGTACTTATCCGCCACGCACCCTCAACTCCTTTCAAAGCAAAACCGCCGACATCTCTGCCGACGGCTTTCTTCACTTTTTCCACGATATCATTATATCACATTAAAACGGGGAAAAACGGACATCTTGTGTCCGCTTTTCATTTTTTCATACGAATAGACCTATGTTCATGCCAATCGCTTCCGCTTTCTCGAACACGTCGCGCTTCCATCTTCTGCCCGTTCTATCGGATATCCCCAATTCGTCGCACGCCCGATATTCGCCCATGCCCTTGAAATACCGATATTTTATGTACCGCTCCCGTCCGTAGCCCTCGATTTCAAACCATCTTACGACTTCTTCCACCAAACGCACCTGTTTCTCCAGATCGTCCTTTTTATCGATGCACGACCAAATCAACTGTTGTTGTCCGTTCGTGTATCCGTCCCCCGTCACCCTCGGCTTTGAGTAATCCACTCCCGAAACATAGGGGTACGGATAGCTTTTCAGGGCTACAAGATTTCTCCTGTAACCCTTGAACGCTTTATCTATCGTCAGCCAATGCCCTTGCTTCATACGCTCTCCTTTACTTTCCCTCCATCTCCTTCAACCTCGCTTCTGCGGCTTCGCGGGTGATGAATACAGTATCTCCGAACTTCTCTATGTCCGAATATCTGAATTTCCCCGTATTGATAAAACTCTCATAGCTTCCCGCTCTGTATTTTCGACCGACGATATACACCGTATCACCCACCTTGCAGGGCAATTCTACCAACGTTCCTGCTTCGAGTTTGTCCTCCAACTCGGCAAGACGTTCAATTATATGTCTGTATTTTGTATCTGAAAATTCTCTCTTTCCGTCTTTACTTAATGCCATAGCGCAGCCGTATTCATATTTAGTAAATCTCTTATAATCGCTCATTTTTGCTTCTCCTTTAACAGTAATTTTTTTTCCATTTCGGACAGTAGCTTTATTTCTTCCGCCCATTTGGCTATCATTTCATAACACTCGGCTCTGTAATCCCCCTCGAAAAAACATGCGTATCTCGAAATCGCTTCGCTTAATTCCTGTATTCTGTCTGCATGTTCAAAATCGTGCGGATTTACCCCAAGCGGACATTCCTTATACTCGCTCATTTTTGTTTCTCCTCCAAAAAATCAATTACATCTTCCAAATGGTCTATCATTTCTTGTAATACGTCCCTTTCATAATTATGTTTTTCTTCCAGTCTATTTATTAAGTATTCTATAAAACTCCCCTCCTCAACCTCAATAACAAAGGCAGTTAAATCTCCTGTCGAATTAAACTGTTTTACCTTCTCTTCGACTTCTTCCTCCGTCCATTCTTCGGGTATTTCGTGATGATTGGTAATGTTATTTTCCCTGCCTCGATAATATGCGTATTTCATTCCTCTACCTCCAATGTCATTAGGTTATATATCCCATAGCCTCTTACGCTCGACCATTCATTTTGGCTTTTAAGCGCTTCTTCCGCCTTTTTTTGGTCTGCGTACACAGTCCCTTTGCCTGTAAATATGTCATAGCTTATACCTCCTTCGGGCGATACAATGATATACACTTCTTTCTTGGTTTCGTCGTTCGTCATTCCTCGTCCTCCTCGTCTGGAACTAAACATACTTTTAAGACAAGCCCCCCTGCATTCTTTGCTTTCATGAGTACGTCGTTCTTATCTATCCCTCTCACGGTACATAAACACCCGTTTAATGCTATATAAGTCGCAATCCACATTATTCCTCGTCCTCCTCGTCAAACGCCGTCACCCCGTATTTATCCGAGATTTCCTTATATGCCTCGTCTATTGCCGCGTCCCAGCCTTTGCTCCATTCCTCCGTCGCGTCGCACCCGCCTATGCTGTGCAGGATTTTCAAGCATTCCCGCGCCGTGTCTTTCTCAATCTCTTTCACGGTTTCCTTTAAGGAGTCGTTTTCTGCTTCCAGCTCCTCTATTCGTTTCGCCGCATAAAGAGTGTAATTGTCGTTTTGAAGAATTAATAAATTTTTTACTACTTTATTCATTTCAGGATACGTATTTATCGATTTATAATCAGCCACCGCACACCTCCTTGATTAGCTCGTCAATAAAATCTTGTGCTTTGTTTGCCATAGTCGCTTGGCCGTTTGCAAACGCCACTTCACGCTCTACTACAGGCTTATAAAATTCAAATTGCAAATTAGGAATAGTATTTTTGTCGCGGTCTGCTTCGTCACCATATTTTTTTTCCAAGCGAATAAACTTTTTCTTCAGTTTCTCCGCAAAATCTTTCACCGCTTCCTTTACGTTCCCATAGCCTAACGCATATACACGTTTCGATTTCATATAGGCATTACACATAAAATCACATTCTGTTTCAAATTTATTGCAATAACCTTTCTCTGCGTTATAAATATTTCCGCATAATGCTCTCGCCATTTCCTCGATTTGCTTTTCCTTCTCCATTTCTACCCTCCAATTCTTTCTCCTTTCCCTACTTCCCGCCCATGTGCGCGGACGGAGTTCGGGTATCAGCCTTGTTTTTCCGTTTTGCTCTATCTCGCAAAACTTAACTGTTTTCCTTTTTCTTTTTATTCACTACTCGCGCACCGAAGCGTTCCTTTTCAAATCGCATTCAGCTCCACTTCCACCCGTGCAGCGACTTCGTACTCTTTCTCCACGCTCACGGCTATCACCCCGCTGTCGTCAAGATACGCGACCCCGTTCAATGCGTCCAAGACAACCTTTGCGATATTATCCGCGTCAGGCTTCACGCAAGGCCGTATTTCGCCCCGTAGCGCTGCTTCTCGCTTCTTCTTGGAGAATGACGCGGGAACTTCGTATATCGCTCTTATAGCCACCGTAAACTGCCCTTTGCCTTGATATGTACCGCCCGACGCTTTATAGCTCCAACGTACCAAATTTTCATAGCTCTTTGTCTGTTCAGGAGTTATACTCTGCATTTTGCCCGTGCGGCTGTTCCAAAACGTCCGCGCCCGAGCTTTTCCCTGCGGGCGACCCTCGATTACGAATTTCATGCCTGTTCTCCTATTTTTCGAACCTCTGCCGATTGCGGCGAAACGGCTTCCAAGGCTATTCTTTTCGTCTTTCCTTTCGGTACCTTTATTTCCCGTACCGTATAACCGTTGGACACCAAAATTCCTGCTACAATCCGTCTGTCGTCTGTATTTCCTATTTCCAATATCATGATTATGACCTCCATCTCCTCCGCGCTTCTTCTACCCGCTCCAGCCGATATTCCGCAAATACCATGCTTTCCCCGTTACGAGATTTCCCGACCCGCAAGTACGTCTTTATCGGATAGCCCTGCTTTTTCAGGTCGTATATCCGCGCCCCTAACCGCATAATCCCGTATCTCTCTACCGCTTCCAAACTCGTAATTTTTTTGTTATCTAACAGGTGTTTCAATATTTCTTCATTCTGCGTCACGGCCTTGCTCCTTCTGGATTTCATACAATGCCCGACTTATTCCGTCTGCGTATGCCCGGTACATTGCCTGCGCCGCGCTTCCCGAGCCGAGTCTCCGCGCTTTATCTCGGTTTTCTTCTATCAGCTCCAATAGCTTCTTTTTCGTTGCTTCGCTTCTTCGTTCATGCTTTTCCTCCACATTCAGTTCGGCCGCATGCGACAATGCTTCTTCGTAATCCCAATACACGTCGTTGATTCCATACTCATGACAATCCTCGTCCATTACTATATTTTCTTCGGGATAAATCTCCTCGACAGTATGCTCTTCAGGGTACCATTCCCCGATTTTTCGCATTTTTCCGTCGATTATAATGCAGTCCTCCGTTTCCCTTGCGTCAGCCTTTCCGCTCAACATCATCGGCTTCATCGGACTGACGATTTGATAAAATTTGTCTCCTGCCTTCATGTTTCGCCTCCCTTACACGTAACTGTCCAAATATTCGTTATAGTGCACCCCATACAATTTCCCCAGCGTGTACTCGATATTTTCCCGTTGCTCTTTACTCGTCCGCTCGTCGGTCAGAAGCTCGCGGCAGTGCGCCAATACTCCTATTTTTTGCACCGCTTCCACATAATCCGCAAGCTTGCCTTTCGTGTACTCGCTCTCTCGGTTCATCGGCGCGTCTATGCACGCCACGCACCCGCTCGTCTCCAGCTCACGATTTATCCATTCTACCAACCGAGAAAAGCGTTTCTGCGTTTCTAACGCTTCTCCCATTCGCTCCCGCCACAGAAATGACGAAAATTCTTCTCCGCTTTTCTTCAAAGTTTTTTCAATCGCTTTCAGTAAATTTTCCACTTCCATTTCTGAATACCTCAAAACGGGATTTCTTCTTCATCTCTCAACTCCGTCAATGTCACTTCTCCGATCGACATTCGGCTTTGCGTCGGACTCACGTCCCAACCGTAACGGATCACCTCGTCGCGCCTATTCAAAAAACGCTTTGAACGTGGGTCAAAATATACGCCTATTAAACTATCGTCGTCTCCGAACTCCCGATCTTTTGCAATCTCGATGATGTTCGAAAACTCAAATGCAGGATTATTATCCGACCACTCGAAATATTGCTTAGCCCGACTTTTGAAATCTTTCGTTACGCGGTGGACCATAATTACCGTGTCGGCTGTGTTTATGATATCCCCGCTCCCGCCTACGTCCTCGATCCTCGGCAGCGTCTTTACTTTGTTCGGGTGCGCCACCAAAATTATGCAAATATTATGCCGTTGCGCAAAGTTTTGCAAAGACTTTACGATTTGGCTTTGTTCTTCCCATTTACTGTCCGCACATCCGTCAAATTCGATCTTCATCAAATTGTCAATTATCACAAATTTCAAATTCGGATTTGCCTGGAGTTCTTGAGCTATATTTTTCGAGATATCCTTTCTGCTGAATGAGGCGTTATCATACACTTTCAATTTTTTCCCTATCCAACGTTCAACCGTTTCCTTGACTTCTTTTGTCCTTGGATAAAACAGCTCCTTACCGCTTGATGTCGTAAATCCGGTGAGATTTTCCGGGCCCAAGGCCTGAAGCGTCAGCCAGTTCTTCAATCTCGGATTTGCCATTTCAAAAGAACACATTAAACCCGAATATCCGCGGTCGATAAAGTTATTCACCAGTTGTCCCGTTAATGTTGTTTTTCCGCCCGCTCTCGGGCCCGTGATTATTACCAAATGCCCCAAGCCCAATCCGACAATTTCTTTGTCCAGCTTTTCTATTCCTGTTTTCAAAAAGTTCCTTTCGTCAAATCGGGCGTCTTCTATCCTTTCAAACTCTATAAATCCCATATTAACCTCTTACAATACTTTATAAGTGTCGTTGTCGTACACTGCCTGCTTAGGTTTTGCGTTCCTTTTATCCCAGGTCACAAATTTTTGCTTCCAGTTCTTTACAGGCTTCCCTTCGCTGTCGTACCAGTTTCCCGTTTTGAAATAATCGAAGAAGTCTTCCGCCAAATCTTCCCGACCTCGTTCTTTCGCATAAGCTTGCACTTCCTCTAACGTCGGCGGGATAAATCTTTTCCGATTTTTCCCTGCACTTTCGCTAAAGTCACTTTCTTTTGCTATTAAAGGGGAAGGCTCTCTTATCTCGTCGCTTTCTTCTGGGTTTTCTTTATATATTTCTTTTTTATTTACTTTACTTTTATTTAGGGGTTTTTCGGTCGATTTACTGCGTTTTTCGTCCGAATAACTCTGTTTTTCGGTCGAATAACTATTTGAGTGCAAAGAAAGATAATAGGAGTGTTTTTTTGATAACCTTCCCATTGTTTCATCGTCTAAAATCCATTTCTCTGGATCGACTTCTACGTCCTTACGTTCCACTGTGCAACTATAAAATGTTGCCTGTGCACGCTCCGAAGTGATAATTTTGGGATAGTGGTCACCGCTAAATAGTCCTTGCGCCACACACGCCTCAATCATTTCTGGAATGAACTCTTTCTTCGCGGGGTATTTTCCACCGCGAATTTTTTTATATATGTACCAGATACAATCTTGTTTGTCTGTCTCTGTTTCGTATGGGATATAATATCCTTTCTTTTTGTATAAGAAACAAAGCAACGCAATATATATGTCGTTTATGATTGCGCCGTACCTTTCTCGGAGAAAATCCAATGCCTCATTATCCAGCAAATCGACGTCAAACGGGAAATAATCCAGCCCCTGTTTTGACGGTCTTGCCATGCTTCACCTCCTTACTCTACTTTAAAAAATTTATGAGATTTTACATGCTCTATTCTGCGCTCTATCGCAGGAACCGCTTTTTCTGCCGCTTTCTTCATTAGCCCCAATACTTCAAGTAAATGCTCTCTGTCGTATCCTCCTTTCGGATTATAAATTTCGAGATAAATTTCTTGCAGTTTCTCCAATGTTTTTATGTATTCTTCCATAGTATTTCTCCTTTTAATCCGTCATTGAAAACGGTATTTCCGCGTCTTCCGCTTGCTCTTTTAATGCCTTTTCTCGCTTGAGCTTTTGAGTTTCCAACAATGCCCGCGCATCTTCCGTTTCACTTTCCGTAAACCCCGCCAACGGCTTTCCCGTCGTCTTTTCCAGCCATTCCACCGCTTTTTCCACATTCGGGACTTTCCACACGCTTACAAGCTCGCTTTTCGTCAACGGCTTGAACTCTGCTTTCGCTGCCTGCTTCGGCTTCTGCGCCGTGTTCGCCGCTTCCTTGGGGGCTTTCTGTTCTTCTTCGGGTAAATCCTCGCCCGCGTAAATATACAGTCCCAAACCGAACATAGCAAGATTTTTTGTCAGACACCGCATAAGCGTTTTATTGATGTCGAACATCGTAGGCTGAAGGATCGCTTTGTTTCTCATGTCCATCACGGGAAGCCACATTTCATACGTCAGCCCGTCCGCCGTTACCGACGTTGAAACCATATACCCGAATTTCTCGTTCCCCGTGCAGTACATTCCGTCTTGCTCTTTTATCTTATACGTCGCCTCGGGATATACCTTCTTAAATTCTGCCCACGCCCACGACCAACTCAGATATGTCAGATTTCCCTTTTTCTCTGTTTTGTCGTTTACGTTGATATTCAATACTTCTTCGAATTTCGCCATTATTCCGCCCTCCTTTCTGCGTTATACGGACATTTCTCGCTCGGCATCGTCACCCAATGAAACAGATAATAAATCCCGTCCGCGCCGTAGGTAGGCTTATTTTCTTTCCGCAGTTCTTCGCCTGTCACTCGGCATTTATGTACGTAGCCGTCATCTTCCCAGGCAATCGCTTTCTTATATGGACAGTCTCCGCAGCCCTCTGTACTCAACCGCTTCCAAAACTTCTCTCGGCGGCTTGTTTCCTCGGCCTTTAATCGTTCCTGTTCTATCTTTTTGCTCGTCTCTTTCAGTTCTGCAAGGCGTTTACGTACTTTCTCGGACACTTCCACTCCGTGACGTTCCGCGTGGCTTATAAGTGCCTTTAACCGCTTATAATCGCTAATCTCCCCGCTCTCATGCATTTTTAACTTTTTACCGATAAATCCATCGAAGATTAAATAACAGTCATGCAAGAAATCGTGGTTCTTTTCCTCAAGCGTACACACCACTTTTCCCTGTTCCATTTCCACACGCATAACTTCACCCGATTATCCAACTGTCTAAAGATTGATATATCCTCAATTGTTCCTCAAGATTGGCTATCCTTTCCTTTAACCGCGCTACCTCTTGTTCTTCTTCCTTTCTGTCAAACATATTAAGGTTATCCGCAAGGTCGAGAAATTCATGGATATTCCGCCCTGTCGTCTCATGAAGATTTAGATACTCGATATCCATGAATATGTATCTCTCGTCCTCGTCCAGCGGCTCGCCGTTTTCATGCCTCCGACAAATGCTTTGCATTTTTACTCTCAAGGCTTCTTTTCGATTTAATTCTGTCATTTCCTTCTCCTTTCGCCCATGGCCTTTATTCTTCCATCGGCTTAACCCGCGAATTTCCGCGACAGATATGCGTAGTAGTCCGTCCTGTGCACACAGCCGCTTATTCTGAAAATGTCGGATATCGCCTTGATTTCTCGGATAATCTTCGCGCAGGTATCATAGCCTAAACCCGAGTCAGCCATGAAATCCTTGATAGAAATGAAGTCTTTGTGAATACATGTAAAAATTTCTGCCAGCACTTTCTTTTCTTCAGGATTAACGAGGCCTGCTGAAATTTCCTGTTCAACGGTCGTCGTTTTATTAAATTTTACAAAATTCCCAAAATTCTTTCCGCCTGCTTTCCGTCCCATGATCAGTCCTCCTTAAAAAATTCGTTCATATCCGTATCGGGATATGCTTTTTTTATACTTAATAGCAAAGTTGCGGAAACACCCAAACGCCCTACTTCGATTTGTGAAATATATCCCGCCGTTACGCCTAATACCTTTGCAAATTCTCGTCCCGAAAGATTTTTGGACTGTCGAAACGCTTTAAGTTTTTCTCCGATTTTTAGCTGAAACTTGCTTCGAGCCATCTCGTCTCTCCTTTTCAATAATAATTGGAATAATTTAGTAAAAATATCTTGTTAAGTAGTTTTAATGATTTTGTGTGAGGTTATAAATATAGTAGAAATTTACATAAGGAGGGATAATTCCTAATGAACCATCAAGAAAATAATAAAGGCAAAGAATCCATGGAAACAAACAATGAACACGAAGAAACCCCTTTGACTGATCAAGACGCTTTCAAAGATTCCCCCAAAGAAGAAGCCCCTAAAAACAAGTTCAAATTTTTTATTTCAAAAGTAGGTGTCGGAGCAAAAATTGTAGGAGGTGCAATAGGCTCTGGGCTAAAAAATGTCACAGATAAAGTTCAATCTTTTACTGATGAACAGGAATTAAAAAAGAAGAAGCGAAAAGCTTTTGAAAATGACTGTCAAACTTATTTAATTGTTGGAAAGACTAATAAAAGTGGTGCTTCTTATTTAATACAAGCTGTTCGATTCAGAGAAAAAAACGAATTATTTTTTATGTATGATGAAAAAGATTTAACCGAAATTAATTCTCATGTTCGTCTTCAAAATACTTCCGACGGTTCTGAAATAGAAATTTTAGAAGTTGAAAAAGGAAAAACTTCTTATTACCCTATTACCATTGAAGATATGAACTATGAGATCGCAGGTATTATGGCTTCTTATCGTTTATACCAAGCTACTATACCCTCCGTTCACATTACTAACAACAGTATTCAAAACAATAATATAAATGGCGATAACGCTCAAATCAGCCAAGTTATAACTTACACCCAAGAGTTAGATACCCTTCAATCTGAAATTACCAACTCAAAAGTAAACCTCTTTCAAAAAAAGAAAAAAGAAGAAGCTTTAAACCTTTTTGGGAATTTTAAAAATTGCGTTATTAATCAAAAAAAAGATGAATCACTATTTAAAAAGTTTCTAAAAGTTTTAGGTGAGTTAGGTTTAACTGTTGCAATAAAAATCGCAGAAACTTTAATTTCTAAGATTGGTTAAGATTTTCCATATTCTTGACCAGCTCTATTCCAATCTCCCCTATCGCTTCTTTTAATCTTCGATAATACTCTTTTTCCGCTTCTTCCGAAGCGGATTTATTTTTTATCCCTTCTATTCCGTTATTGAATATAGCACCATTTATGGGCACTTCTATTGATACCGATACTTTCAATTCCTGTAAATCCGTATCCCCTTTCAATTCTTCAAATATTTCCGAAAACATTTTAGATTTTTTGACGACTATATCCATACACTTCCTCCTTCCCCTCCATTCGGAGGGATTTTTTATTCCATCGGCTTATTATCTTTTAAGCACAAAATTATCTCCTGTTCAGAAACTTTTAGCGCTTTGGCAAGCCTACAAATCATAGCAATATTTGGATTTCTTTTCCCCGTTTCGTATTGTGTAATAGCGGGAGCGGTTAAACCAACACTTTTAGCCAACTCTCTTTGAGACATTCCTGCGCTTCTTCTTAATTCCGAAAGCTTCATAGCAACCTCCTTTGCTCACTTTTCGTTATTATTATATAACATATAGTGAGCATTGTCAAGCATTTTTTAACATTCTGTTATCAAAATCAAAAATTTTTTTCTTTTAGTTGTGTAACATGCTCCAATATGCTATAATAACGATACGTTAGCATAAAGGAGAAGGAGATGTTTTCAGAACAATTAAAACGCTTACGGAAAGAAAAGCGCTTATCTCAAAGAGACTTATGTAAAAATCTTTGTGTATCTTCAGGAGCAATAGCTATGTGGGAAACAGAAAAGCGGCAACCCGATATTGCTACCCTATGTAAACTTGCAGACTTTTTTGGGGTTTCGGTCGATTATCTGCTTGGACGGGAAGATAACGGAAAGGCCGCATTTCAAAATAGTTTTTCGAACATAGCAGCCTCGCGTGAATTACCCGCAGACGAAGTACGTTTATTGGAAAAATATCGTTTACTACAAACAGGGTATCAAGCTCTGATCGAAAAGCAAATACAATTCCTGCTTGACCAACAGGAAGCAGCTCAACTTCCCCCTCGCTCCGATCGAGAGGTTAATACAAAAAATCAAAAGATAAGGTAAGTCCTACTAATTATGAAGGAGGTAAATGACCGATAGACAAACGCCAAAAATAAATAATAATTTTTTCAATATTTTTTTGTGGGAGGATATTTTTTAACAACTTAATATATTTTTTTATACTATTTTTAATTGGAAAAATTTTCCATATTATGTAAGTTTTGGTAATTGAATAAAACCGTCGTACATTTGCCCTTTTCAAATGTTATATTAGTAGAGAAATATAAAGGGGTTGTACTTACTTATGACAAAAGATCAATTACACAAACTTCAAGAATTACTCTCCCAAAGCGCCAATCTTCATGTAAAAAGCGTAGAAATCGAACAAGAAAGCGCGAAGCTTAACCAAGAACTAACGATCTTCTGCGCCGATTGTCGATTAGAGTTTGAAACCCACGACGGAAAGCATAGCTATTTTCGTGTTTCGGGTGACAATATCCTCTATCCTACATGTTGGCCCGCGCCTGAAACAAAAAAAGCCGCACCTCCGAAAGAAGATGCGGTCAATCAAAATCACCAAGGCAAAAACAATGATGGTGCGAATGAAAAAGCTGTTTCCGAAAAATCTCTCATCGAGGAGATTAAAGAAATGCTTATTGAAATCCAAATCAGCGGTTCGCTCAGAACCCGCAAAAACGGACTCTTTGAATTAAGGACAGTTCGTTTCGGTTCGGTTTACGGGCGAACTAAGGAAGAATTACAAGAAAAACTGCAACAAAAATTACGCGAAGAAAAGAGCCATGTGAAAAGAGCGCCCCAACGGAAAAAGAAAAACAAGTGTATTGCTTTGTCGAAATTTTTTACAGAGAACTATTACCCGTATAAAAAAGCGGATAACTTGGCCGAAAACACGCTTGAAGGAATTCGATATAATTATTCGTTTATCGTCAAAAGCGGATTCGATAAACCGCTGAACGAGTACACCTCATTAGATATAACCAATTTTTTATATTCTATTCCTCACACCCGAAAGAGACAAATTATTCAAGGTTGGCTGAACAATCTTTTTACATACGCCATGACGCTTGGCGTCATCGAAAAAAATCCCTGCGCTTGTATCGCGCCGACAAAACACGAGACAACCGCAGGAACCTCATTGTCTTTCGAGGAACAAAAAGAATTTTTCAAAAATTTGCTGTCCGATCCGAAAATTCCGTACGTACAAAAATGTTACTTGATCTATGTCTATCTTACGGGAACCCGCCGAAACGAAGCACTGTCTTTAATGGAGAATGACGTGCAAAAGATTTTACATATAAACGGAACCAAGACAGACGGATCGGACAGATATATTCCCCTTTTTCCGTTAGTAGAACAACTGTTAAAAACGCTTACGCCTAAAAACGGAAAATATTTCCCTCTTTCGGAAAAAATTGCCGACGAGACTTTCAAGAAATACGGGAAGTCTCACAAATTGCACGATTTAAGGCATACTTTCGGGACAATCCAAATTTGCGTAAATAAACTCGACGCAAAAACGGTTTCCCTGTATATGGGACACTCTAATGTGCAAACTACTTTGAAGATCTATACTCACCCCGAACAACTCAACCGTGAAATATTTTTAGACGGAAACTTGACAGAAGATGAAAAAAACGAACATTTAAGACAAGAGTACGCTGAAATCCTAGGATTGATTGAAGCTTTCTTGAGTTAGCGTACCCAAACCGTACCCAAAAAATAGGGTGATTTTAGCCTTTTTATCCTTTCCTAAAAAGCAAAAAGGAACAAAAAAATAACAATTTTCGGAAAATCGCGTAAAAACACTTGCCTTTTTCCGAAAATTGTTGTAAAATACTAACAGTTTCAATGCAGAGATGTCTGAGTGGTTTAAGGAGCACGATTGGAAATCGTGTGTAGGTCTGAAGCCTACCGGAGGTTCAAATCCTCTTCTCTGCGCCATATAACATAAGGGTTACAGCGATTTTGCCGTAACTCTTTTTTCATGCTGTTTTGCCGTTTTTTACCTACACACGATTTTTAGAACTTCGGGAACAACGTGAATTTTGCCGCTTCTCGCCGCTTAAATTCGTCCATGACGTGCATATAAACATTCATTATCATATCGCCCGTTGAGTGACCTACAAGCTGTTGACATACAGACGGATTGACACCGCTTTCACAACAACGTGTTATAAACGTATGCCGCAATTCGTGCAGGTGGTGACCGCCGCATAACTTCTTAAATTCTCGGCTTGTCTGCTGGGCAGAGAACGGAAACACGATACTTTCGGGGGCTTGGTGGTATCTCCCACGTTTCCGCACTTCTTTCTCCCGTTCGTTCTGTTTCCTCTGTTCGTTCAAGATAAATTTGATATCGGGCGTTAATAAGATATGGCGGTCACTATCTTCCGTCTTTGTGCCTTTGATATGGATTATGTTTTCTTCCTCGTTGATATCGCTCCACTCTATGGACAAAGCCTCACAACGGCGAACACCCGTACATATATAGAACAGCATTAGCCACTTATAACGGCTTTTTTCCAAACGTTCAAAAAATGCTTTCTGCTCCGCTATCGTTAATGACTTGCTTTTTTGCTTTTTATAGACTACTCTTTCCGTATAATCTATGACGTTCTTATCCACGATACCAAGCGCACACGCTTTCGCAAAGGACGCGTGCCATACTTGACGAGTATAAACCGCTGTACGGCTGGGCGGCAGCTCTGACAATGCTTTATCTGCGTCAAAAGCTGTTATTTCCCGCATTATCATTTCCTTAAACCATTCGGGCGTATGCAATCGTATCATTTGTTCTATGTTTCGCAAACTGCAAGGCTTTAAGCGAGGTTTTTTATAGGTATCATACCACAGCGACAGCCATTCCCCGCAAGTGATTGTTTCAAATTCTTTTCTCAACATATCGTCACCTGCTCCCACGTGTCAAACGGGCAGAAGGTACACGGGTCTATTTCCTCAAAGTTCCACGGCTTTTCAGCTATCTTTTGTTTGCATTTCTCTATGTATTCAACAAGGTCTTTATATATCCGTTTCGGGATTGAGTACGCTTTACACATACGATTATGCGCATAGGGTTCCTGCATATTATCTTCCAGCCAATCAGATACCAACACAGTTAATGCGGGGCTATATTCGCGGGAGATTGTGGGTTTTTTAAGGCTCTTACTGCAAAAATAACGGTGATTTGAAATGCGGATATTGCCTTTCGTGATATACTTTGAGCAATATCTTGCCACATTCTCGTGGTCTGCCGTAGTCTTTCCTATGCGTGTGATTTGCGTATGCCCGAAGCGTTCTGCCGTATAGCTCCAATCTAATTTATGGTGTTTGTTAATAAAAAGCTCGTCTTTATTTATGCCGCTTATCAGGAAATGAAAGTGTAAACGTTGCGTTTTCTCTCCATACTCCGCTACAAGAAGATACTTAAATTCACAATTATTCCGTTTTTGATAATTGTTAAATGCCGTTAATATAGCGTCACGACAAGCGAGAGGATTTGAAACGTCATGCCATTTCGAATTAAAAGTAATAGTGCCGAAGTAGTCAAAGCGATTTGTCAAGGCGTAATCTACAACGGAAACACGCGCACGACGTAACGAACGCTCCATATGTTCGGGATTTTCTATTTTTACTCCGTCCGTATCAAACAAATTGACTTTTATTTTCGGGGTTTTATTTTTCGGCTTTACATAGGTGTTTGTGCAGGTAATGCGGATTGTATTTCCTGCCGTGATAAATCCTAATTGTAATTTATCCGATATTTTCATACTTCTTTCCTCTCGTTCTATTCGGGGGCTGACTTCCTCGGTTTATGAGCAGCTATTTATGGGGACAATCCCCATACCCTACAACATTACTGTTATCCTACTTTTTTCTGCTATTAATGAAAAGGGTTTGAAAGATTTTCTAACTGTTTAATATGGGCTTTTTCGTAATAGTTACAAGTCGTTATATTGCTATGACTTAAAAATGTCAGTTAATCAAGTATGCGGGGACGCTCCGCGCCCCCGCAGAGCCCCCGAGGGGTTGGGCTCTTGCGGGGGTGCCGCTGGCACCTCCCCTCTCACCCTACTATCAATCGTTACCGCTTTATCGGTACCACCGCAGGCCCGAACAGCAAATCAAACAACGACTTCAACGCTTTCAATATATCACCGACCACCAACAGCACAAACTGCGCGAACGCATACGGCAAACTGAACACCGCCGCGATTGACTTAAAAAACGCAGGAATAATTTTGAATATATCCGAGCCCGAAACCACGACGGCACGCAACGACGAGAACGCCGAGGAGATACCGTCAAAGGCTTCGATTACTACCGCAAAATCACTCTTTATATCAGGGGGTAAATTCAAGAACACCTGCACGAAATATGATGCTTGATTTGCGTCTAAACCGTAAGAAAAACGTACTATCGCTATACTTAACAGAAGCGCAAGCACCGTTAAAAAAAAGCCTTTCATGTCAGCAACCTCACAACCGCTATCACGACTATTCCCGTAAAGATAAACGCCACCAGCGCACCCAAGTCAAAGCCATCATAAGATATATTAAAAGTATTAAGAAACGTACTTACAGGAGCGTCAAAAAGCGAAAACACAAAGCCGCGAATAGATTGAGATAACGGCTCATCGGAAAGTTGAGATAAAGCGTCCGTCTTTCCTTTTGAATAACCTTCGTCATATCCGTTGCCGTAGCCTTCTTGCCGACCGTCCAAAACTCCGTTGGTGTGACCGCTGGAAAAGCCTTCGTTATATCCATTGTCGTAGCCATTCAAAAAACCGCCAGACATAGAAAGTACATTTGCATTGTAAAGCGTATCGCCCGCACGACCGAAATATATCGTCAGGGCTTTCACTTCGATACCTTCTTCCTTTTCCGCGTCCCGTATTCGGATTAGTGCATAATCTGCACCTATCGCCGTTTCGTTATATTTTTCGATATCCGCATTGTAGCGTTTGTTTGCCATGGAAATGAAGGTCGCACTCATTACGTCACTATCCCCTAAAAAATACAGCGGAAAGCCGTCGTACTGAAACGAGGTCTTAAAGTTTAACGTCATTTCCGCGGTTTCGAGCGTGTTCTCGCTATCGCCGTTATAATCGTAATATTTCCCCCAAATCGAATTGAAATTCAATCCGTTATAACTGAAATCGGGTTTGCCGTTTGAAAGCGTTAATGTCTGTCCATTCGTATAGGTAAAAGTTCCCGAAGCCGTCGCGCCATATAAAACACCGAGATTAAGCGTATCAGAAGCGTCTTGATAGCCTACTTCATGTCCTTCTTGATAGCCAGTCTCATAACCTGAATTTTCGCCTTGATTATAAATCAAATCATATGGCGGACTATATGGGTAAGCGACCTCGCCAACGTTAAGCATGGGATAGGCAGTAACATTATTTACCACTCTATTTGCATAAACGTGAACATAAAATCCTCCAAAAATATATTCTTCCGACCAGATAAATGACCTATTACCTACTACATAACCTACCCCAGAAGGACCTCTATAACTAAGACAAACTAATAAATTACCAGAAGTACCCGAAAGATAATAAGTTTCACCAGCTATAAGTTTAGGATTATAAGACGAATACACTATATAAAAAGAAGCAAGCGCAGCAGCAGTAGCTCCATTTGCTGTTATACTTCCATCGTCATTTACGGTGAAAGTTACGCCGTTTGTTTCCTTTGATACGCCGTCCGTGTAAGGATACGGTATCAAATTCGCCGTCGGATATTTGCTTAAATCTATACCACTACTCGCGCGCGGTTGAGTTATCGGGGCAGCTCCTTCCGCTTTCGTCCGTATTGTCTGCGCTTCATCTTTCGGGGTAGCATAATAAAACACACAAACCAGCGCAAACGCCACAAGAAACAACAGCATGAGCGCTTTCCCGCACACGATTAAAAACTTTTTATATTTTGCTTTCACCTTCGGCCTCCTTTGATACTGTCGATTTTATCCATGAACATTGTGATAAGAAATGTAAACAGCGAGAATACCAGATACACCAACAACAGCGTTATATAGTAACCTATCAGCCAACAAAAGAACGATACGCCCGCATTGTCCGACAAGGCAACATAATTCGTCAACAGAGGCGTAATAATAGGCTTAAAGAACGCGCCGAAGTCCCCAAAGGCAGTTTGTACGGTGGTCACGAACTCAGGCACAGAGCCGCCGCGAAACACGCATAATAGGTACGATACCAGCGGCAACAGCGCAAGCACCATAAACACGTTATTTTTTATTTTTCGCATGCTTGATTACCTCCAAGAGATTATTTTTAAACGTCGGCATTTCCTTTGATTTTAGGTTTCTATCGCCGTAGAAGAAGTGCAGGCGGTGACGCTGGATATACCGCCAATTATCCAATAGCGGTAAATCGTCCGTGAGCCATGAATAAGTATAGCTGTCATAACGGGTAAACATGCTTTTCGGGATAAGCATATAACTATACTCCACCGAGCTATTGAGCGATACAACGTTTTTCACGCTGTCGTCGTCGCTGTAAAAGATTTTGTAAAACCGCACCAATTTAAAAAACGGCAAAGAGAAATTCGCGTCTATGTTATAGTAAAACGTAAGACACCGCTTTATCGCGTAATGATTGTCGAGAACGTTCTGCGTTTCTATGATACATTTCCCGCCGTGGCTCTCATGTCCGTACAGCTTGAAAAATACATTGATTTCCTCGTTTAACAACGCGTCTTTCACCGTCATGCTGTCCGCGATTAGGGAAGTTTCAGAAAGGAACATCACCGACTTTCTCGCCACTCTCACACGGCGGTATAATATGTCCAACGTTACAGGCACAAACCGCACGCCCGCAACGGATATGTTCGTATAGAATAGCGGCTCTTCGGGTTCGGGCTTATGGATTATCCGCATCCACAGACAAGACAATTTCCAGCGAAGCACCGCCGATTTATATTTCCGTAAAGCACAGCGCAAGCCCATTAAAGTTTTTCCCGACTTCAATGCGCCTGTGATTAAGGTCAAACAACCGATATACGGGCAACGGCTGTATATTAAGATTACGATTAGCAATATCGCCAATACGATTAAAAGTATGATTTTCATAAAAAGAGGAAGCCCTTTTAACGCAAAAAGGGCGAAACGACTGTAAGCTTATAGAATGTTAAATACCATGTAGCACGCCGACATTGCCAGCGACACCGCAAGACCGAACGCCACAACACCGCCGTATGCGCCAAGTCCCGTTATGGCTCCCGCTTCCGACACTTCGAAGAACGAATATTTCGCCGTTTCCGCAAGACCCGTACCAAGACCTTTACCAAAGAAACCGATACCCGAAGTCATAATGTCGAACAAATCCGCTACCGCTTGACCTAATCCTTCACCCATTTTCTTTCTCACCTCCTTCTTTCATTTTTTTAAGCTGGCTCTCTACGAGCATTTTCTTGAACGCTTCCCGCGTTTCCTTTTTCGCTTGTCGCATGGTTTTATTGTACGTTCTCACACATTCGGAGAGCTTGCTTACTTGGTCTATCGGCATGCCGTTTTGCAACAGGATATTGCCTAACTGCTTCAAATGCGCTTTCTTGCCGTACACAAACCCGAACAGCGCCGCCGCGATAAAGATTAAAAAATACATCCACATGCTTTTACTCCTCCTCGTCCTCGCCATCGAATAAATCTTCTTCCGTTTCGTACTTCAATTCACGGGTGTCACGTTCGATAAGACCCATCTTTTTGAGCATGTACTGAAATAAACGGCTGTCTTTCTCGTTGAGCTTAAAACGGATTTTTTCTTCGTCCACTACCGTTTCACCCGAAATATAGCGCGTATATTTCTTCTTGTCTTTGTCGTAAAATTTACGACGCGCAAACCTGCATGACAAATCCAAATACTCTTTCTGTTCCTGTTCCATTTTTTTATATCTCCTTTGAGCTACAAGGCCGCTCGGGGCTCTTTTTTGTTTAAGAATTTACTTAACTATCAATCAAAAATCACCTGTTTTTCAAAAAGTAATGATAAAATATTTTTAACAATATTTTCATAAGGAGGTAAAATTTGATGAGTAATACAGAAAACTTTATCACCGTCGATAAAGAAGCTTTTGAAAAACTCGTTGCAACCGTCGAAAGGAACAACGAATTAATCCAAGAGTTAAAAGAAACTATCAACGGCATGGAAACGTTACTTAATTTAATAGGCGTCCAAACAAAAGCAATCTAAAACACTTATTCCGAGAAACGTTCAAGTCCTTACTTGGACGTTTTTTCCTTTATGTCGAACTCAGGTATTAAATCAATTTCTAAAATAATTACCATACTATCTTGTAACATTCCTATAACGGCTTTTTTCAAAAAACTTCCCTTACGTACCCATTGACCCTTATTAAGATCTATATAACTCACACTATACATTTTTTTTCTCCTTCTTCTATTCCTGCTTTCTTCAATATATCCGCTATGTAGTTTTTCAACTGCATATACGACGGCAACTTCATACATACCGCATTTTCGCCTAACAGCATAACTATTCGATTTAATTCTTCCGCCGTAAAATAACATGTGATTACTCGATTTTCTATATGCCGTTTCATTTCCGCTTCTCCTTTGCCCGTGTAGCCGTTAGCACAGCCGTTTTTTATTTATCGGTAAATATGCAATATATCACCTAACGCCCGACCTTTCGCGCAACTTTCCAAATAAGACAGATACCTTTGAATGTCTAAAAGCCTTTCTTCTTTTGAAATGGTTTCAGTAGTCGCTATCTCAAAAATAAATCTTTCGGGATTACAGCTTCTTGAGCCGTTGAGTTTCAAATATTTTTCTTCGATTGCTCTTGCCTTTTCGCTTGCCTGCGTTTCATTTACGCTAATTTCGATATTCCACTTTTTGAACTCGTCTTTTTCGTACTTTGTCATTTCCGTTTCTCCTTTTACCTCTTTTTTGAAATTCCCATATTTGGAAATCTTGGTTACATTATATCATGCAAATTTGGGAATGTCAAGGCTTTTTTAGAAAAAAAATTTGCTTTTTTGGGAATATTTTATTACAATAGAAAAAAAAGGAAAAACCTAATGGCAATCAATCTCCAAAAATGGAAAGAAGCAAAAAAAAGTTTACAGCTTTCCTATGACGAAATCGCTTTAAGAGCAAATATACCAAAAACAACTTTAACCAATATTTTTACTGGTCGGACAGAAAATCCAAGAATTGACACAGTAAGAGCAATAGAAAAAGCTCTCGAGTTAGACGATACAACAAATCTTATCTTTGAAAAATACTCGAATATATTTCCCGTAGAAAAAAGAAAAATCCCCATGCTGGGAAATGTTGCATGCGGAAAGCCTATCTATGCCGACGAGGACAAAGAACACTATATTCAAGCGGGTACAGATATACACGCCGATTTTTGTTTAACTGCAAAAGGCGACAGTATGATAGGGGCACGAATTATGGACGGTGACCTTGTTTTCTGCCGTCGTCAAGATATGGTAGATAATGGAGATATAGCCGTTGTAATCATAGGTGAAGAAGCCACACTCAAACGAGTTTATTATTATCCCGCGCAAAGCAAACTTGTTTTACAAGCAGAAAATCCCAAATACGAGCCTTTTGTGTATGTAGGAGCTGAATTAAACGAAATCCACATTTTAGGGAAAGCAATAGCCTTTCAATCTGATATAAAATAAGGAGAAAAAATGATTAATACTTTACTTTTAACAATTCTTGTATGTCTTTTCAGCATATATATTTACATGTGCGGAGGAATAAAACCACTGATTATAGCCTATATAGCAGGTATAATAATATGGTGCATTATATATCTAATCAAATTCTTTATAGAAAATTATAAACGAGACAAAGATAATAAAGACGAAGACGATTAGACTTCAAAGATTGGAAATCGTGTGTAGGTCTGAAGCCTACCGGAGGTTCAAATCCTCTTCTCTGCGCCATATAAATAAAGGGTTACAGCAATTTTGCCGTAACCTTTTTTTGTGCTGTTTTTTGCCGTTTTTACCTACACACGATTTTCAGCCGTACAGAAAATATAAGCGGTATGATCTCCTTGAATAATTATCAAAAAGCGTCTTTGGAAATTTTACTCCAACGGCGAGCGATAAATCGTAATTTCCAAGACTGAGGAATAAATTTTGTTCCCGCGGCCATAGCCTTATTCCAGAAGCCGGGTATGATTTTTCCGCGGTTCCTGCTCACGGCCTTCAAGCTTTTTTCGGCGACGAAATCGGGCGACTTCGCAGCGAGCCTTCCCCAAATCCCCTGCCCTTTGATTTGTTCTCTGATATCCGCGCGGGTAGGCATTGCGCCGGGAAGTACGGCCGTCACCCGCACTCCTTTGCCCTTCATCTCTTCGCGTAACGCCAGAGAAAAGGCCGTAAGCGCGGCTTTCGTCGCGCTGTATATTGCAAAATAGGGCATGGGATAAATTCCGGAAACGCTGGAAATATTGAGGATTTCCAATTCCTCAGTACGCCGTTCCAAAGCAAAGCGACACAACGCAACGGCGGCCTCGAAATTGACGCGGCATTGAAAGCACAGCTTTTCCTGCGTGTATTCGGAGAAGGCTTTTTGAATATCCGCCCCCGCGACGTTGATGAGACGACCTATTTTCAAATGCTCCGCCGCGATCTGACCAATCATCGCTTCCCTGCCGCCCGGCTCCGAAAGATCCACTGCAAATATTCTCACATCCGTGCCCGTGTTTTCCGCCAGAATTTTTTCTTTAAGCAGACGAAGCTTCTCTTCGTGACGGCCTGTCAAAATAAGATTTTCGCCGTTTTTTACCGCCAGACGAACAAACGCTCCGCCTAGGCCGCCTGTGGCGCCCGTGATCATCGTATAGACTTCGTTCACCTCTTCCTCCCGCTGTTTTTCTTTAGCATATCACACCTTGCAAAAAATAGCAAGCGTCGAACTTTGCTTAAAAAAATTTTTCCCCGCCCAAACGCTTTCGCGCGTCGGACGGGGAGTCTTTTACCTCGATATCGATCATCTCATCAGTTGCCTGATGTATGCTTTTTCTTTTAACGACACTTTTCCGTCCACCGCGCACATCAACAGACAAGCAAAAATAATATCGCCTTTCAGCTCTTCCGAAAGGGTGCCGAGAAAATCCACGAGGTAATCGACCTCTTTTTTTACGGCCTTTCCTTCCTTTCGCCATTCCTTTGCCAATTTTTTCGCATCCTCAAAATCGAAATCTTCTCCGAAAAACGCCTTGAGCAAGGGCGCCATAAGAAGATATTCCGATTCGTCCAGCTTGCCGTCCGCATATACCGAAGCAATGACAAAAGCCGCGAGCACTTCCGCGCACGTCCTTCCGTCGTCCGAAAACGCCCGTATCGCGGGCATAATTTTCAGCGAGGTCCGCCCCAATACCGCTGCATATTCTAAAGGGCTGAGCTCCTCCACCGATCTGCAAAGTTCGTTAAAATTTTTCATTGTCTTTCTCCTTTCCGTTTTTCCGCCGCCTGTTCCGCTTCGGATAGCTACTTATAAACGTCTCGGAAAGCGATAAAACTATTTTGTTTCGTTTTCAACAAAAGTTCCCGTCTTTGTCACTTATTACACAAACACATGCTTAAATGAGGCACGTAGCGTTTTTATTTCCAAAGCTTCACGGGATCGAAGCCGAATATCTGCACCACTTCCACGTAGGGAGAATTGGCGATCTCAGGCGGCGTAACCACCAGCCCGCCGTTGGAATCGAGATCGACGCCGAAATGCCGATAGGCGTACCAGGCGAGATGAGCGCACTGTGTGCGCGTAAACTTTTCTTCGTTGTACTTTTTGGAAAGTATCCCGATAGAAAAATTATAATCCGCGCCGATCATATTATCCTTTGCGTAAGCGGCCACCTGTTCGCGGAATTCTTTATCAAATTTCGGCCTGAGAATCATAAAGTCGGCAAGATTTGTAAAGGAATGCACGCTCGTAATTTCGCTTTTCGAGCCCGGGCCAAACGCTTCCGCCATTCTTTCGTTTTTTCCGTCGATAATCAGGGCGGCATGCCCCAGCCGAAACCCCGAAACGTGCGTGGTCGCCGAGACGATGATATCCCCGTCCTCCAAATGCCCGAGCGGAGCGTGCGCCTCGATCGTTTCGGAGTAAGTATAAGGATTAAACCGATCGCAGGAAACCGTATGCTTCTTAAAATAGAAATCCTGAATCTTCAGCATTTTCGCTTTGCCGCTCGCAGGGTTCTCCTGCAACAATCCGTCAACCCCTATTTTAGTAAGCCCCGTCTGTGCGTATAAAAGGGCGTAATCCGCCTCGTCGAGAGTTTCCTTCTCAAGCACGGCGGAAATGTCCTCTTTCTCGTAATCGGGATACCAATGCTTCCAGGTATGGTCGGTGTAAATCACCCCGATCTGCAAACCGATCAGTACGCTCGAAACAAAAAAAATAATACAGGCCAACGTAATGGCAATCCGTTTTTTTCTGTTCTTTTTCTTTCTTTGTTTATCTTTCATCTCTTTCAGCCCTTAAAAGCCGTCTAATTTCTTTCAGCCATAGTATGTTCATACTATGGAAAACAGCCGCGGCTGTTTGAAATATTTCGCATATCATTGTAGCACATTTGCACGGCGTTTGTCAAACGTCGGAAAAATTTTTGTTTTTCATAAAAAAACGCCGCCGAAATCCGACGACGCTTTTTCAAAATTCTATCCGTTTTATTTTTCCCCGTAGATCGCCTTGACGACGACGGAAACGATGCCGCAGAGGATTCCTCCGATCGCAAACACCACCCAGCCGGGATGCCAAAGGTTCCGTAAAAACCCGAGCGCCAAATATACGGCCGTAGCCGACAGCATGATGACGCTGGAGATCGAACCGATCAATCTTTCCGATTTTTTCTCGCGCTCTTCGGGAACGGGAACATTTTCTCCTCCGTCCGACTCCTCGAGATATCCTTCCTTACGACATTCCTTGTTATAATTTTTCACGTCGTATTTGGCCGACTGCATGCCCGCATAGACATAAAGCCCGGACGCTATCGTCACCGCCGTCAAAAGTATGCCGGCGGCAAAACCTTCCCAGCCTTCCAAAGTAAAGCCTTCGGGCGCGTATCCCTCTTCGTAGGTCATGGCCACCACCGCGATGACGCCGATAAGAATCAATGCCGTCGCGCCCGCGATAAACCACGGCAATTTGCGGCGGAATGCGCTCACTTTATCCGCAGAATATTTTTCCACACGGGGATTTTCCCGCATAAAATTGCCGTGCGCTACACCGCCCGCCACAAAAATAAACACCGCCAAGGTGATACAGACGAAGAATGTCACCAGCCCGACCACTTCCCTGATCCCCGCCGCAGATAAAAACAACATTGCCGTTACGCCCGCGAGAATAAGCGTTACGCCCGAAGTTATCTGCGCCGTATAAACGTTCATGTGCTTATTATACGCTTCGAGATTGGCCTCGTAGCGCTGTGCGTTTTCCGCCTCCGCATTTCCGCGGACGAGCACTTCCATATTGCAGCCGAAAAGATCGCACAAAATCAGCAGTTTATCCATGTCGGGAAAAGCGCTGTCCGTCTCCCATCTCGATACAGTCTGCCGCGTCACCTCCAGCTTTTCCGCAAGCGCCTCCTGCGTGATCCCGAATTTTTTACGATAAAAAAGAACGTTGCTGCCGAAACTCATTTTTTCATACTCCTTGCCTCGTTTAAGATATGTCCATTATACCTTAACGGGGACGCAATTTCAAGCGCATTACGGTTGCGTTTGACGAAAACCGCGTATCATTTGAGGTTACAAACGCAATTTCGGCCGTTTTTATCCGCTTAAAGCTATAATGCCGCCATCGCCAGCAATTCGAGTATCCATCGCGGCGCGGAAGGAAACGTCTCTTTGGCCGCATTGATCAGCCCTTGAAGGTCGGAGACGAGCACGGCATAATTCCCGCCCGGCACCCCGCCCGAAACGACCAGCGGCGCCCGCGCATACCCCGTACCCGACGTCGCCGCAATCCTCGAAGCGATTGCCGCCCCGCCCAGCGAATAGGTGCCTATCGCCGCGCCTCCGATCGCCACGAAGCCGAATGCGACTCCGCCTACCGCAAAAATTCCGGCGGCAGCTCCGCCCACCGCAAGGCCGCCTATACCCACGCCCGCGAGAACGAGAAGCCCCAGCGCGAGCGCGCCGAACGACAACATGCCCAGGGACAGACAGCCGACAGAGACTATACCGCAGGCAAGGTTGCCGATTGCGAAAATTCCCTTTGCCCTGTAAAATCCCATGCCGACATTGATATGCACCAGCGGAAGCCCCCACAGCGTCCGCTTGCTTTTATATTCGAAGTGAAAAAGGCGATCGACGGGGGCAGGGTTTTGAACAATGCTTTCCGCCTTTTCGTTTTCGGTCTTTTCCTCGGGCGTTTCGTTCCCGATCAATTCGTCCGCCGATACGCCGAAAATACGGCAAAGCGCGAGAATATTTTCCATAGACGGGGAGGCAAGCCCCGCCTCCCATTTGAATATCGTCTGACGGGAAACGCCCGCCTTTTCCGCCAGCTGTTCCTGCGACAGACCCGCATCTTTCCTTAACCCTGCCAGCCTCTGATAAAAGTGCATGTCACCTTCTCCTTTCAGGACGCTTGCCGCGTCCGCTTTTTGAGAAAAAGTATAGCGCTTTTTGTCGATTTTGTCAGCAAACGCCGCTTTACTTTTATGTAAACTTTTGTTTACAAGAAAGGTTTACATATATTTTCTCACCCCGAAGATCGTCGAACCGACGCGGATCATGTTGCTTCCGTGCTCTATACAAAGCTTATAGTCGCCGCTCATTCCCATCGACAGACAGGCGATTTCGGGATCGTCCGCCTTCGCGCGTTCGTAAAGCGAACGCATTTCGTCCGCCAGCGCGCCGAGCAATTTTTCGTCGTCCGAATCGGGCAGCATGGCCATAAACCCGCGAACCTTCAGCCCCGCAGTCTCCTTAAGCTTCCGATATGCCTCAAAGGCATTTTCGGGCGCATATCCGCCCTTCGTCTCTTCCCTGCCTATGTTTACCTGCACGAGAATTTGAGAAACGACGTTCCGTTTCAAAGAGAGCCGAGCGATTTCTTCCGCAAGCTCGTCACGATCGCAGGAATGAAACAAGGTTATCTTTCCCACCAAATATTTTACTTTATTCGTCTGCAAATGCCCGATAAAATGCTGCGGACAGCCATGCACGGCTTCTGATTTTTCTCTGAACTCCTGCACCTTATTCTCCGCCACCGCATCCACCCCCGCGCGGATCGCCGCGTTTATCGCTTCCGCGCTCTGCGTCTTGACCGCGGCCACCAGCGTCACCGCTTCCCCGTAAGCATTCCCCGCTGATATCTCGTCCTTGAGCCTTTTTACATTGTTTTCTATTTCCGAAAATTCCATTGGCATTCACCTCATTCCTTTTCAGTATATACTTTTCCAGCCCGTTTGTCAACGATTGTCAAAGATTTAAGAAAAACTGCGTAAAATCTTATCTTCCGCTCCTTTTTGCTTGCTTTTCTCCTTCTCAAATGCTATAATAATTAATGCAATAGATAAAATCGATAAGGATAATCACTTTTTTCTATGAATACAGAAGAGCTTAAAACATTTATTTTTTTGTCGAAAGTGAAAAATTTCACGCTTGCGGCGGAACAGATGTTTATCGCGCAGTCCACCGTCACCAACCGTATCAGCGAATTGGAAAAGGAAGTGGGAAAACGGCTTTTTTCGCGCGGTTCGAAAACCGTTACCTTGACGGAGGAAGGCAAAATTTTCCTCAAATACGCGGAACGCATCATCGAGCTTCAGGAAACCTCCGTGGAGGAAATGAATGCCGTGTCCGCCTACTCGCGCAAGTTTGCGGTGGGCGCTATCAACGCCACCTATGAAAGCTACGTTCGGCCTCTGATCGACAACTGTCTGAAAAACAATAACATTACCTCCGTAAAAGTGGTTTTGGGGCACTCTATCGACCTCATTCAGCTACTTCAGGACAACGTACTGGATCTTGTATTTTCATCTATTCCCTTGAAACGCACGGGCTATGTGTGCGAAGTATTCGATTCGGACAGGCTGGTTTTGGTGGCGGGTAAAGGAGCCAACGCTTATCCCGACGGAATTACGGAGGACCAACTGACGCATATCCCCTATCTCATGTGCAATTTCGCATTGAGCGAAGTAGGGGCGTTTATCCGTTCACTCTTTCCCAAAAATTATGTATTCCGTCTTGAGGTGGATAATTCTTCCAAATTATTTCATTATCTCGAACAAGGATTTGGGTACAGCTTCCTGCCTTATAAGATGATTAAGAGCGAGCTCGATGCGGGCCGTTTCGAAGAAGTGCCGCTCAAAGACTTTTCCGCACCCCAGGTAATGACTTATCTCCTCTACCGCCAGGGATACAACGTAAGAAAGTTTTTGGAAAACAGGATGGACGAGGAGGACGACTGAGCGTAAAACGGGCGGTTTTCTCCATTTTTCATAGACTTTTTCGGAAAAACAACGCGTGAAAAAATTTTTATTAATTTTTTCGGAAACTTATGAAAAAACAGTTGACAAATCGATTTATTTTTAGTATTATTAATTAGCTCTTTTGAATGCGCCCGTTCCTTTTTGAAACGACGCTTTAAGAGGCCATTTTGACATCGCGGGGTGGAGCAGCTAGGTAGCTCGTCGGGCTCATAACCCGAAGGTCGC
>ERZ1106952.133-NODE-133-length-51014-cov-31.396672_pt1 | contig 51014 bp, 34 predicted proteins | sample MGYA00403677_ERZ1106952 | MGnify/ENA primary metagenome ERZ1106952 (study PRJEB35170, sample SAMEA104062415) | human gut metagenome | biome: human gut; feature: human-associated habitat; material: faeces | place: Denmark | collected 2012-05-14 ...
TTTTCAAGACTCATCGGTAAACCTCTTTTCAACCCCGCGACTATCGCGGGGTTTTCGTTATACAAAAACAAAAACCCCGGTAAAACCGGGGTTTTTGAGGCGGCAGTATTTTTCACCGCGAATCATGGTGCGAATGCTGGGACTCGAACCCAGAACGTAGCCGTCGGAGGGCTATGTTTTATCCAATTAGACTACACTCGCATTGCAGGGAAACCCGTTGCGGGGATCCCCTTGTGTTCCGTTGCCCGTAAATCAGCAACTTTCCTGTATAGTATAGCAAATTCGACGTAAAAAGGAAAGAACTTTTGCGGCACATTCGCAAAAAAATTTTCATATCCTGATAATACGGGCTTCGGCTCGATTACGGATACAAAAGAGGAACTTTTTATGACGCTCGGTCTGTGCATGATCGTTAAAAACGAAGAAGAAGTGCTGGCTCGCTGTCTGGACAGCGTTCAGGGTCTGACCGATGAAATCGTGATCGTCGATACCGGTTCGCAGGACGCGACGATACAGACGGCAAAACGTTACACCGACCTGGTGTACCCCTACCGCTGGAACTTCGACTTTGCCGCCGCGCGGAATTACGCATTTTCTCTCGCTTCGGCAGACTATATCCTTTGGCTGGACGCGGACGATGTATTGCTCGAAAAGGACAGAAACGCGCTCCTCGCCCTGAAAAAGAAGCTGGACGGGAGCGTGAACGCCTATTTTCTGCGCTACGACGCCGCATTCGATGAAGACGGGAATGCGGTCATGTATTTTTTCCGCGAGCGGATTGTGAAACGGGAATGCGGCTTTGTATGGCAGGGCCGCGTACACGAAACGCTGTGCGTTGCTCCGCCCGTTCGCCGCGAGGCAGGCATAGCCGTCACGCATAAAAGGGGGGCGCGCAAGGAGCGCGGCAGAAACCTGTTCATCTTTGCCCGCATGTTCGCCGACGGCACGATGCCGGACGACAGGCAAAAATATTATTTCGCGCGGGAGTTGTGCGACAACGGGCTGTACGATACAGCCGCCGCCGCGTTCGAAAGTTTTTTGCGCGGCGGAGGTTGGGCGGAAGATAAAGCGGAGGCTTGCCGCGTCCTCGCGCATTGCTACAAAATGAAGGGCGAGCCGCAAAAACAGCTATCCGCCCTGATGAGAAGCTTCGATTACGCGTCGCCGCGGCCGGAGATCTGCTGCGATTTGGGCGACCTGTACCGCGAAGCGCACGATTATTCCAAAGCCGTGTTCTGGTATAAACTCGCCCTGAACGAAAAAACGCAGGCGGGCAACGGGTTCATATGCCCGGATTGCGGCGGGCTGATCCCCTGCCTGTGGCTCTGCGTATGCTTCGACAAGCTGGGCGATTACTCCCGAGCGAAACACTACAACGATCTTGCGGGGAAAATCAGACCGCAGGATAAAAGTTATCTGCACAACAAAGCATATTTTGAAAAAATCTTTTACGATGAGGATAAAACATGAATATCGACAAAACTGACCTTTGCGGCTTCTGCCGCTGCGACTGCTGCCATTCCTGTGCGAATGCGGTATCGGTGACCGTCGTCCGCGGTTCGATGGGGCCGCGCGGCGCAACCGGCCCCCAAGGCCCTGCGGGACAATCGGGCGCGACGGGCGCGACGGGTGCCGCGGGCGCAACGGGCGCGACGGGCGCACCGGGTGCTACGGGTGCGACGGGTGTCGCGGGCGCGACGGGTGTCGCGGGCGCGACGGGTGCGACGGGCGCAACGGGTGCGACGGGCGCAACGGGTGCGACAGAGCAGGTTACATATGGGAAACAAAACAAAGCCATTCGGAAAAGTTAAACGGCAAACCAAATCAAATGCAACGCTCTACTGCACGCCTTCTACGGAAAACGACGGCGCACCCTACCGTTGGCTTTATACCGTGGAAGGAATACCCGACCTTTTAGACCGCGCAAAAATATCTCCCTATGCCGAACCGGAGCAAGTGCGCACGGCTTTGGACGGTATGCCGGAAAGCCAAGCCGTACAAGCATTCCCTGATGCGGCAACACGGCTCGAACAAATCAAACTCGCCATAGCAAACAAAGCCTGGACGAGCAACGCGGACGCTCTTTTCTGCGAAATCTGCGGCGATTTTGCAACGGCTAATGCCGTGCGCCTTAACAGGGCGGAATACAAAGCCCGACAGATAGAAGAGGAAGAAAAGAAAGCTGCCGCCGAGCAAGAGCGCATCGCAAAGCAAAAAGCCGAAGAAAAACTCGCTGAAAAGCAACGGCTCGACAAAGCGGAAACAGACCTCAAAGCAGGCAAATTCATCTCCCCCGCCATGTTCGAGAAACTCGCGGAAAGATACGGCATTCCCCTGCCCGCGAAATTTTTAGGTTGGCTGCGGCAATGGTGCGGCGATATATCCATAAACCGCCACACCGAAGAACTGCCGCCCGGCGTCGTATGGGAGAACCAGTACGATACCGTATATTACTATACAAAAGGGCACAAAAGTTCAAGTCTGTTTGGCTATGCGGACAAGCTCGCACAAGCTCTGGGCATTTGAAAAAAGGAGGCATTGACTATGAAATACATTATTGAAGTAAAAAGACGGCGCAGTTCGGTCACGCAAGGCTCGGCTCATGTCTTAGTCAACGGCGTCGAAGTGGCGGATTTTTACGACGAAATCAAGCTCCTGAAAAAGGGCGAACATTATTACGGCGAAAACATCGGCGGTTGGGCGAGCGTCACCCCGGACGAGTCGTTCATCAAAGGAATGCTCTTCCACCCCTTTGAGGAACTCTTTCGGTACTTCGGAAATATTCTCAAACAGGCGCGCGTTATCCCTTATCGTACTTTCAGCAAGGCTCACCACATGCGTACCGCTCCCGAACGGCGTCCCCGACTCATTGAATGCGATATGCCCATTGCTTCCGAGCCCCAAAAGCTGAATGTCTCGTGGTAATTTTTCAAGCAATGCATCATATCGATTACACTCCTCTTTTACATCTTTAGCCGTGCCGTCTTCAATGTTTGTCTGTGCGGAAGTTCTCCCCAAGCCGCAAACAAGTTCTTCTTCATAAAATACGCATAGCTCTGCTCGTGAGTTTTCGGCAAACCCTTGTATTCGTCCAAATTGACTGTACGGATTTGCGAATAGTCCGTTCCCTTCTCTCTGTGGTCGGAAATCATTTTAGCATTCAATCCGAGCGGTGTCGTGCCCGTCGCAAGCCCCAGCACTGCTTTCGGGTTCTGTTTGACCACCCCCAACATGATCTCCGCCGCTCTTTCGGAGAGTTTCTCGTAATTCTTCGTGATTATAATTTTCATTGTTCGTGCCTTATAAAAACTTCCGCATCGTCTCTGCGACCGAGTTTTTGAACCGCTCTATATACTCCGTGATATATTTCGCGATGTCCGTCCTTTCATCCATGAGCGAAGTCAAATCCATCGCATAGTTTAAAGCACTATATCATATCTTTGCTACACTGAAAGTCTTTTTTTCCTCTTTTTCAATAATTAAAATTTTTTTGGTATACAAAACGGCGAGCCTTAATTTGATGCTCGCCGTTCAAAATGCCTCGAATAAAATCAACTTTATACTATTTGTATTTTATCTCCTATCCGAACCATTGAATAACAAAGAACTTTAGGTTGATTATACCCGCCATAATCATATAATTCTTTGATAATCAAAAACCCATGGTTTTGATATAACCGCACCGCAGAGATATTATTAGCCAATACCGTTAGTTCAATATTATTTGCTCCGGCCATCTCTATTACTTTTTCCAACAAAAAACGACCTATGCCTTTCCCTCTATGGTCTTCGCGTACACAAATATTACATGCGCTAGCACCTTTTCCTATGCGCGTAAAAGAATCGGCAAAATAATCGCACGCAGCACGAACACGGGCGGTAATTTGTATTCCGGCTTCCATGTACGCTATTCTGATCGCATTAAAATTCCATTCTACATTATATGGAAGAATCGTTACTATGCCAATAATTTCACTATTATTTTTAACAGTATATATGTAATCCTTGAACCATGTAGATTTTTTATCGTCCAACAAAAAAGGCATTATTTTTTTTGCGTTTTCCAGACTGCCAAATAAGTCAGGATATAAATACGGGTCTGTTTGATAAACTAATTCGATTACAGCTTCGTAATCCTCTCTTAATTTCAATTTCTCAAAATGCATACAATCACTCTATATCCTGACGTTTTTCTTTTTCAAAATTTTCGAAACTGATTATAATCGGTTCAATCCATAAATTCAGTCGTTCGTCACTGCTTAATTTATTGGGCAAAAAATAGTATTTTTTGTTCAAGTGATATTTGAATTCGCTCAATACGCGAAGTATCTTTTCTTGACCTTTAGCGTTAATAATCGAAAAATGATAAATAATATTTCCGTCGCGATTCACATCAGTAAATTCACACGTGGCTACATACGGAAAGATAATTCCTAATGTCGAACTGCTTTTACGGCTTTGACCAGTGCGCAAATAATTAAACATTTTCTTAATATTCGCTACTAAAATTTCCAGATCCTCTTCGTCGGTATTACATTGGATATTTGAAGCGAGTTCATCGAGCATTTTTACATCAATTATTTTATTCCTGCCCAAATAGGACTTTAACAACTGCAACTGCTCATTATGGCTAATACTGCTCTCCAAGGAAACACAAAATTTCTTAAAAATTGCAATTATTACCAAAGGATCCTTTTGGTCAATAGTATCAATTTCGTCAAAGCATTTAGAAACCGCTTTTGAAAAAGCGTGATTGGCCTGGCGCTGATAAGCAGCGATTTCTCTGCCTGTTAAGCTATGGAAAAACGATTCGTTATCAAAATCTTTTTTTATGGCAGCATACGCAAAAAAACCGATGTAAAAACAATATAATGTCTTTATCGTATTAAATACAATAGATTTTATTGACTTTAATTTAATCTCAAAATCTAAATCGGAATTTTTTATTTCTTCCAACAAAAGAATTTTCGAACGAACCGACACCGGGAAATTCAATTGAAATTCATCAATTTCGTTCCCGTTGACAGCCTTCGAAATGTAATAAACCAACTTATTTGCAATAATTTCAGAATGAAAATCACTCATTTCGCGGTTATATACTTGCTTATTGGATTCATTGATTTCGTTTTTAATTTCCGCTTGCTTGTCAAAAGATTGAATTGTGTCTTCGATATTTTTGATAACAACGTTTTGATCGAACAAATTTTTACCAAAGCGAAACTCTAAATTGCTCAACAATCGCTTTAGAATATCCCGATCGCTTTTGATGAGGTAAGCAAGAATATTTGCCGTTCCCTCTTCGATCATCAAAAGGGAAATGATTTCGCTCCATGTGTAGAAAAGCTCTTTCGACTCTTGCAACAATTGCACCCCTTCATGATCATATTTAAAGTTATGCTTTTTGCCATATACCGAAAAGATAGAATGCCTTGAATTCTCACTTAAAACATCGGAAATCGAAAGAGCAAGATTTTTAATATATTTGTAATTTATATTATAAAAGTTTTTAATGCGAAACCCCTCTTCCTCCCCTCCTTGGACATAATCGAAAGAAAAAATAGAATAGAAGTAATCCTCATACGCCGTATCATATTGAATGATAACAGTATCTCTGTAACTCTCCAACTGAATTTTATCGCCCGAACTAACACAAATATGTATGGCATTATTAAACATACCTACTTGCCAGTAAGAAAGAAACAGCTCATGGTCTCCGTTCTCATCTTCTGTAGATTCTATCCTTTCCAAAAAATAGAAAGTATTATTTCGCATGATGAGCGTATAATTTGAACTCAAATCAACGTCGTAATCTTCTTCATCTCTTGAAAAATGATTATCGTATTGTAAAACGATATTGTAAAGATTTTGAATATCTTTCTTTTCGTTGGTACGTTCATCTATGTAATATGCATATTCCATTTGGACCATCGTAAAGGACAGATCTCTTAAAAATGGAAATGTACTAATCAAATCAATAAGATCATCATATAATTGCGCCAAGTCAAAAGTATCATTCAAACGATAACTCGTTCTTGACTTTTTTGCGATGTATGCGTGCTTAGAAAAATTTTCGTTTTTAATGATCTTATTGGTAAGCCTTAATTCTCGCGAAAGCTGTCCGTTTATGGCGATATCCAACTGAACATCGAGTAAAAGATTTTCTATAATGTCAAACGACAAATTGCTGTCTTTATAAATTTTATCGAGCTCTGAAAAAACTCGCACAAAATTATTAGCGGTGTTAGAGTCAATTTTATTATCGACCTCCTTCCACTTACAATAATGTGCATATATGTATAAAAATGCAATATTGATCACATTTGAAAAATACACTAAAATCGATTTTTTATCACACAGAAATTCATCCTCAAATTCTACGTTATCATTACGGAAAATACAATTGCGCACGCTTTCACAAGGAATCAAACTATTTATTTTTTCAATACACTCTTTCCTATTCATGGTTTACTCTCTTGCTAAAATGCCGGTTACCTTTGCATACATATCGTAAGCGGCTTTTTCATCGTCCGTTAAATTTTCAAGCGTATATAAAATACCCTCTTTTAATTTAAAACGTTTTACCTCTGGAATACCGAAACAGCCGTTCTCAAGCATTTCAACATTTACATCATTGTTTCTTATACTGTCTCTTGTACTTGTAATAATTTCTTTGCGAACCGCTTCATAATTATACGGCACTCCGTCTATCATGATTTCTTCGGTCGGTACGCAGTTGGGAACTAAAATAAAATTTTTCATTGCATATTCTCTGTCTTTACGGCGCAAAAAATCAACTGTACCATGGCGAAACTGATATGTAATTTTCATTGTTACAAGTATTTCTTTGGAAATATCCAACGCCCATTTAGCCGTCAATTGGTCGCCAGTCGGAGTGTCTAAAACCAAAGCCTTGCAGCCATAATGATTACAAAGTTTTGCCACGTTGTACAAATAATTTTCCGCTTGGTCGTAAGTTGCGTCAAATTCTAAATTCATTCCCGTCTTTACGGGCAAAAAGAGTATACTCGCATTTCTGTCCGCCCCGCGCAACCCGAAACGGGTTCCCACGGGAATTAACTGCGAAAAAAACGGGTGGTTTTTTAACGGGACCTCGTCCTTGTTCATCAACCGACCAGGGATTGCGCCAGAAACAACGTCTTGCGTTGAATATACGTCAGGATTCGAATGACAACCAAGCAAAAATGTTAAGCCAGCACTGTCGACATCTAAATCTATTAAAACAATCGGATTTTCAGCGGTTGCATTCAACGCATCGGCGAGCAAAGGGATGGTATTATAAGCCAAAGAGCTTCTTCCTGCCCCGCCTTTATAAGAAAAATAAGCTATTTTTTTCATAAGTAAACCTCGCTTTTGTATTATTTACCCATCTCTTTTCTTACACGATCAATCATCCATTGACTAAACAAATCAAACATTGCGTTTTCATTCGAAATATACTCCATATTTGTTGAAAGCTTTCCGTCTACGGCAGAAACACTTCCGACATCGACCATCTCACGCAATCCCTCGCCGGCAAACATTGCAATAAACATCCCTTGAAATGCCTTTGCCAATTCGTCCCTGCCCGAATCAATGGTACTCTCTCTGGATTTTTTGAATGTTTCCGCAATCAGTTTCCCCAATTTTTCCTTTAAAAACGCCTCCACGATAACTATAATCTCTTTTTCAACGGGTTTCAGCTCCAACAAAGCATTCTGGGCTCTTTTTAAATTTGCGCGCAGCTCCTTTACTTCTTGAGCATGGGTGTTTTCAATGTCTGCTAATTGCGCCTCATGCTCTCTTTCTTGTTTTTCCAATCGTGCCGCATAAGAATCCGTATCGTTCGTGAACGGATATTCATATTTTTCGTAATAGGTATAAAATGACAGCATGTTCAGTAAATAAATCAAGTTTACAGACAAGTTGTATCCGTCTTTATCCCAAATCCAAAGAGCGCTACCGGTATACTTATCGATACAGCGATTCGATAAAATGATTTTCAAATAATCACGCATTTCTTTTTGCGGATATTCTATAATGTACCGAGCCATTGCAGTATACGTTTTGATAAGCAAAGGCATCAAGGTGACCATTAAAATCCTTTGCTTACGAAGAAGCTTTGCTTGTTCCTGATGCTCCGCCGGAATAAATTCATTGAAGCTCAAAAAATACTGGTCAACAATATAATTCTTATTCAAACGTTCTAATTTTTTATACACTTTTAAGGTATTTTGAACAGCATATTGCAACCGTTCCGTAAAATCCTCTCCCTTTCCAACACTTGCATAGTCCAAGTCAACGCCCGCGTAAATCATAGACAATATCGAAAGCAAGGTATTTATCATCGCATCGTTCGTCGTACTATTAATTATTTCATCAGTAGAAACTTCGTTGTATCCCTGTCCGACAAATGCTTGCGTCATGTCGATCTTCTTTTGATTGATAGAATAATCGATATAATGCCCCGCATCAACACAGCGCTTATTAAAATCAACATAATCCGCATAACAAAGTTTCAGCAACTCATAGTTCCTGCTCATCTTAATATTCTTATTGCCGATAGGGAGTTCTGGAATAATCTTTTTCTTTAATCGCGCAATGTCGTACTGTTTTTCAGCGTTACGAACACCCGCCAAAACATAAGGCAACTTGGATATAAACGAAGTATATGCCGAACATACCGCATATGTAAAATACAACGATGGTTCGGCCTCGTTGCCCATCGCAATGTAATTCCAGCCTTTGAACAACATTCCCTCACCGAACTTATCTTTCTTCTCCTTCTTTTCAATAAAATAGGGAACTTGTTCCGGTTGGGAGATGCATGCTTTATTGAGATCTTTGATTGTTTTTATAATAACGGCATCGTTCCAACGAACAATGTCGTCCACCCCTTCCAATTCAAACTTGAAGCCGTGTTGGTCGATAAGGGAATATGTAAATATACGAAACTCGGAAAAGGTTTCCAATAACTTTGCCATCGTATCAACATACCCTTTGACTTGCAAAGATTCATCGTCAATATCATCATTAAAAACACAAGGCGAAGCATCATAATTCAGCGTTACGTCATCACCCTTGCCTCCAAGAATTAAATCGACTTTCTCTTGAGTTAAATCGATAGACGCAAATATCGCTTTTAACGTATCAATAAAAATCACTTTAATTTCTTCAACCTTCTTATCATCGTCTGAAAACAGATCATATTCAAAGTTAGTGGAAAGCGCCAAGGATTCAAGTCCCAAACAATGCGAAATGATACCGATTTTATTTCTCTCATTTTCTGCAATAAAAAAGCCTTTTTTGCTTTGCTTACGGCTATATTTTTTACTAATCAATTCACTCAGCATCTTTTTAGCAATATCGCTTTTCTCTACATATTGATAAAAGATTCTGCCTAATGCTTCGTTTTCCTCCGTCTCTTTCAGCATTTCCTTCAAAATTGGATCCATCGCCATGATTCATTTCCCTCCACTTTATACTTTTGTTAAATCAATTGTTACCAACGGGAGAACGAACCCCATTGTATTGCTTTTAATTGGTGCATTTATTTTTTTTAGAGAACGGTTGAACAAAACAAAATTCTCATTTTCCTTAAACACCAAAATTTCTACAGGAAATCTGACCGATTTATCTTTCGTATAGGAATTGATTTTTACCGGCAAAGAAACTCTATTTTCTATTTCTTTCAAAATAGAAATATCCGGAATGTCTACCTGCACGATGCTTTCCTCATTTCCGCAAAATGCGAGTTCTATAAACTCTTTGTTCAAAGTACTTTCAATTTCGTTTAAAGAATTGAATACCATTACTTCGCTTGGAAATATCGTCATGAATCTACCGTTTAAGCGAAGCATATTCCAAACGACACGGGTATAATCATACGTCTTTTTATTGACCGTATAATATTTCTTTCGGTTGTACTCTGTTAGTCCGTCTTTAAATGGACAACTCAAATCTTTGCTCTCTCCCTGGGGGAACCCTCCGAATGTCAGTTTATAATTCCCATCAATATCTACAATATTTAAGCGACTTTTGTATATATCCAACAGCGACTCATCGTCCGCAAAAACGGGAATTTTTTTCGTTTTATACGTTTTTTTTATTTCTTCGATGTGCGCATTATTTTCACTTGGAACAAGGTACAAAATATTTTTAGTTAAATATTCAACTATTGTCTTCAAACGTTCTTGAGGGAAATCCTTCTCCAATTCCGCCCCGTTCAAATCTTGCGACGAAACAAAAATATCTCGAATGATTTCCAGAACAGAAAGATTATACGGCGATACGAGAATTACGGAAAAATTCGGATTGCGTTTTTGTTTTTCAAATATCGTTTTGATTTCTTTCTCAACAGCTTCGCTTTTTAATGAATTTTTACTGATATATAACAAGGCTCCTTTGCAATGATCTTGTTCGATAATCACCTTTACGACTTCGTCCCATTTATCACCGACATACAACTCTTTATCATACCAATAATTGACCTGTTCATCGTAAAGCTTTTGAAGATCTTTATATACTTTTTCGCTATCAGCATGCGAATAACTGATGAAAATATAGTTATCGCGAGAAGGATTTGCCCGACGTTCCGACAAAAGATTAGGAGCCGACATCATAAACCTCTTCATAAGATATTTTGTTAATTATAGTACATCTTTATAGCTTTTGTCAATAATTCATATAGATACTTACTTAAAACAAATATGTTTTCTGTTTAAGGAAGGCATAAATTAAGCAATTTCGGAACCACTTTATTCTATTTATGACTGATTTTGCGTTCCGCTCCGCCGAATAGCCGCACAGTACACAACGTTTCTTCTTTCATACATTTCGGATTCATGCAATCAAATCACTTAAGTGAATCAAACGATCGCTTTTTGCATTTAAATAGTTTTTTGCTTCGCGCACATTGCCGACCGTCTTGAAAAAATGTGCGGCGGCAAATAATTGTAATAAAGATTGATCGTAAAGCTCTGCATGAAACATTCCGACCAAAACAATTTCATATGGAATATTCAACGAGCGCGCGCACTCTGCCAACAGTAAACTATTTTTCGAAATATTTGAACTGCCGATTATAATATCGTAGTCCGTTTTCAACGCATTTAAATACCCCTCTATGCTTTTTCTCGCATAGGCGACGTCATCAATATCCGCATTAAAATCAATCGTGAAATAAATGAGAGGCTTTTGTCTGCCTGTTGTTTGATATACCTTTATGTTGCCGTTCTTTTGCAGCAACAGAATCATATTATTTACAACATTCAGATCCTTTTGCTTCGCCTCATCGGTTAACGCATCATACGGAAGCATATCTTTATGTTCTTTAAGCTCATCTCTGACTTTTTGGCGCATATTTTTATCATCGATTTTCAGGTACGATGTTCCATAGCGCCACCCAGTAGAGATATGTTCCCGAACCCAGCGAACATGCTCGTCTCGGGCGAGGTATTCGGTGCAATCCATGCCGAAATATTTGATTTCATGAAAAGATTTCACGAGCTTATAGTCAAGTGATTCATCGCTGTAAAAGCACCCGATTTTTGACAATTTTTTTGCATAAGATTTTGCTTGATGAATGTTGGCCAACTTAAATTCCAACGCAAGGTTGGCAAACTCGGTGTTAATATAATCCTCCGTATAACCGGTACAATCTTTCATATACGAAAAATGGATCGATTTCGCGATTTCAAGCAAATTAAAAAATCTGCTATCCGACATTAAAATTTGTTTTACAGGCTTGTCCGCAAAAACGAATGATGATTGTAAGGTCGCTCCGCCTTGAATCAATCCCATGATTTCAGAATCAAACTTTGTTTTCCCATCTGTCTCTTTCAAGTCCTGAATCATTTTCACAGAATCTTGCACAGCTTCAAAAGTTGATTCGAATATGAATGTCGTCAAATACTTATTACCTTGAATTTCGATATCAATGTTTTGAGGCAATATGTCCAATTTACTGCCTTTCCCAAATCCTTGTCTGTTCCAGGACTGCAATTCATCACACAATATAAGCAAATACGCTAAAGGGTGGGCTTGCAGACTAATCGGTTTCGCATCCTGAATATCATACCGATTCAAACTGTTATGCAACAATATCGCCGTTAAAACATCCAGCGTCGCATCGGAAAAACAAAAATCGTTTGCCTCCATCATCTTATTCGCCAAAAGCAAAGAACTGAAATACCCGTGGTCAATGGAATAGGGAGGATTGACTATTCTCACTTGCAGGTTATCTAACAGTTGATTCTCATTATACCCCAATCGTTTGCTTATCCAACCGGCAAACATCGCATCGAAACTGACGACCTCTTTTTTGAGAACTTTATATGCGGACGCACGCAATCTGTCCGGTATTTCAGTCAAAACGGACATATTGCCATACATTACATAGGGGATATCTTTTTTCCCTGAAAAAAAATTGACACAATATTCTTTTAGCTGGTCAAAAGTTAATTGGAAAGGATATCCAATATCGTGAAACAGTGCTGTAAGTCCCCAATGATATACAAAATCCTTAAACCCATCTTGACTAGTCAAATTATAAAAATCATTATAAGCATGCCTAAGCTCACCGTCCATTTGATACATAGCAAGCCCAAGCACAAAAACAAAAACCGAATGCGAATAATGATCTCTTTGTTTCTGCAACAGCTGCCCTGAAAGATGCTCGTATTCTTTTAGCAGGTCGAGCAAGAGTTTAATATTATCGTATCCCGAACCAAAAAGTTTAAATATTTCTGAAAAAGCATAAAAAACAGTAAAGGCATCTTCTTTTTCGCCCGAATCTATAAAAGAGGAAATTTCATCGGACAATAAGATAAAATCTTTGTCTCCGCTAAAATTCTCTACAAAAAAATCTCGGCAATAGTTTTTAAGATTGCTCATAACCGCTCCTATGCACTGAAATAATTTTCGGTGATTATTTTTTACATTTTTAAACGATACAGTCCCTGAAAGCTCCTACACCTTTCCCCCTTGAATCAAAGCCGAACTATTTTATACCCGTTTTTCGTTAAAAGCCAATATGCGTCATCGAGCAATTGATAATCATACTTAATCACATCTTTGCTTTCTTCCGCTTTTTCCATGGACTTATATTTATCTATATCCCGGAGCGCCGTCATTTTTCGGAACTCTATCAATCCGCTCATCGTGGTAATATTCCCGTGTCTGCGAAGCGCATAATTTTTCCCGTTGGTATATTTTCCATCCGAATCCATTTCTTCTAAAATAAGCTTCTTTGATGCTGGAACCATGCCCTTGCTTATCATAAAAGAATTCCAACGCAGATGTTCATGTATCGCAAGATTAGTTCTTCTGGATTTTTGAAAGTTTAAGGAATAATGAATAATCGGCTTTCCCTCCGCCTTCACTTTATAAAAATCAAGATCCGGTTGGTCGTCTTGCGCATAAATTTCTAGATACTCTTTTTCTGTCAATGCCGGCTCATCATTTTCATGAACCAAACAATAATCGAGCCCCATAAGATTCAATTTGGACCGGAGGCTTAAACAGCTATACAAACTAGACTCTCTTTCAAGCTGTGTTTTTTTCACAAACCAATTTCTGTATGCTTTTTCTTTGATCGCAACAACTCTGTCTTCCGTTAAAGATTGCGCATCACTCTGCGTCAGTTCGTATTCCAAATCATACACTTCATTCCGCATTTGAGCCATTTTAAAGATAGAATCGCCTAAAATCTTTTCGACATCGTACACAACCTCTTTTTCATTCGCAATCGAGTAACAATTATCTTCCTCCAAAAGGTTCTGCCCTTTATGTTCCCCTCTGACTTTTACAAAAATCGCGATATTTTTTATACCCCATTCCCTGCATTTGAGAACCAATTTTTGCGCCATATCAATATTCTCTAAATCGGTACCAAATGCAATTACGATAAAGTTTACTCCCTTTTCCGTTGCAACGGTTACTTTGCGAATATGGTTATAGAAATCTCTTGCATTTACGTCTAAACGATAAAAGAATTCTTCCGCCGGATAATCCGGTAACGGCAAATAATCTTCTGTGTTGATCCCATCCGATTCATTTTTAAATCGGTTATAATTATGATTTAAATTTTTATTGTTCTCTGCGGGATTTTTATCGAAAATATGATATCTTACTTTCTTAATGCCGATACTGCCGTTCACCTCGGCGATAAACTGGTTGTTCGCCACCGACGTTAAAAAAATTTGTTGATTCGTTTTCCCGAAACCGATCAACAATACGTTGATTTTCACGCCGTCTTTGATCAAAGAGCTATTGTAATCAATGTGCTCTTCCGTCATAAATTTTGTAAAAGGATATTTGCTGATGAAATCAACAGCTATTTTTTGATATTTGTTGATATAGGATACACAACCAAAGCTATCCGAAATAATATCTTCATAAATCGCTTCATAACGCGGATCTCCAAACACGAAAATCTTTAAAAGATTAAAGCAGACCATGCGTTGCGTTTCTTCAAGCGTAAATATGTGCTTTATAAAAATACGGCAAAGTTCGATATTCCTCTCATCATCTCCCGTATTAATTATGGCTATACCGGCTTTATTACGTTTTACGCATCGAGCCACCGCGTCGGAAACGTATCTGTCAAAAGAAGTCACCGAGGTATAACGGATATTTTTCATATATAAATCGTTCGCTTCCTTGGCCGTTATTTTATCAACGACCATTTTCAAACGATTCTTTTCGCTTTTGTATATGAGGTGGTTTTGCTCATTGTTTCCGAACAACAGAACCTTTTCTTTCCCAGACAATCGAAACATAAGGTTCGTAAAATAATTCCAAAGATATTGATTTACCAAAGAAAATACAAACAATATTGCATTCAAACAAACCAATATAAAACAAAAATACAACGTGAAGCGATAAATCGCATTGGCATTGACCAATGCCTGAACTGAACTTATATCATATTTTAAAACAATTAAATCAACAATTCTGCGAACACTATTAAAAAATCCGTCTAATATGCTGTCTCCCGCATACACATTACCGATCCAATATAGCGGAACAGCAAAAAGATATATCACGGCGCCTTTGCCTTTTTTGAAACTACGGATATACGCAATCCTTTCCGCCCGGTTTTTTCTAATGAAATTGGCAATAACTGAAAGCAGTCCGATGATCATGAGCCCCAAACATAAAATTGATATTGTGCTATATACCTGCATGCTTCTACCTCTGCTTTATTGCATGAAACTTATTTTGACGTTACTGCCGCCATGACAACAATCCAAATTACCGAAAGAAGGAACAAAATTCCGAACACGATTTTCCCTCTTCGGCCGCTTGCGAAAAAACCGTAAATAAATGAGATCGGAAAACATAAAACAAACAGGATAATAAAGATCCACCAACTGAACGTACCGCGGCTCGTTGTTTGAAAAGGTTTTCTGCGCGGTTCGGAATATGTTTCCCTCGCAGTGCCGCCGGAAGACCGAACACTGATCACCTCACTCCGCTGCTCTTTTTTTATAAACAGACGGTTATATCCAAGACCAGTAATTTCACTCTCCTCTACCCTTGGTCTATCTATCCTTTGTTGCGTAACAACGCTCCCGTTTGAGTACCCCGGAAGTATCTGATTGTATGCGGCATAAGTATCCCCTGAAGTAAGCGTGTTGTTGACTTCTGTTTTTTGATACTTACCCAAATATTCCGATATCTTTTCTCCCGTCTCCGCAGAATCATGCTGCGTTATGAATACGGTATTTGCTTTACCGAGCAATGTGTCGAATAAGTTCTCCGTACTTGCCGTTTCAGCATAGACATCTCGCGAAGAATAAACGAACTTACTCTTGCTGGAAAAATTGCGTAAAAGCTTGCCGAGCGCTTCCGATGAATCGACTGGCACAGAATCAAGAACAAAAGTAAAATTTTTCCCCGCCGACATTGAGTCCTTCATCTCTTGTACCAAAAGATTGATCAATAAATCACAGGACGACGAAACAATATCGATCACTATAACTTGATTCGCGTTGATCGCGTTTCGAATGTTTATCGCACCGTTACAGATTGTATCCTTATCCGCCAAAATGCAGCTAGCCTGACGATTCAGCGCCCTAAAATATTGTTCAACATTTCCGCGCTCCACCTGTCCCCTTGTCAATTCATCATTGATCTCTCGGGCAACATCGCTTTGAAGAATCCCATTTCGCTCATGCTCTTGGATTCTCTCCCACATAGAATCATGCGGACAGCGGATATACGAGCGAGCGCAAGGAATTTGTGCCCTAGCCAACAAATAGTCTGTTAACCCTTTAATATAGATCCCACCATTATGATTCACTTTATAAGACTCTGTGGCCGAATTTAAAACCAATTCAGATATTTGGTCTTTATCTAAGTCCAAAAAAGGATCGTATAACTTGTTTGATTCGTTGATCATGTGCAAACCGTTTTCCAAAGAAAAGGCCTGCGCCAACAGATTTTCCAATTGAGTATTCCCACAATGAAGAACGACCACGGGGGTTCCAATCTTATACGCATTATACGTTGCAGCACAACAAACCCTGTCTCTGATGTCTTTATTGTTTCCAGAAACAACGATATTTTCCGTCACAGTTTTGCTAACATATGCTTCAACGGGAGCATCAAAATATTCTATAACATTCTTATTGACGGCGTTTTGGCGTTCGATGCTACGCTGTAACCTGCGCAAGCGAGCATTCGCTATTCTTCTTCGAATCCAACCGATAATCAGTCCTAACATTTTACACCTACTTGTACAATTCAAACTTGAATTTAAAAGGTTTATGTTCGGTGAGCCCGACAACCGCCTCCCCTCGCTCTAACACGCCTAATTCCCAATCCTCAACTACATTCCCGATCCGTTTTTCTTTGTGTTCATAATCAAATTGTTCGATGACATAATTTTTACCATATTTGCCAACCGTAAATTGTCGCGTAGCTTCATCGTTCGCCCGAAATGAAAATACGGACGAAAAACCTGCGATAATGTTCTTGCCCCTCGCTTCGCCATAATTCTCAGTTACCTGTTCAATACTTTGTAATCCGGCAAACACCTTCAATCCCAATGAACGCCCAAAATTTACTGCGTTTTCTATATGGATTAAATCCGGCAACAGCTTAAACTCATCGCAGAACACATATACGTTCCCCCGCTCCCCTTCGCTACGACACATGGCTTCCTTTAAAGCCAAGTCTATTAGCAATTTATAAATCGGAGTCAACGTTGCTCCACGGGTAAGATCGTATTCTATAAACAATGTCCTTGCTTTTCTCTCTCGAACAAATCGACGAATGGAAAAATTTCCCTTATCTGCAAATGCCCCAACGAAAATTTTGCGGATCACGGATTGCAATTCGGCAAACACTCCTAATCCCTGGTCGTTGTTACCGTCACCGACATAGTTCATTACAGCAATTTGATCTGGTTGATTTTTCAGTAACTCCCTTAATGCCCTTACGTTCAAACTGTCTAAATATTTTTTAAGGAACCTATTGTTTAAATATGATTCTTTCAAATCTTCGCTATCACCAGTTTTTCTGTACAAGCAGGTCAATATCGATGCGAACAAATCTCTTGCAGCATTCGGGAAAAACGGATTGCTGTTATTTTTGCTAATCGCTTCACTGAAAAGTCCATACGCGATTTCGGAAATGTTTTCGGCTATTACGTTTTGCCGCGCGCCATCAACCAAAATTTCGCTAAAAATATTCCAAACGAACGAATCTTTTCTGTACTTTTCCGCGGTTGAGAGGATAACGTCCGTTTCGCCGTTATAAAATTTACTGTGATAATCGCCCTTTGTGTCAAATATGATCATCACGTCAGCATCGTCCATTTGTTCTTTCAGTTGATGCACCAAATGAAAAAAAGTATTCGTTTTGCCGCAGCCAGTACCACCAATAAGCATTAAATGGCGACTTAAAATCTCTGCATTAAGATTAAAATCCGTTTCCCTGCCGTTCGTTGTGCCATACAACCGGATCGTAGGCTCGCCATAGCACGAATCTTCAATTTGAGGTGGCAAATTTTCTTCCAACAAGCTGCCAAACATTTTAACTTTTTGCATCTTATCTCCCGATCCTTATGATTTGATTTTGCTGCTCTTGCAAATTGAGCTCTGCGAGCAGAACCAGTAAATCGCTTATTTTTTTCAGTTCGTTTTTGTCCCTTTTTTTGCCGCTATCAAGTTGCAAACAATTTATAGTATCGTCATAATATTCTTGCAAAATCGCCAGTATCTCTATAAGCAACCCTTCTTCACATTCGCCGTTGCCCAATTGCACATTGAGATCATCTACCAATGGACGCAGTTCGTCCGGTATTATATCAAGAATTTGTCGTATATGTTCTTGGATTTCCGCAGCCACACTGAAGCTAACACTTATCATCGCTGAATTCCTTATTGACCTTGTTCCGAACTACACTTACAAAGAACTGTTTTACCACCTACTGTTTGGGGCCCTTGATCCTCTGCGTCGTTTCCGCAATTTTTTCAGCCGCGTTTTCTAACTTTGCGTCCATTTTTTCCCCGAAATTATTTATGCCTTGTTCAATTTTTTCAAAGAAAGACTTGTCTTCTTGAATTGTTTCACCACCTTTTTGCAAGGTCTCTTGCTTTGCGAAAAACTCACGATCTTCTTTGCTGTCGACGTTAGAAAATTCTCTTTCGGCACGAATAAAAAAATTCTCGTCGCCCATCTCATTTTTATGTATGGAAGATCCGTAGGGGTCGTGCGGATCCGTAACAATCAGTGTATTCTTGTCCACTAATTCCTGCGAAACCTGTTTTGGAGAAAAATCAATTACTTTATCGGGGTGCTTAATTGCCCAATACTCGTCATAAGCATGTCCTAAAATTTCAACGCTGTCCAAAGCGGAAGACGATTCCAACGTCAACGGTCCGCCGCTGATTTCCTTTCCTGTGTTGTAAATCAATCTGACAGCACCTTTGCCCAATAAGCTACTATAATATCCTGCAGTAGTTTTATATCCGTTATCATGTGCACTCATAGCGCTTCGCATATGCGCCGAAACAATCATTCCCGCAGTCGCACCCTTTATGCGTTGAAAAAGCGACGGGGCGGTACGCGATTCTCTTGCTTCTTGCGAAACGTTCATTTCATTGAATTCGATCTCGTCTTCTATTTCCCCGTTGTCATTCCACTTGTAGTTCGCATAAGAATAATTCTTATGTTCATAATCTTTAACCTTTTTGGAATTATACTCCTCACTTTTATAAAAATTTGAATAATTGTTATTATTATCGAATCGGTTTTTCAGCTCTTCTTCGGGCAATTCACCGCGGGAGTCCGCCCGCAAAACTTCTTTGGCAGTTTCAAAATCTTTTTGACGGGCATATTCCAAAACCCTTTGACGATCTTCTTCGCTTACTTTTTTATCGGAAAGATAGTTCAACTCTTCCCTTGCCATTTCTTCCCGCGAATGCATTCCCAATTGTTGCAACATTTGTCTGTTGTTATTGATTTCACGCGCTTTCTGCGTCTTCAAATAGCTTTCGAGATATGCATCGCTTTGCCCTTCCGTTTTTAAGCTTTCGACTGCCGAATAGCCGGCGGCACGGGCTTCGGCTTCGCATGCTTGAGCCCTGTACATTTGGTAATCCTTATTTTTATCGAACCGATAAGTCCGTTCGCCAAAGCCGTATCGTTTATCGCCATCGGAACAATAATAATGCTGATCATTCAGCCTTTGCTCCAAAGTCGCCGAGTCGGAATTTTTTATCTTCTTGTCAGAGGCATGTTCATATTGCGATGCGTGTTCCAGTTCATGATTTATAGTATTGAATGTTTTATAAGGAGAGTAATAATCTTTCTTTTCACTCAATATGTCATTGTTTAAACGAATGGTATGCCCTATACATTTTTTCCCTTTAAAATCCTGATAACACGCGCCTCGAGAAGTTGCTTCCCCGCTATAAAATTCAACGCGAACGTCTTTTAACCCTTTTTCCCCGCGGATCTGTTCAATAGAAAACCGAATCAGCTCCTCGCGGTCTGCCTCATTTAAATCCTTGAATATATCCCAAGAAAAATGCGATTTATAGTTTTCCGCCGTCAATGCAAATTCACTCATACTCACTCCACTGAATTAGGATTGTATATATTGGGCACTTCTTCCGGCATTGTTTCCATGTGATGTAAAATTATAAGAGCCTGTATATACGAAATCCCCATAGCAGACTGCAACAGATCCGTCGAATAGTTGTCGAACTCTATATTCGGCGCATTCCCTGTTTTAAGAAATTCGACGCAAGCATTAAAATATCTATCTTCAAAGCTATAAATCAACGGCGCACATATAGCGACCTCAACATTACTCATCTTTGAATAAAGCATAAAATCGCAATTGAATGACGTAAAATCCATTCTTTCCATAACACTCTCCTTACTCGTTGATAATATAGAAAATAAGCAAATTTAATCTGTCGTTGCAGACATAGCTAATTTGAGAGCCATAGTTATATGCCGATAATTCATCACGCATCCATGCAAATACATCGCGCTCTCTCTCAAGAGCCGTTGGCATTTCTTTCAATTTCGCCATGGCCAAATAGTTGTTTTTAAACGGAACTATATCTATTCTCGACAAATCCGAGTGATAGTTAATTATGCCTTTATGCTTCGCCCAAAATGTTTTGGAAGAATCGGGACATTTCGGATAATCCGCATGCGCCGGAAAATGTTCGATCCATGCCGTTTCGTCGTCTAAATACATATATTCCTGCCCCGGAATACCATATTGACCACGCGAAGCATTCCATGTAAAATCAAAATGATAATATATATTCTTATACGAAACCATATTCCAGGCGTGATCTTCACGGCGAGACCCGTTCAGCACCTGGCCGCAGACTATTATGGATTTAAACCCGGCCCTTTCGAGGATCAGTTGTGCCGCCTTAGCATAGCCCTCGCAGCGGGCTTCTTTCAGAATCAAAGCCCCATAGGCATCGCCGAATCTTCCCTCATAAGACTGGTTTGGCTTCACTCTGGCGCACAAATATTTATTGATCCGGTGCAGTTTCTCGTAATCCTCGGGAATGGCTTTGACCTTTTCAACAATACGGTTTATTTCCGCGTCCAATTTAGACCACATACCGTTGACCTCTTCGCCTTTATATTTATTGGCAAAGGTCAAAGTAACATCATTCCCGGAATACGCGATTTCAGCATGTTGCTCGACGTAAAACAATTCCGGACAGCCATAAAATATTGCTTCAAGGATCGGATCGAGCACGCCATTGAGATCATTCCCGACATTTGAAGAAAAAGAAACCGTTGCGGTGAATTCTCCACGCGCAAGATTTTCTACGCTTGCATTATACAAGCGCAGAATATCTCCCGTTAATCTTTCCGAATAAAAATTTGACTTGTTTTTTAAAGGTATCGTAATCATGCAAACCCTCAACGCAAATAACGGTTAATCATGTTTATTATTTCATCAAAAGTCGTTAGCCCTTTCCCCACTGCGACCTTTAAATATGCACCGTTAAATGCTATATATTCTTCATACGACACATACTCTTGGAAAACATCATATGAATATGTTCCGTATTTTTGAATGTCTGCCTGCATTTGTTCTGCATCGTACTGCATATTGTCGTTGACATCGAATATATTAAACAATCCGTCAATACCCGCAGCGATCGTCAGATATCCGTTGGCGAAATGAGACAAGTGTTTTGCAGTTACCAAACTATGCGTTCCCGTGACCCTGTTCTCGATATTTACGGAAACCAAGGCAACCTCGGCATAAACAAGCTCTTCCCCAACGTAATCCATCTTAATGAATGTATGCCCGATGTAATCTTTTGCATTATCCGGCGTGATGTAAACAAACTTGTTAAGAGTTGCATCAAAGAATCCGTGTTCTGTAATCAACGAAACAATACCCCCGTCGTCAAAACATAAATCGACGACTTCAAAAACATCCGTTTCATCATGCTCGATTACGACAACCATGCTGCTTGCATATGTTCCGGTCTCAAAATCCCATGTCAAAACAAAATCGCCGACGGAAACATCTTCTATTTTTTTCTGAGACCCGTCCGCCATCTGTATATACGAGCCAGAAGCCAAACAAGGATTCTTATGCCATGTTGATTCCCATACCGCCTTTAGCGTATGGTCGCTTGCCGTTGAAACAACTGTACTGCTTGTTACTTTTACGCCGTTCAGAGCCCAATGGCTAAACGAATAACTCCAATGCCCGCCGTCGCCATCTACATCTCCTTTTGTAGGAGTACTCAAATCTCCATACGTTTCGCCATATGTAACCGTTTTCGGCGATACTTCGCTGCCGCCATCGGAATCAAATGAGACCGTATAACTGTTTACCGACCAATCCGGCGTAAATGTTACCGAACTGTTTTCATCAAAATCGTTATTGTTTGCATCTCCCTTTAACGTTAAATATAACGTTCGAATTTGCTCCGCGAGCAGCGTCCTCCCTGTAAGCTGTACATTCCCGACATCGGAATTCATGACGGAATAACTCCACCCTGTTCTAAACGTATCCCCGCTAAAAGAACAATCTACCCCGTAAGTTGCCCTTGCGGGATCGAAAATACTCGTAGCATCCTCACCATTAAAGAAGATCCTAAATGTATTCGCTTTCCAAACCGCCGTTAAAGTAACTTGCGTCGTAGAAATGGTGTTGATTCCAGCTTCAGCCACAAAGCCGTATTCCGTTAAATCCACAATGATCAGTCTGTTTGTAAAATTCGAGTTGAAGAAACTTTGATTTTCTTGATACAGATCTTCACACGTCCAAACATAACCAGCAGTATCCTCCCAACCCATAAATTTATATCCCTCTTTTTCAATAGGACCGTTTAAATTTACGGAAACGCCTCTCGCGATATTATGCATATCGGCCGGTTCGGGAGAACCACCCGCCGCATCGTAAATGATGTCATATGATTCCAATTCGAATATGCCGTAAATTTCAAGCACATTCTCCACCTTCGACGTCAAGAAAACGCCGTCCACATTGATCTCAATCTTATCACCGTAATTATAATCCGGTTTCACGGCATCTGAATTCAATGCCCATCCCTTAAAACTCCCGTAAGGGCTCGAAGGCGGCCCACCTGCATCATCTAAAACGATGCTATCCCCGTATGTACATTTTTTTGCCGTTCCGTACTTTTGATACTCTTGATTTGTGTCCCAGGAATAATATTGCAGTTCTAACGTCGAATGTGCCCAAATCGCATAAACTTCGATGATATCGTGATTAATTGCAGTCAAATTTTTGACAAGTTGCTGTTCCCTATAGTCGACCGACGTTGCCTCACTGTCGGCGGCCCACCCCAAATGAATAAAGCCAGGATATTGAGGAAGTATATCCGCTATGGGGCTTTCTACATCATATATAAACAATTTATCCGTATAATCGCTTGTTTCGTCGTTATGATACATTCTGACTGTATATGTATTGGGCTCCCATTTTGCGGCAAGTTTAACATCTTCCGTGCATAGATATTCGCCGGTAATCGCTTCCCCCTCCAACGTTTCCCCATCGGGAGACAAAAACCAACCGGCAAACTGATAGCCGACTTTGGTTATAACATAATCGGTTGAGAAATCCAAAATAGCCTCGTCGCCAACAGCGATCGCTTTAAATTCTAATCCGTTATCGTCCACCAATGATCCGCCGTTTTTGTAGAGGACAATACTGTGCTGTTCAAAACCCGACGCTGGATAGATTCTGTTTCTGTAAGCCACCCAATCCGTTTCGGTTCGTTGGGTATACTCTAAATATTTTGCAACGGAAACATAAATGTGCGTTTCCGCAGGCAAATAAAAATTGCTGAACTCGACAAGTTCTGCACTGTTATCGTTTTTGATTTCGAGCTTTTTTAGATTGGAAAAGTGAGAAAAATCAGCTAAATCTACGGAAACTTTGTCTTGAAGCGTCAGCACCTCTACCGAATCCAATTCCGAAGAAGTAACAACACCGTCTTCGACGATATTTGGATAGTTTTCTGACAAAATAACGGTGGTATCGTTTGAAACGAAACTTGAAGTATACGAAACAGAAAAACGTATGGTTGAATCAAGTTTATAGATAAACTCGATGTATCCGCTCGCTGTTCCGACCACGGCAAATGTTCTGCTGCCGTCATCATAATCAAGGACTTCCGTCGTAACGGCACTGCCACCCTCGTTATCCGTCGCATATACATTTACCATAACGTTATCGGACGCAAGCCACGCATAATTGTACTTTTCATGCTCGATAACGTTATCGACGGTAAAAGAACTGCCCAGTTTCAACTTCCCGTCAAACCCGTCCGTCAAGCCTTGCCCTTCCACCGAATGCCCGAAATACAAGTAAACGCCGACCGCCACACCTACAGATAAAATAGCAAATATCGATAAAAAGATAAAAAAACCTTTTAATTTATTTTTTGTAAAAACACTTTTCGCCATAATCAGCTCCTTATAACTTTAACAGCACCATGAGGTATTGCGTCAACGTAAATATACCCAACGTTCCCACAATAACCAACAATGCCTGCCAAGTCGACATTAAAACGACGTTTCGAAGCCTTCTGTCTTTATAATTCGTCCAATAAATAATCATACTGAACGCGAAAATAATGACTGTGAAAATAACATAGATGCTCCTAAAATACTTATCGGCAACGTAATTATAGATCACTCCTCCGAGTAATGCGGTAAGAACGCCCATAATGACGGCAAAAATCACCGAGCCGATCAAATTGCTTATAACATCAAACGTACCGATACGGTAATCTTTGTAATTTCTTTTGCGTTCAGTACGAACATCCTCGCAAAAATCAGCTTTGTTTTTTACTTCTTTATCATTCAAATAACCTAATACTTCCTTTTCGGCAAATTGCAAGAAGTTCGGGTTCTTATACGGTTTGCCTTCTATCTTAAAAACCTGTAAATCGGACAACAATTGATCGGTTCCCAAGTATTTCTCCAAAATCCTATAAATTGTTTTATTTTCCAGTAGCAACAATTCTCTCGCCACAAAATCGATCCGATCTTTCAAAAGCTCGTTTTCGCGTCTAATTTGAGCATCAAAAACCTTGTATCGGTCGAGAACATCTTCGATCGCCGCAACAACTTTATCCGGGATCAAATCCTTTATCGACGAAGATTTTAATTGAGCTGCAAAATTACGATATCTTTGTTCGAGCGCATCGTTCATATCTTCAAAACGGACTGCCTTCAACGCCTCTTCGTAATACGGAACGAGCACGGAATCCGCATAATGTTGGAAAACAAACCGCTTTAAACTTATTCCCGAATTCTCTCCGATCAATTTTTGCGCATTTATATAGGAGTTATACAAATCCGCCAATGCGGGAGCTTTCGGAACTTGTAAATAAAGAAGCAACAATCCCTTGAACACCGCAGGAAAAACAACATCGCCGCCGAATTGCTTGGTATATCTATCCCGTACATATTCAAGCACCTTGTTCAATAAATTGTTTTCCTCAATATATGCACAAAAATATTCGATTCTTGATTTCAACAAGCCACTTTCCGGAGAATCGACCTGAATCACTCCGTCAAAAATGTACGATAATTTCTCTTGCAACCTGTCATCATCCGCCGAAAAAATAATTCGCACAATATCTCTGAACCTGTCCGGATTTTTTTGCAGAAACTGTGTTACAAAATAATCCCGCACAATCATTCTCGAACGCTTCGTATTGGAAAAATCTTTTAAAAAGTATTCCAAATAAGAAACGGTTATTCCCGCAGACGATTCGGCATAACGCGGTTCGTTCAAATAATTATCAAAAAAAGGTTTTAACGAACCCCATTCGCTTTCAATCAATTCAATCAACCGAACATAACGATTGCCCAATAATTGTTTTACCTTTTGATAGCTGACAGACAAAACTTCGTAATGTTTTTCTTCCAATTCGGTTTGCCCAGGCATGCCGAATAAAACCCTCCGAAGCCACATCAAAACCTTTTGAGATTCTTTTTCGCTCTTTGCCGCACACTTATCGTACAATGCAATTATGGGCTCAATAAGAAATCCCTCAATCTCATACGCAGAATATTCGGCAAAAGCGCCGCAGGCATATTTTATTTGCGTGCCGATTCCATCGATTTGACTTTCCAGCTCATTTTCAATCGCGGAAATCATATTAAATTTTTCAGTAACAAATTTGATACAAGAAGAAATGGCTATCAAAGATTGCCTAGGGTTGTCTGCATCGAACTCTTTCCCTGTGATATTCGTATACAAAGTCGCGACAACATCTATATCGGCGACCGAACGAATAAAATTTTTATATCTGTTTGACGATTCGAGCCAATCTTCAAAATCAGCATCAGAAGCCTTCTCCAAAAAGGAGGCAAAACTTCCTTTCTCACCCCCGAGACAATCGATGCCCCATCCAGTGAGCCTAATCACATTCCCCTCTCGTCTTAAAGAGGCGATGTATTCTTCGTCGCTAGTCGGTACGCCGCATATATTTACATTCACCCTGCTTGTTTTGCCAAGCGCAGTGATGAAAGAAATTTCATTGGCAACATTCGAAGGAAAAAGTTTTAAAGCAAACCGCAAATATTCCTCCATGTCGTCGAAATCTTCGGGATTATACACAACGTACAGCGTTTTTTGCTCTTTAAAAGATATTATGACCGCATGAACAAATTCCGAGATGGCCTTCAAAGTAATTTTTTTAGACGCTACAATATCGTTGCAAGATAATTCTTTGGATTCAAAATTGTCCCAACTGATTTCTTCAAGTTCAGCAGGGCGAATTTCGCAAACTAAATCTTCGTTCGAGGAAGCAACGAAAGCCGAATCGTCCAATCGAATGTCTTTAAACGGTTCAAAATATTTCGATTTCAACAAGTCGACCACATAAAAATCTTTTTTCACTTCATTAAAAGCAATCACGTGCGAAAGTTCTTTGCTCCCTCGAATATTCTTGTTCCGCAAAGATTTTCTTAATGAAGCACAAGAAAACGCGCTGTACCCGCCATTTTTTGCAGGAAGATATGTATAAGATGACATATCAAAATTCGGTTCTACCCTTTCACAGTCGAGAGAAACCCCGTTTTGTACATCGATCTTAGCAAGTTCAACCCTACCGACATTTTGAATAATTTCAGAAACGACCTTGATATCTGCTTCAGTCATTCCTTTTGTAAGCGTATATATTTGATCCTGAGGTATACAGGCGCCGGAGTAATTCATTTTACAAATATAGGCAAAGATGCATTCTAACATTTTTTCCATATTCTTACCTCTTGATCAAACCCTTTTTATACATTAACCAAATAATCGGCAATTCTACTCGCAAACGACGCGGTTTAAACAAAACCTCTTTCGTTCCGTCAACGGGCTTACCCAAACAAGCATCGCTCCCCAATGCCGAACATGTAAAGAATTTGATGTTTTTATAATTTTCTTTTAAACGGGCAAACTTGCCATCGATATCTCTTGCCTTTAAGTAATGCTCCAATTCATAACTTGAACAATCGATATGCCTTTCCAAAACGCTGCCCTCATAGACACCGTTCTTAGGGAATAATTCTATAATATTTTCCCTAACGAGATGACAATTTTCATCAAAACAATACTCAACATCTTCGGCATTGTCTAAATAATCAGCAAGCTTTAAGTCATGTTTTGTGAACATAATCGCAATCGGCATATTCTTCATATCTATTTTTGTTTTGGACAGTAAAGGAATACGCTCCAGCGTGGTCAATAATTCGCCGACAGGGTCTGCGATCTCGTTTGCCCCGTTAATCACCGCAAGCAAACAATCTGCCATATCGAGCGCTCTAACTTTAATCGTATTATCCCTGGTGAACATTTCACCTGGGATATCATAAAAAAACGCGTAACCCAAATTCCCTAATTTATATCCGATCGGATGCCAAGAAAGTTTAGCCGCATTTGCCTTGATTGTTTGACCTTCGACGTTTCCCCCAACGGTCATAACATATCTTTTCTTAATATCTTCTCTCGGAGAAGTTCTGACCCTTTCGCAAGCATCGGAAAAAGAATATCCATTTTTATCGTCGACGTTGTAGAATTTGATTTCTTCTACTGTTTTTTGGCCTCCCCGCTTTTTGTCGTAAGCACTAACGATTTTATTTAAAATGAACGGAAAAGATTCAATCCCCCGCGCTGTTCCACCGTCCTGCATATTAAACAGCGAGGACAAATATATCGTCTTTCCAGACTTTGGAAAGCCCGCGACGACTAAATTCATGCTCGGTTTGTCCGCATAACCGTCCGGCAAAATAAGATTATTGACTTCAATATAACTTTTGTCGACGCCTCCCGGATTGGATTGCTTAACCAAATCGGACGAACAGACGACCGTCAATTTCCCGCTAAGCTTTACGTCATCGGTAGACGTGCTGATAACTTGTCCGTCGCACCCGACAATTAGAGTTTGACCTTTTTTATATTTTTCGATGGGAACAAGCGTCCTTCCGCAGTACGGACATTTTGCTGCGTTGAGGGATATTCTGTTCTTGATTTTCCTCTCTTTTCGGCGCCTTGCTTTGTCTTCCATTGTAAAATCAGACTCATCGACCAATAGATAGTGTCTGCTATCCGACGGATTACAAAAGGCTATGCGATAGTCGTATTTGCTGGCGTCCTCGACCTTGAAACTTGCCTTAAAAACATCTTCGACCCGGCCGTTTGCCTTTAATTCAAATGAAAGTCTATCGTTCTTTGAGTCCAATTTGCGGGTTTCGTTTTCTCTGTCTTTGACCAATACTGGTTTGGAGCCCTTTTTTTGTACGACACAAAGTTTGATCTTATTGCGTATCAAAGGATAAATCACCTGAACGTTAATGGAGCCCTTCGATTCCACGATGCGATAGGAGATCGTCTCCTTCTTAGAATAATTGATGACAAACTTATAGCAATTATGAACTTTCGGCGTTTCGTCCTCATCCTCACTTTCCACAAAGGCAATCACGCCGCAACCAGAAAGCTCCCCGTTTTTACTTTTGATAAAAATAGAGTTATCCGAGTCGATAAAATGTGCTTCGGAATTCCTTTTACCGCTGTTTTTGTTGCAATACCATATGGTTGGCTTTAAATCCCCGTCCGCAATATCCGGAAAACGAATATCGTTTAACGAATAGTACACTTTCGCAGCTACATACTTTTCCTGCATACTTTTGGGAATGTAAATTTGGACGCACATCGTGCTCCCTTCTTCATCATAATCCTGAAAAAGATAAAAATCCAACGCTTTATCGTTCGGTTTCCCGGGTACCAGTTCCCCCATGGCAATGCATTTATAGTCAAAAAAGAATTCGCTCATCTCTTTCTCCTGTTATCCAATAGCTTTTTATATAAAGCGTCATATCCTTCAAAAGGGATACCGATAAAATGGATATCATCATCGAAACAAAAGATATCCACTTTTTTTTCTTGTTGCAAAATCTTTTCGTAATTTTCTTTATATTTCGCATTTAGTATCCACACATTCTGATTCGATGACCCCCTTAACGGAGTATCATCCACCAGTGATTCGACAAACGGCCCGTCAATTAAAACCGCTATTTTGGATAGAATAAAATCTATATCCTGATTGTTCATCACGACGAGTTCCTGCATCGTAAAACCGGTATAAATCAAAATATCTTCGCAACCGATACCAATATATAACTCTACGAGCGTTTTAAGGTCTTTAACTTGCAGAAACGGCTCTCCCCCTGAAATCGTGAGGCCATCAAATTTCCAATCATGTGTTCCGTCAAAAATCTTCTCCGGACTAATATCTTTCGTCGGATCAAAAATTTGAAGTTCCGGATTTGCACAACCCGCACAAAATCTGTTACACCCTTGAACCCATATCCCTAACCGTTTGCCCGGCCCCAAAGATGTAACCGGAAACAAAATTTTACCTATCTGCATCGCTTTTTACCTGTTCTACTTTTTTTCGATATGTGCCGCATTTACAACGGTTCTCTGTTTCTTTTTCTCTTCTTCAACATCCGCTTCCTTTTCCGTTTCTAATATTGAATCTATCTCCTCTTGTGAATATCCAGAAAGTTGCAGAAACCTGACCGATTCTTCTAAAGAAGAGATAAAATAATAATTTCTCTTGTCATAGAGTGATTTTAAAATTTCTTCAGGCATTTCCTCGTAGCTACCACTATCGCTCATTGAACACTGCCCGAACGCAGTACGGATCTCGTCTGCCCATGCACACGAGGCGTGAACTTTTTGCAACTCTTCGGGCGAAACAGTCATTTTTCCGTTACATAGAACTACGCCGCGGGGAAATATGCCTACTTTACCATTCGCGCCGCAATCAACGTCAAAAATTGCACCCTTATTTTCCTTCCTTATATATGTTAAGTGCAAACTACCGTCCTTTCTTTTCTCCTTTTTAAACACTTCGCCCCAGCTTTCATTTGCAACCAATACCCCGACTGCGTTGCACATGCTTTCCTGCGTAATATTATTTAAAAGCTTCGTCAATTCTATGTTCCTCTTTTTAAGTCCTTCAATCTGCTCGTCTGGATTATCGTAAGCCAAAAAGATTTCCGTGGGCGAAACGAAGATCGCGTTCTCTTCATCATCTTCCAGTGCAGACCCGTCTGCACTTAAAAAACCCTGCAATTTGACATAAATTTCTTCATATTTTGTATATTCTTCTTTGAATTTTTGATAGGTTTCATCGACTTCCGCGCATTCCCCTTCAAGCGCATGCAATTTCGCCGCGACCCCCTCGAGTTTTTTCAATGTTCCACCGGACATTACGGAAGTGCGTAAAGTTGACAATTCCCTCTTCAAACGGTCGGCTTGGCCTTTATTCTTCCCGCTGACGAATTCGAACTGACCGATGCGCCGTAAAATCCCGTCACAATCCTGCATGATTTCAAAACTTCTTTTTGAATAATCTACCGTCGTTACGTTCTCAACAACGATTGATTTTAGAACGGGAGCTAACGCACTGCTCAATTCATGCAGAAGATTTAATTGAACGGAAACCTTTTCTGCAATCTCTTTATTGTCAGCATTGGACAACTCTTTTTCTTTAAGCAAAGCTGTTTCACTTTCAAGTTGCGATAAAATCCTTTCGAGTTTCTTTGGTGCATCGGCATCAAAAATATCAATCACCGCAATTTCTTGCTTGATTCTGTCCAAATAACCCGTTAAGTTTTTATTTTTCATTCCTTGATAAAATTTATTTAAAAATGAAACAAAATTTTTCAACCGAACAGATTTGTCATGAACGGTTGCCTCCAAATCGTCTACCGCGTTCGCAATATTGGATTCGGATATTGCTATTTGGGAAACTATACTTTGAATGGTAGCCAATCCGCTCAATGAAGAACAAGCTGCGACATCGTCTTCCGCACGGTCGCATGCCTCAATGCAATCCATCCTTTGCTTATCCAAGGAAGATTGCTCCAATAAAATCGTCTTTTCAATCTCTATAATCGAATCGAATTCAGACTTCAAGTCATACGTTCCGAAAGGGGTATCAAAAGAAACTGTCGCTTCGTTCTTAATTTTCGCACAGCGGGCACGCGCTTTTTCCAATTTGGCTTTTTCCGCCTTATAATCGGACGCAATCTCTTCACGCAAGCAACGTATGCGGGTCTGCTCTTTAGCTTTCTTTTCCCGTAAAATCCTTTTCAATTCCTCGTTTTCTCTATAACGTTCGCGCGCTTTGTTGATTTCCGTCTGAATTGAGGTATAGTTCACACCTTGATACCACGCCGAATTGGAAACAGTAAACTGCAATTCGTTATTGACAACCCTAACCCTCACACCGCGCTGAAAAGCCGAAAGCTGCGCATAAATACCAGCAGCTTCTTCCGGCGTGCTTGTCATGAAATTGTAATATTTAGGCCCACTCATCATCTTCACCTTCCTTTTTGTTCTTCGGTTTGTTTGCCGGAGCCGAACTCTCCGCATTTTTCATCGCAGGCTTACCCCTACCGCAGGAGGGCGATTTGTCGCGGTTCAAAGCCGAACGGCTCTCGCCCCTGATTTCCGCCGCTGCGACCTTTCTGCGCAGTTCTTCCAGCCGCCCCTCTTCTCTTTTTATGCCGTTGGTCAGATCATCAAATTGTTTTTGCGTTTGTTTCTTAAAATCCTCAAATCCGCCACCATGAATTTGATTGAACGTACATTCAATCACCTTCAACACATCAGCATTGCTATAAAATTGATGCACCTCATTGGAAATGTTTTTTGAATCGCCATATTCCGTAATTCTTCCGATATGTTCTGCAAGCGTAGCAAGTTCTTTTTTGTACCAAAAACGTATTTTCTTGATTGATTTACTTGATGTGTCAACACAAGCCAAATACAGTTTCACAGACGGTCCTGCATTGCTTTCCTGCACTACCATCTCTCTCAAAGAGTCAAAAGAAAGAACGTCTTCCACTCCCTCATCGGAGATGCGCGAACTCTTTGCCTCTTTCAGCAACGAAAACCAACGGTCATTCTCCCAAAGCAAAGGATTTTTCAGTAATTCCGACAACTCTTTATACGATTGTATGTTTCTTTCCCCGCCGGACAAATACGCTTCGACAATAATGCGTTTAATATATTCAAACCCGTCTTTGGAATCATGCAAAACAATCCCTTTATACCGTATTGTATTCTTTCCCTGCATGACATATTGATAAAAGCATAGCCTATCGTAGTACGTTCCATCGACGGAGCCTTCATAGTTATCCTCATCGTCATATGCCCCTTTTATCCTATCCCAAAAATCAATCGCGTCAATTTTAATTGACTCCAAAAAAGCATTTCGGTCGGAAATCAACCCGTCAAACTCATGCAAAGAACCGATGAACCCTTGTCCGAAATTAACGAATTTGTTTTCCATTATGTAAACAAACAAACCGGTTTCCTCATAAATCATGTAAGACAACTCAATCAAAGCATCGCCGTACCCGACGAAAAAACCGTTTTCCAAATCAAGGCTTGCGACGTTCCGATACATCGCAAGCAGCTGAATCCTTCTTTCTTCATCAGCAGTCAACAGATCATCGATAAATTGCCGCCTGTTCTTGTAACACACCGTTTCGTTCGAGATGCGCCAAACCAGGGTCGTTTCGTCTTTTAAACAATAATTCTTTATGTACCAATAATATGCCTTTGTTATAGGCAAAAGAGCATACTCTTGTGAGTTTATTCTATTTTCTGCTCCTTTCAGATTCTTAAATAATTCGGTTTCGATCCCATAATCCTTTAGGCTTCTCAAATACCGTTTATACCTGTCCTTAAACTTTATACCTGTTTCCGTTTGCGTGAAAACCGACTCGTATGCAAACGATTGATATAGTTTATGATGTAAACTTAAACAATCCATATAAGAAACCCGATATACGGTTCCGTTTAAATAGAACGGATAATTTTCTTTATTATAAGATTCCTCCTCGTCTGCGTCTAATTGTGCTTCTTTTTTCCATTTTATCCAGCATGCTATCGCATTTGACTTGTTTTGTTCGCTGTCTTCCGAATCGCATTTCTTTTTAACACAAACGTTATCATCGTTAATGTTAAAAGACTCGCCACACCCGCCACATCTTACCCTATTATTCTTTGCTACTTGAAATTGTTTTTTATGACAAGAAGGACATTCGAAAACAACGTAACACCGATGCAATAAGTCTTGTTTTATTGTTTGAATATGCGCCAAAACGCTCTCCAACGAAAGATCTTCGCAATATTCACTGACAAAAACACATTCGTCGGGTACTTTTGAGGATTTTATTTGCGTTGCGCCATTGCCAGAAACTTTAAACCAACGGGTAACCCGACTTCTGCGCACATCCGCATTATATTCTGCAATTTTGGGTTCAATGGCTGTTTCTATGACACTATCTCCGATTTCGGCGGACATAATGTCCTCTTTTAACGAAGGATACACCGAAGCCAAAATTTCTTTATGCGGTTTTCTAAAATCAAAAAAACTCTCTGGCAACAATTCTTTGGCCCCTGAAATTTTTTCAATGTAAAAAACCTGTCGTTTTTTGTCAAAATAAATTTTAACGGCTTCGTTGCTCATTTTGCATTCCTTTCATCCTTTAATAAGAAACACTTGTCGTTAACGTTTTGAAAATCGATTTGATTGGCATTCAAAAAATCTTCCGCCTTTACGTTTGAAAAAAAACGAACTTTTTTCCCCGTCGTATTCATAGAAATCAATCTATCGATCAAAGATTCAATTTTGTAAACGACCGTAGAAAACGATTCCGTCAAGGATTTCCAACCATACCGTAAAGATATTTCCTGAAGCTTTTCCGTTTCGACCAGTAACTCAGACGATTTCTGATATGCAATAGGGTCAATTTCACTTTCTATATCGCTGTTTGAACAATAAGGCGCCCTTAAAAATGCCTTTAACGCAAGCACCAACCTTTCACACAACCCTTCAACGGTTAACACATACTGTATCTCATCAAATTCGAAATCAAATCCCTCGCCGAGCAGAACAGGAAGATATTTTAGTCTTCCGGACTTTATCCAATAGCGACATAGAAAGTCAGCGCCATATTTTTCTCCGTCTAACGCACCTAAAATTTTAGAAAGTAAAAATGCTTCATTATCTTTCGATATATCCATTGCTTACCTCAAACTGACGACCAATTTATTGCCTTCCGCGTCCATACGGGCATTTAATCCAGTCCGAGCAAAATACTCCGGCTGCGACAGAAAATCACCAATAGGATCGCTTATGAGTTTATTTACGCAACCGACGATTCCTCTGCCTCCCAAATCTATTACTTCCGTTTTTTGAGCCTCTTTCCTGATAAACTCTTTCGCTGCATCGGTGATTTCCAAATCAAGCTGGCTGTCATGCTCCGTTTTGAGATATTTTTTAAACTTCTCAATATTGATATCCGCAAGTTTTATTGCTATTGGCGAAGACATAAAGTTAAAAATTAAAATATTTTCATCTCCAATCCTGCCCAAAACCTCCCTGCGACCGATATTTTCAAAATATCTTTGGATCCGCGATTTAACACAATTCGAAACAAAATAGTTAAAAGCATCATCCGCACTCTTTTCGCCAAGTTCTTGATAGCATTTTACAAATAGATAATCATTGCGGACATCACACGTCAATCCCTCCAAACACGCCTTGCTGTAATAAATTTTTAACAGGTTGTTCGCAAGCTCTTTTCTCTTGGCTTCATCATGACAGCTTTCTAATTCCGCCTCAATATCCTTTACAACTTTCGCATTTACCTTTATCGCCTCATCTCTTTGAATGCGAGCATAATCCGAAGTGACCGGATCCGCGGTAATACCCAAATTAGAAGTGAAAACAATTATCGACTGCGTAAACGATACCGTTTCTCCCTTCCCGTCGGTTAATCGTCCGTCACCCAAAATCTGAAGAAATTTATCCCATATTTTAGGCGAAGCCTTTTCAATCTCATCAAATAAAATAACCGAAAAAGGATTTTGTTTTACGGCTCTCGTCAATTCACCGCCCGCTTCATAGCCAACATATCCCGGGGGCGCGCCGAAAAGCCTAGCATCCGAATGCTCTTCTCTGAACTCACTCATATCGAAGCGAATCATACTATCTTGCCTTTGAAAAATATTTTCCGACATTTGTTTGGCTAGTTCAGTTTTTCCCACACCGGTAGGCCCTGCAAAAAAGAATATCGCACGCGGAGTTCTATCATTCTTCTTGGGACTCTTTACGCCTGTTGCGGCAGTCGTTAAAGTTTTTGCAACAGCGGCAATCGCCCGGTCTTGCCCTTGAATATCCTTTCGAATCTTTCCGCCCATGGAAAGGATTCTCTCCATGAGTTCACGGTCTCTCCAAGGGTCGCTGCTTTGCCCTAAATCAAAACGCAAAACAGTCTTGTCAATGTTACTTATGTTTCTATAAGAAGGAACGTTATCGTCAACATTGTCAGCTTCTTTTTCAATAAAAAGTTTCAATTGTCGTAGCCTTCTTAAAGAATAGTTTTCCGTATATGCTGAAAATTTAACTATTTTTGAATTCAAATCCTCTTCACCAATCGGATCCATGACGCCAAGCATTTCGAGCTTAAAGAAAGTTTCTCTGAACTTGCTGTCCGGCGTCGGAATAAACAGTTTCTTAACTGCGGAATTATTGCTTTCCGATTCAAACCAAGCAGGCAAATCATTGATTTTGTCAACGAACAACATCATTTTGCAAGAGGTTTTTTCGATTTGCGTCGCGTTAAAAAGAATCATTAAAATTGCATTTTCTTTGTCGTCGGGGCTACCTGGTGAAGTCATATATCTTGAAACCCCCGGCAATATAAACATAAAAGGCTTTGCTTCCGAATATTTTGCGTCCTTTTTCTTCTCGTCGAACTCGTTCATTACATCAAAAATCCGGCGGATATCGATCGTCCTTCCGCCCTGCATGTCTTTTGTTGAAGATTCCGCAATTTTGTCCAAATAATCTCTCTTATAGTACTCTTTAAACAATTCGATATTCGGTGATGCAATTCTCTCCCCCGATTCCGAAAACATAGTTTTTTGGTAAAACGTGAACGAATTAAACCAAGAAACATCGATTGCTTCTGTGTTCGTTTGCATTGCCGCCCCATCGTCGTCATCATCGTTATCAACAGCAGTATCTTCAATCACCTTACCGCTCTGCTTTGTATGATCATAAAAAACAACACAATAATCTTGGCTGTACATATCGGCAATCGTTTCATCTAACGAAGAATAACAGAACCCCTCAACCAGCTCGATCGGCTGCAAGTCGTTTACGTTCCCCTCCAAAATAAAACTCTTAAAGGTATTCATATACATTTTCAAGTCATTCTTCCACTTGATATCATAAGTGATAGCCATACGTCCCTCCAAAACTAATTGCTTTTTTGATTTTTCGATAATGAATTGTAGCGAACTACCAGCTAAACTGCGTTCCAACAAAGTGCAGACACTACGAACATATCCGTGCCTCACTCGCTTACCGCGACGTTTCCAAATCTGCGGGTGGCTGTAAAAAACAACGGCAAACACCACCATAGCGATTATCTGCAATACGACTCCTGCGGCAAGAGCCATATCCCTACTATCGCATTTTATCCTCGAGACAATTTTTAAATGTTGATTTCCAGGCTGTTGTCCCTTACATACGAGTACCAAATGCCGTTTTCGACAATCTCCTCGCGAGCAACTTCTTTCACGAACTTGGGGACATCTGCAGCAGGCCGCACCTTGATCTCTCGCCAACGCGCATACGCCGAAGCATAGAACGCGGACATTTTCCGGTTGTCTTCGGCTTTCCTGTCAAAGGACAACTTGCCGAAATAACTCGAAAACAGTAGAGAGGCCGCCGTCAGCGTTCCCATGATGATGATGCCCATACTGCGCCAGTACACGCCGCCGACAATTTCGCCTTCCCAAAACCAGTCTATCCCGCGCGCACTCAAAATATAGTTTATGATCTCTACGACAAAGATGCAGGCATACAACACGATAGTGGCCGTGCCGAGGCAGCCGCTGATCTTTTGATACTTCTTTGCCCTGCTCATATTTTTGACGAATTTTTCGTTGTGGTATCGAAGTTGTCCCTTTGGCGCTTCACTGTTGCCGATCCAAACGTCCATGACCTCCTCTCTTTCAACGGCAGGCACCTCCGTGCGCCCGATTACGGCAATGGACTGCAACGCCTTATATATCCACGCAAAGCCAATCTTTTGTGTCCAAGAATACAGCCTGCACACGTTGGTCAGAATCGGATGTTCTTGCAGACACAGCGACATATAAAATTGGATCCTGCACGCCTCGGCGAAAGCGCGGAATTTAATGTACCTGTTATGATATTCCCGCTTGTTCCCCCTCTGTATGAGAAAGAGAAGCACCGCTACAGCAAGTGCACACGGCAATATCATAAAGGTGAGCGAAGCGTCGTCGTATAGCATAAAAGCAAACGCGACGAAAGTACCCATGATCGCCATGAGCAAAATAAACAGATTATAGGGTTTTTGATTCCGACGGAAAGATATGTCGTCGGCTTTGGCATAGTGGCGGCTCAAACATATGTGGTATTCGTCGAGTTCCTCCGGTTTGCTCCACAAAGCGCCGCAAGCCCCTTCTATGCCGCAGGGTTGGCTGTTGTAATTCACCGTTTCGGCGACGATGTCCTTCAAATATGTGGGAACGTCCTCACAGATAAAGTAGCCCGCATATGCGGTCATACCCTTCTCCTGCGCAGAAGATGCGACGAGCCAACGTCTCCGTGCCGGCTGCATTTCGCCACCCTCTCTGCGGACACGGATCCATAAAACAGCGCTGTCGTTGAGCATGTCGGGTTTGAACAGATGATCCCGATCCAAAAATCTGCGTTCAAGTGTAAAATCGATCACTTCAGCAGTACCGCACCCGAACCGCTTTCGGGGAGATTGCCCATCCCACAGCGCCAAAAGAATATGCGAATGCTCGGCGATATAAATCCCCGTCTGGCGATATTTATAATCATCCGCACTCATTGCATGTTTTTCGGCGAGCCATGTACCGTTCCCCTCGATATCGGGCGCAATGATCACGCGCTTTGCTGCCCGAAGAAACGAACTCAATTTTTCTCGCTCTGCAAGATCGGTAAAACTGTCCTTATACCTTTCCTCTTCACAGGGCAATACGACATATACGTCGATCCCCATCGCCAAAGCGACCTCGGCGCACAGCATGTCCGCACCCTGTGCAAGGGCGTTGAGCATGATCACGGGAGTATCCTCCCCTCCAGGCTCTCCCACGCACATCGCCCGGATTTGTGCGAGCGCCGCCGTCACTTCGCGTTTAAGTTCCTCCCTGTCTCTTCCGTCGATGTTCCTGTGTCCGGTAACCCCGACGACTATGGGAATTTTCCCTTCGCTATTCACCTTTCTCTCCCCTATATGTACTTTTTAAGCCCCTTGCTCCTGCCGGCGTTTACAGTATAAACCGTTGCCCGCCAATTTTACCGTATTTGTCACATACACCTTGCCGCCAGCAGGATTGACAGAGACATACTCAAATCCGAATGCCTTTACAAACTTTTCCAAAAGCGGCTGATACACCGAAATGCCGATGCGTCCGATCTCGACCCCTTCATCCTTCCATTTTGCAAGACGCTCAAATATCCAATCGAAAATCCGCATATAATGCTCCTGAGACGCACAATCAGGATCAACTGCCACCATAGCGATATACGCATCGAACTGCCCACCGAAAGAGTAAAGCGCGATCATATCCGCCTTGATCATGACGCTGCCCGCTTGAAGCCGGTCGAAATCCTTGCTTTCCACAGGATAAAAATCGCAATACCCGATTAGTTGATCATCCTTGATAAGGGCGCAGGAGGTTTCGCCGCTCTCTTGGACGCTATCGACCCAATCTTCGAGCACGCCCTCGGTAATATCGTTCATGTTATATTTATCAGGGGGTACGCACAAATAATCGAGTTCGATCTCGCGCAGGGTGATTTGTTTTTTCGCCCACCCCGCTCCCAATAAATCGCATACGGCCACCGTATGCAAGCCGGGAAAACGCGCATCGCTCTCCAGCGTTTCATCGGATCTCGACGACAACCCCGCCAAAATGGAAAAAATACTGTCCAAATGCGTATCAAGTATCTTCGGAAAGGCATCGAGCCAATGCGTCGGTCCGAGATAAAATTCCATGGCCTCTGATGGCAGAAAATTTTCAATCCGTAGCGGAATAATCGTTTTATTACGCGAAACAGCCGAGTTGACCTCTCGCAAGACGTACGCCGACTTGTCCGATTCGTTCGAAAAAACCAAGAGCACCGCGAGGGAATTACTTATGCCCCGCACAATCTCAGAAGCGTAATCGGCCCCCGAACGTATATCACGCGGAGCGATAAAACAGTGCTTACCGCGCTTTTCTATTTTTTCCACCACATATTGTGCAATGTCGGCATTTTTTGTCGCATACGATATGAACAGATCGTATTTATATAGATTGCTCATCATTCTTTCCCCCGCATATTCTTAATTAATAAGTCGAGCGCGGCATTGGGCTCGCCCCGATCCATCGGATAGCGGAAGAGCTTTCCCCCGCTCTCCGATATTTTTTCGTATTTCATACCCAAAGACAGACACAATTTTTCGCCGTGCTCACTTATGGCATCGGCAAGGACGTCCGCAAAATAAATTCCGCGGCTCCGTAATAAAGCGAGCTTGTCGCCAAAGCGCGAAAACAATTTTCTCGCAATACCTCTGCCCCGATACGCGGGCACGACTGCGACCGAGGAAAAATACAGATAATTTGTTTTCCCTTCGGAAGGAACGCGCAGGTTTGCAGCGGTTATGAACAGGTCGTTCTGCCTGCCGCCGCGCAAAGTGTGATAACTACCTTCATCTATACAGCTCATATTGAGATATCCGATCAGATTACCTGCATCGGCGGCATAAGTATATACCGCAGGGCAAGCATGCAGGTATCCGAGCGCGGTCTCATCATTCAACCAATAACTCTGCGGATAAACGATGCGATCGAGCGCAACCGCTTGCAACAGTTGTTTATCCGTCATATTTTCGCCGTCATGAATCGAGATCATAGGTCAAAAACCCCCTTTCCCCCATAATACTTACTATACTACAATATTTATTATACCATACGAATCCCGAGCCGTCAACAAGAGAATAAATAATGTATCAAAATTACGCAGGAGTACGATAAATTGGAGCGACCTAAAGCAACAAAACGCCTGACAAAACTGCGCCGCCGAATAGCAGACAGAATGTACCCCGTAAAACAGATATACCTCCCCGCGCGAATGTACTATAATCCCAAAAAGCGTATGTCGCAATTGCCGTTTAGAACAAAACTCCACTATCCAGCATGTTTCAATATCTCACGCCGTAACATAACACTATTGAAATTTTTGAACAACGACGTATTAACTTTCGAGGAACTTGTAGTAAAATAAACACACTTTTCCGTAATCCTTATCCTTTAAGTACTGCCTCCTGCTAAGCTACAGGAGACAGTACTTTCTTTCTATTTCGTTGACGTTACGCCTAACTATGGAGCCAGTTTAAAATTACCCTCTGAAATAATACGCATCTATTAACTGTTTTGAAATAAATGGAAATAATTCAAAAAAACTATGCCACAGCCGTTTCATCCTACCAAACGATGGAAGTTTTGCCGTCCTCTGCGTAGTGCCAATAGTTGCCGCCGTCGGCAGGAACGTCCTCCGCATGTTCGATATAATAGTATAGCGTTGCACTCTTTAAAGCATCGTTTCCCTTGGTGTATATGGAAATCTTCTCCCAACTTTCCGCCGTCCCCTTATAAAAGACATTAGCAAGCTGCGAGCAATTTAGAAAAGCGTCGTAGCTGATTATCGTAACATTGCTACCGATGATAATATTTGCCAAGTTGCTGCAACCTGAGAATGTCTCCGAACCGATCGATTCAACCCCTTCGGGAATTTCAATACTCGTAAGGCTGCGACATCCTAGAAATGCCCTATCGTCGATATTTATAATGCTATTGGGAAGTTCGATACTCGTAAGACTGCGACATCCTCGAAATGCACCATAGCCGATATTTATAATGCTATTGGGAAGTTCGATACTCTCAAGATTGCTGCAACCGTCGAACATGTATGAGCCGATATCCGACATCCCTTCTGCCAAGATTACACTTTGCAACCCTATACAACCGACAAAGGCACCCTCATTCGTGTTTACAGCGGATAAAAATTCCACCGATTGCAAAAGCACACAATCCTTAAACGCTCCGTATTTTAATGTAGTCAAAGAACCCGGCAAGACAAGTTTTCCGGTAATTCCGCATCCCGAAAACGCATCCCTGCCGATCGCAACTAACCCCGACGGCAACTGTACATTTTCAACATTGATGCAAGACGTAAACATATAATCGGGAATACTTTGCAAGCCCTGCGCCAACGTCACCGAGGCGAGAGAGCGAACATCACGAAGCGTATTCTGTACATTCATATCAAACCGAAGTTCAATGTGTGTGACCTGTGTGCCGCCACAATACAAATCATACGGATTGTCATTAGTCGATTTAGAACAATCTCTGCTGATTGCAAACCATTGCTCTATGGTACCGTTGAAGCGTACCGACTCCAAGTTCGGGCAGCCGGTGTGCGCGTTGACACCGATCGCCGTAAGCGACGCGGGCAAGGTGAGCGATTGCAGGTTCTCGCACCCGTAGAATACGCCTTCTTTCAGTTCAGTTATCCCCTCTGGGACGGTAACCGCAGTAATTGTTGCATTATAAGCAAACGCATACGGATTGACAGTATAAGGCTTTTCGGCAACAGAGGGAAGCGTTATTTCCGCCGCTACGCCCTTGTAGCCGAGAAGGATACGCTCGGAGCCGTCTTCATAGAATAAAAATCCCTGCCCGTCTAGCGCGATACAACTGCTCTGCGCCACATCGGTATAGATGCGCTTTGCATACAGAAACGGATTTTCGCCCGGCGTAAAGGATAAGTCCGACAGATTGACTACCTCCACGAGATTGTAACATGTATCGAATGCGTTTTCCGAAATTTCAGTTAAGTTGCTCGATAACGTTACTCTCGTGAGATGCATATTTTCAGCAAAGGCGAGGTCTCCGATCGAAACAACGCTGCTGCCAAAGGTTATGCTTTCCAAAGACTCACTCTTTCTAAGTATAGCTGAGGGAATCTCCTTTACGTCTCCCCCAAACTCAAGGTTCGTAAGATTTTGCGCATCGGAAAGTATCGACGCAAAACGGTAATCCAATGCTTTCGAAGAATTCCACCGCACCGTTGTCAGACTATCGCAGCCCTGAAATACCAGATTGTCGATTTCTTCCACCGATGCAGGGATAGTGATCTCCGCTATATCGGTATTATCGAAAGCATTATAGCGAATTGCCTTTAACGAAGAAGACAATGTAATCACTTTCAAACCAGAATTACTGAAAGCATAATTCCCGATCGTTTCAACCGATGCAGAAAGAGCAACCTCCGTCAAAGATTCGCAACCGTAAAATGCCCTATCTCCGACATGTGTGAGCGATGCAGACGACGGCATCTCTGTCAGGGATATACACCAAAAAAACGCATTATTGCCGATTTCTGCAAGGTCATGCGAATAAGACACTGTTGTCAAACTTATATCGTTAGAAAACAAAGAAGATGGTAATACGGTAAGAGAACTTGGCAAAATTGTCTGTTCCAAATATTCGGCATCGCTGAAAGCACCGCTATTTACTACAACACCGTCATCGACCTCTATCTTTGTCACGCGCGACCCTTTTAGACATCCGCTGTCGACCTCGCATCCGCTCAAGAAATGTACATAATTCAACGCATCGGGGATTTTACCAAACAATTTCTCGAGTTGCCAACTACCAGTCGGAAGAGTGCCTGCCTCAAGAGTCCGCACCGCATTGTACCCTCGGAATGCACCCGACGGCAACTCGGCGACACCCGCATCAATCACAATGCGCTCTACGCCCGTATGTTTTTCCAAGGCGCCCTCGACATATCCCTCGATGGCATAGGTTGCTCCATTGATATAAACGCTCGACTGCAACCGGAGAACATCACTTTCACCGTTAAAGCTGAGCACGGTCGCCGTTTTCGCATCTTCATCGAGCGAATAATAGAAATTGCCCGCCCAAGTTGTTTTACCAATCTCGATAGTGTAATCAACATTACCGGTCAACGTATGGTCGCCCCTTTTGTACTCTACATTTCCCTCATAGACTCTGACAATCGAATAGAAATTCGCCGCAGCGACTGAACCGCAATATACAGTAAAACGAGAAGGATTGGCATTTCTGACTTCTATCAGCCGCAGGGGGCTGGAATGTCCGCCCAACTGTACATAGTTCCCTACCTGCGCCGTTCCGCCCGAGAAATAGAGTTCGCGCAGGGCGGGGGCGTCAAGCATTGGCCCAAAATTTTCATATGTATATAGCTGCGCAAGGTGCAGAGCTTTAAGGGATTCGGGCGCACTGCCGCCCGTAACGGAGAACAACTCGCTCAATTTATAATTCAGCCGCAAGGTGGTTAGAGAGCGCAGATTCGTCAGCGAAGCAAGCGCACCCTTGTTGAGCGCAAAACTCCGCGCGTCGAGCGAAAGGATTTCCGAATGTCCTTCAAACAATCCCGGTTCAATTTTGAACACCTTGAGCCCGTTCACCGTTGTAGGCAGCACCACCTCGGGTGTGTTGCCGAAATAATCCACCAGCACGGCATTGTTCCCGTCCTGCGCGTAGTACTCGTAATCCCCTTCGCGAGCGTTTGCAATGCTCCATTGCAACTCTTGTAATGACTCCAATAATTCCGGAGTATTATAATTGTCCGAATCGAACCCGGAAATGGTTGCCGTAGCGACATAATCGCCCGAGGCGTACGCGTACGTCGTTCCGCCATACGTTATCATAAGCGACTCATTCAGCCCCTCGATAAATACACGATGATGCGTGCCGTCGGAAACAAACGGCGATTCGTACGTCCAATGGGCATTACCGAAATCGTAATCCGCCTTGGCAATTTCCCAAGAATACTCCACAAAGCTCTTCCTGAACCCGCCTTGCAGCAGATATCCGTCTTCCTCCGCAAACTTATAATTATCCTTGGCAAACAACTTGAACGAATACTGCCCCGCATTGACCGCGGAAAATGTACCCTGCGTCGTAAGCCCGTCGATATCCCAACTGCAGCTCTTTTCCGTGCCGTCGTACACCGCACTCGGTATCGTTACCTGGGGCAGTTGCATAGTCAGAGGGTTGACGGAGATCGTCGTACTCAACTCTGACGCCATGTAATTCTGCGTCTCCCGAATCACGGCCTTAACATTGTAGATAGTTGCGTTCAAAAGCACGTTGCCGGTATATTCGACTTGCGCGTCCTCCGTCAGATTCTCGATGACGACTGTACGAGATATACCGTCATATGTGTAATCCTGTACGCTCCACTGCGCATTGGCGCCGGAAAGATAGCGCTTATAGAGTACAAAGTTATATTGCTTTTCATAGCCGATATAGTTGTCGGATTCTTCAATCGAGAGAACGACGATGTAATTTCCTGCATCGCGGATGCCATCGACCGAAATACGCTCCTCGTCCGCACCTTCGGAAAAGCTCGTGCCGTACAGGTATTGCACGGTATACTTCGGCCCGCCCGCCAGCACTTCAAAATCATACGAATATGTGTTTCCGTCGAATGACACAACTTCGGGCGCTACAGACGAAAAATTCGGTGTTGCCTTATTGATGACGAACTCGAAGGAAATATAATCGAGTTCCTCGCCGTCCACGCGGAAGGTATATAGATCGGGCTCCGTGATATATGCCCGAACCTCATATGTGCCTGCATTCGTCTGTACGTTGTTTTCGAGGCGGATGTGTGCCTCGTCGTATTCCCTGAATGCAAGCGACTGCGGCGTACCGTTATATACATACCGAAAACTCGTCTTTTCCGGCACCTGCACGCCCCCCTTTGGATTTCCCAATCCATTGTTAGGGACAATTCTGCACCCAAAGAATCCCCATTTCTGTCCTGCAACTCGTAATTTTTAGAATCATAGCGGCTTTGCAGAATTGCTTTCGCAACATACTGTCCCGGCAATATTTGCCGATTGCCGGAATACACAACGGTATAATAATCATCCAGCCTTGATTCATCTTGCAGAACATACCCCTGTTCCTTGCCGTCATAAAATCCGCTTTGATAATAATCTATTTTGCCCCAACCGAAATCGGCATTGACTACCAAAACCTTTTTGACAATGCTCCAATCAACAAGCAACGGTTCTTTCGTTCCGTCACTCCAAATGTAATTGTCATTCAGAAGAGACAACACCGCCGTATAATTCCCGACCTCTTTGGCTGCATTGCCCGTAATTTGCACGCCCTCGAATTCGTATTCGAACAGAATATGCTCGCTTTCAGAATATTCAAACGACGTATCGGAAGGCGGCTCCGGCTTGTTCAAGCTCTTGGGCAATATGCTCCATTGCAGACTGTATTCTCTGTCCGAATCGACGAAATAATATTTTTCGTCCATGCCGCCAAGGCGGAAACGCACGATCGCTGTGTAATTCCCTGCGTCCGTAGCCTCATTTGCGGTATACACAGCCTCCAAGCCGTCAATGTGTTCGACCCGCACCTGATAAGGCGAGCCGCTGTAAACGAAATTCCCGGCGACATAATCCCAGCGCACCTCCTCCGCGAGCGGCGTCAAATCTTTGCGACGAATGACAATCGTATATTCTTTATCCTCCGCCGCATACGATTCGTCATCGCAGCGGAACGTGATGCGGTATTCTCCCGGATCAACAAAGCTGAATGACCTAATATTGTTGGGTTGTTCTTCTCCGTTGACCGTAACGGAAACGGCAAAATCGTTTTCGATGGTCAAATTCCGAACGACTCCGTCGTATTCAAAGTCAAACGTGCCGGCAAAATCGCTATCGTTCACCAAAATTTCGGCCTGTTTTTTTACGATTTCCCAGTGCAGGACGCGATCTTCCCACGAGTCGTCCTCCCATACGATCCCGCCGTTGTGCTGAGATATGACCAAACAAATTTCATAAACACCCACTTGCCACTGCCGCAAATCCCCCTGCACGTCAACGTAGCCGAGCCATTCGGAAGGCATTTCGTACTCGACATCGATATCCTCGCCCACACCCGCATATTCATACTTCCCAGTATATACAAAATCGGCGGAGTTGAATTTTTGCGGTTCCACTTCAATGACAGGGCCGTCTACTGATGCGATCCAACTATCACCGAGGAAAATATCCGCGCTCACCGGAAATTCCCCTACCAGCCAAGACGGCGTTTCTTGATCATAATTATATTGAATTTCAAATATTTCTGCATCGATCCCCGCGGAAATGTACGGAAGTTCCTCAAACGTATACTCCCTATACACATAACTATCGAGCGGCGTTTCCCACACAACCTCAGACGGGTCGAATGCCTTGTTTTCAACGGTGACGGTATAGGGCTTATTTTCTGCAGTGCCGTCCGCCCACAATGTATTTTCGGGCGAAAGCAGGCTCCATTCCAAATGATATTCACCCGGCAAATCGGCATACCGCTCCCCGAGCAATGTAACATACGGACTCATGTCTTGCGGCCAAAGATCGACGCGCTTCCCTTCAAACGGTACCGTCGCGCTCGTTTCGGGAATCGCCACCGAAAGGGGCTTTATTCGTAACGTGACGTCTGTTTCCAAAACAATTACGCCCGATTTCTCTTCGCGGATAGTAACCGTGGTCGTATATTCGCCGACGTTCGTGAACGAATCGTCGGAAGAATACTCTGCGATAAATCCGCTCGGAACAGTCAGTTCATACTTGTGCGGATTGCCGTCATACACGATCTCCTGCGGTGATGTATCGATTTCGTCCTCGTTCAGCGACGGAAGAATTTCCACCTCGAAAGAGCCAATAAGTCCCTCCGCCTCGAATTCGATCTGATGTACGCCCGGCGTTTCAAGCAATTCTAACGACGCCGTTTGTACCATTTCCTTCGTCAAGCGAAATTCTTTGCTGCTGCCGTCTGTGTAATAGACCAAAAAGCTGACATCCTCGAAGACAAATTCTCCGGCAAAATAGTATGCTTCCTGCACGGTTACATCTTCGATCGATTGCGGCTCCACTTTGTCCGGAACTTCATCCCCGGGATCGTTTTCTTCAAAATAGGAATCCGGCAAATCCTCGCCGCGGCTGAAATTGCACCGTATGTCATATGTAACGCCCTCGATCTCCGTCGAAGCCTGCAAAATATACTTCCCCGACGAAGCCTCTGCGATACTGAACTGAAAATCCAAATCCTCTAAAAATAACTTGCAATCATTTATGACGACGGAACCTTCGCTCTCTGACCATGTCTCGCGGGAAACGGAGCCGAAACTTTTCAGCAGATATGTGTTGTCGGCCTTAATTTTTATTATAATTTCCTGCTCGTCATCTTCCGGAACGAACGTTTCTTCCGTCGTTTGGCCGTCTGCGGCTGTTAAAACGACGCGTGCTTCCGTACAATAAAACGTGCCCGTAATATTCTGCGAGCCTGTTTGCTCTCCGTCTTGACAACTGGCCAAGAAACCTATGCCGAACAGGAGAGCCAATACGCACAATACCATTCTCACTTTTTTCATAAACTCCTCCACTGTCATAACGAAACCTTTAAAAGTAACCCACCAGCTTAGCTGGTGGTTCTTCATTTTCGGGCATAGCCCTTGACTACTAGCTCGTGCGCCACGCGCACATAGAACGACCTGCCAGTCAGCGCGTCTGTTACTTGCTACCCGTAAACGGGTCGTCCGGGTAATCTATACTCAGCTGCATTGCTTCCTTATCGCGCTTTAGCTGATTTGCTATGTATTTTTTGATTACTTCTGTGTTTTTCCCTACCGTTGTAACCTATCTTTATGGACACTATCAGCAAAAAGGAAGTATTGACACAAAATAAGCGTATGAGTTCAGACAACCCATACGCTTATTTTCATTTATTGAATTTGTATCGCAGAACGGAAGCAATATCGACTTTATAGACAATATCTATCACCCGCTCTTTGCCCGTATGTTTCGGATGCCCGCCTACGACTACACGGTCTAAAAGCTCATAGCACATTTCACGGGTAAGCTCGGGCGCTTCAAGATATTTCTTTATGTTCCGTATAAACTCATCTGCGCTCTGTATCGTGTTCGTCGTTTCGGTCAGCTTTCCCTCAAGCTCCGCTATTTCCGCATTGACTTTCTTCTGCTCCTCGGAATACTTTTGGATAAAGCCGATACAGATATCTTCCGGCATTTTGCCTTTCAGCCTGTCCTCATAGGCAATTTGCATCAGGCGGGATAATTCTTCCGTTCGTTTACGCTTTACCTGCAATTCCTTCTTTGCCGTTTTAATTGCTCTATCGGCAAGCTCGGCATTGTGCCGGATAAAATCTTCGCGGATAGCCTTTTCATCAAGGACAATTCTTTGTGCCATTTCGCGTATATCGTTAAGAACTATCGCCTCTATATCCTTCGCCTGTATAAAGTGCGAGAAACAGTACGCTTTCCCGATTCTCATATGATTGCCGCAGTTGAAATTGAAATCTACTTTGCCGTTCCGGTTGATGGAATTCATCTTCATTTTCCCGCCGCAGTCTGCGCAATACAGAAACCCCGACAGCGGATGCGTGTATCCTCTTTTAGTTTTCCTGCCCTGCGCTACGGATTTCTCCACTTCCCGTACCTTATCCCAAAGCTCTTGCGTTATGATCGGTTCGTGCGTATTATACACCGTAATCCACTCGCTTTCGTCTTTCTTATACCGCTTATGGTTCTTATACGAAATCGAACTCCAACGCTGCTGCGCCATATGCCCTAAATAGGTGGGATTATTTAAGATGCTGTTCACGGCGCAGAAAGACCATAACCCCATATTCTCCTTACGCCCCACGATTCCGTACTTCTCCATGCTGTAACGGCTGGGATTCAATATCCCTTCGGCGTTCAGAATATCCGCTATCTTATGCGGGCTCAATCCGCTCGCACGCATTTCAAATATCCTTTTTACGACTGCAGCGGCCTCCTCATCAATTACCGGCGTTTTCTTTTCGGTATCGCTTTTGACATAACCGTAAGGAGCCTTCCTCGCATGATACTTTCCGTCCTTTGCATTGCTCTTTAATACCGCGCGGATCTTCTTGCTGGTATTGGCGGCGTGCCACTCGTTGAACACGTTCATAATGGGCATCATTTCCATAGCCCCGCTGTCACGGTTTGCTTACGGACGGGGCAAAGAGATAGCAATTCTTCTCGTATTCTTCTACGCTGCTGTAAATATTTTTCATTCAATGATCCTCCTTTTGATTTTTTCTGTCTTTCGACGGAGAAAAAACAAACGGAAACGCAAAATCTTTCCCTTATCTGTTTTGTTTATTACTTTCCGTCAAGGGTTGCCGAAGGCAATGCACCTTGCCCTTGACGGGAAGGGCGTTTCCGTTTACACTTCTCCGCCGAAAGACAAAAGATTAGTTTGCCTTCGGCATTTTCTCGATCACTTCCGGGCTGACCGTACCCATGATTTCACCGTCCGATATACAGGTGAAGTTATCTGCAAGGATATACTTGAAACCGTGTTCCTCGTCTCCCGTGCGGCAGAGGATATCCCCGTCCAGAACGTCGGACACAAAGTAGGTTTTCAGTCCGCGCGAATACACGATCTTTTCGTCGTTCTTGCTGATGTATTTGAGCATATACTTGATGCTGTCCGCGACCTCATAGGCGTTATTGACCGCCGAGAAATCGCTCCGCCCGAACCGCTCGTTAAAGAAACTGTTCTGTATGCTCTTTTCCCGCCTGTGCCGCTTGGTACTGTAATCCTCATGCTCTTCCAGCTCGCCCGGCATCTGTCCTTCCGGTATGTAAGTAAGCGCGTGAAAATGCAATCTTTCTCCCAACTCTCCGCGTTCCCATGCTCCCATATACCGCCAGTCGCGCCGTGCAGAGAAGTGATAGAGCGTATTCATAAGCGATGAGCGGAAAGTTTCTTCCGTATGCTTTCGGGAATCGAACGTATAAGTACAAAAGAAATTCCATCGATTGGTATAGCCACGCCGTATCATCCGCTTGTACCGTTCCCAGCGGTTTCGGCTTAACCTGTTGAAGTGTTCTTCCACGAACTGTTCCGCCTCATCCTCGTCCTTAAACATAGGGGTAAATTCCTGCAACAATTTGGCTTTACGGCTCTTTCTCCCGCCCTTGACCTTTTCAAAGCGCTCCTCGAACTTCTGCAATTCCTCGCTCTTTTCGGGCTGTTTCCGCCGTCTCCTTTGCCTGTAAGGGCGCTCCGTATGCGGTATCGCTATCCAGTGGCTGCCGTCGTAATAAATCTTTGCCGCGAGTAGGTTCATTTTACACCTCCCGCTTTAACAGCGCCGTGCAAACCGCCGTCTGCTTATACTTTGGCAAAGAGAATATCTCCGCCGTGCCGTTCGCCGTTATCTGAACGGTCTTTGTCTTTTTTTCCTGCAAATTCTTGTCCTCCGAAGATAAAATTTGCACGAAAAAAAGGGCAT
>ERZ1106952.134-NODE-134-length-50980-cov-17.782052_pt1 | contig 50980 bp, 34 predicted proteins | sample MGYA00403677_ERZ1106952 | MGnify/ENA primary metagenome ERZ1106952 (study PRJEB35170, sample SAMEA104062415) | human gut metagenome | biome: human gut; feature: human-associated habitat; material: faeces | place: Denmark | collected 2012-05-14 ...
AACAGCTCTCGGAACACTTTGTACTGATGCTCCAGCTCGTCGAACGCCGCGGCAGGGCGCAAGCCTTTATTTTCTGAAATTTTCGCGCGGGGCGGAATTTTCCGCATATTGCCTGAACAGCGAATCCCACGCGGGGAAGCGGCGGCGGAAGGAAAGGGGAATCCCTTTTCCGTCGATAAAGCAATGCGTGCTCTTTCCCCTTGCGCGCAGCGTTCCGTCCTCGCCCGTCATCTCGTATTCCACGTCGAACCGTACCCCCGTATAGCGGGCGAGCCGCACCTGTATGGTCACCGTTTCCGGGAAACGTGTCATCTTTTTGTATTCACATTCCACCGAAAGCACGGGGCTTAAAACGCCGGCGCGTTCCATCACGTCGTACCCCAGTCCCATCTGTTCGAGCATATCTACCCGCGCTTCCTCCATCCAGCGGATGTAGTTGGAGTGGTGAACGATCTTCATTGTGTCCGTTTCGTAATACTGCGCTTTATGTTTATAGGGTCTGAATTCCATAACCGATGCTCCGCGTTTTTCTGCCATTATACCACTGCGGCGCGCGGCTGTCAAACGTAAAACCCCGTGCGCCGGCGGATTCGTCCGCGCACGGAGCCGGATTTGTTTGACGGATTTTTATCGCCGTGTTAAAATAAAAGGGAGGTATTTTGGGAATGCGGCAGAATAAATACGACAACGAGGCTTTTTTCAATAAATACGCGCAGATGCTCCGTTCCCGCGAAGGACTTGCGGGGGCAGGCGAGTGGCTGACTTTGAAAAAAATGCTCCCCGATTTTGCGGGAAAAACAGTACTCGACTTGGGTTGCGGCTACGGCTGGCACTGCATATATGCCGCCGAACAGGGCGCGGCGGAGGTCGTGGGGGTAGACATTTCCGAAAGGATGCTCGCCGTCGCCGGGGCGAAAACAAAGCAGCAAAACGTGCGCTATATCCGCACGGCGATGGAGGATGCAGAATTTCCCGCCGGCAGTTTCGACATTGTTTTAAGCTCGCTCGCCGTACACTATATCGAGGATTTGCACGCTCTTTTCAGGCGGGTGAACGGTTTTTTAAAGGAGGGCGGCGCGTTCGTATTTTCGGCGGAGCACCCTGTGTACACCGCCTGCGCCAATGCCGACTTTATCAGGAGCGCGTCGGGCGACCCGCTCTGCTATCCCGTCGACAATTATTTTTACGAGGGAAAGCGCAACTGCGTGTTTTTGGGCGAGCCTGTCGTCAAATACCACCGCACGCTCACCTCGTATTTCCGCGCGCTCACCGAAAGCGGTTTCGCCGTTCGCGATATTGCCGAGCCGATGCCGCCCGAAGGGATGCGCGGACTGGAAGAAATGCGGAATGAAATGCGCCGCCCGATGATGATACTTTTTTCGTCGGTCAAAGTGCGGGATGCACAATAGGAGGGTACAATGTTCAGCGGAGTTTCCACGTCGAGCCTTTTCTTGCGCGAGATGAGCGAAGACGCGCTCACCGTGCTCAATGCGCTCGGCGTCAGGAGTACGGAGATTTTTCTGACCACGTTCAGCGAATATACCGAGGAGTTCGCGCGCCTTCTCTTATCCCGCCGCGGTAATTTAAAGGTCAATTCGGTGCACCTTTTGAACACCCAGTTCGAGCCGCAGCTGTTCGGCGCGCACCCGCGCGCAAAAAGGGATGCCTTTGAGATACTGCACCGCGCGATGGCGTCGGCGCACATCTTCGGAGCCGAGCGGTACACATTCCATTCGCTCACCCGCTTAAAGCGCAATTCCTCGCCCCTCAACTACGATTCTTTGGGCGAAAATTTCAACGAAATCATCGCCGCCTGCGCCGAGCACGGCGTAAAGCTGTGCCTGGAAAACGTGCACTGGGCGCTGTACAACGAGCCGGGCATTTTTTCACGGCTGAAACGCCGCTGCCCCGATTTGCAGGGCGTGCTCGACGTAAAGCAGGCGCGCCTTTCGGGGTATCCCTACCAGATGTACGTCAAGGACATGGAGGGGAGCATCTCGCACGTTCACCTGTCCGATGTGGACGGGCGCGGGAAGATCTGTCTGCCGGGGCAGGGGAGTTTCGATTTCGAGGAGTGCCTGCGGCGGTTGAAGGACGCGGGATTTGACGGCGCGCTGCTCATCGAGGTATACCCGAAGGACTACGGCGACTATGCCGAACTCAAGCGCTCGTGCGACTATCTGGACGAAATCATCGACAAAATCGGGTAAAACGGGCGGAATCGTTGGCAGTGGTTGCGCTCTTTTCCGCAAAAATCGCGCGTAAAATTCCGCGCAACTGTTGACAACGGGCGCCCTTTTGTTTTACAATAATAGGGTAAAAAAACGAAATCAAACGGAGGGTTCTATCCTATGAATATCCGGAACAAAGACTGGCGCAACAGCATGCGCCTGACCGTCGATTACAACTACATGATGAAAAAATTCATCGGCGCCGACGGGTTTAAAGATTCTGATCTGAACGAACTCAAGGAAGCGGCGGCGGACGCCTTCGACTACGTTGCCGACAACCGCGGCAAGGGAATGATGGGCTGGACGGAGCTTCCGTACAACCAGAAGGAGATCGTCGAGGACGTCATCGCGACCGCCAAAGAAGTGCGCCGCAAGTTCAAATATTTCGTCGTACTCGGCATCGGCGGCAGCGCGCTCGGCCCCATCGCCGTGTTCAACGCGCTCTGCCACCTGCACTACAACGACCTCGCGCCTTCTAAGAGGAAGGGCCCGAAGTTCTACGTCGAGGACAACGTCGACCCCGAGCGCATGGCGGCGCTGTTGGACGTCATCGAGCCGGAAAAGACCTGCTTCAACGTCATCACCAAGTCGGGCGCGACGAGCGAAACGATGACGCAGTACCTCATCATCAACGACATCCTCACCAAGGCGCTGGGCGACAAGGCGGGCGAGAACATCATCGCCACCACCGACCACGCGAAGGGCAACCTCATCAAACTCGCAAAACAGCACAATTATAAGACCTTCTACATTCCCGACGGCGTCGGCGGCAGGTTCTCCGAGCTTTGCCCCGTGGGACTTCTGCCCGCGGCGGTTCTGGGGCTGGATATCAAGGCGATGCTCGCGGGCGCCGCGTATATGGACGGCATCTGCAACAAGCCTTCCGTTGCCAAGAACCCCGCACTCGCCTGCGCCGTGTTGCAGTATGCGGCGATGAAGCGGGGCAAGAACATCGGCGTGATGATGCCGTATGCCGACAGCCTGAAATTCATGTCCGACTGGTATTGCCAGCTGTGGGCGGAGAGTCTGGGCAAGAACGTGACTCTGGACGGCAAACCCTGCAACGTGGGGCAGACGCCCGTCAAATCCTTGGGTGTCACCGACCAGCATTCGCAGGTGCAGCTGTACACGGAAGGCCCCTTCGATAAGGTCGTCACCTTCCTGTCCGTCAAGAACTACCGCAAAGAGGTCGCAATCCCGCACGGCTGCGAGGATATCCCCGACGTGGCGTTCCTCGGCGGGCACACGATGAACGAACTCATCGCCGCCGAAAACAAGGCTACGGCGTACGCGCTCGCCAAGGCGGGCAGGCAGAACTACACCATCTGGCTGCCCGAGGTAAACGAGTTCACGCTGGGCGAGCTGATGTACCTGTTCGAATTGCAGACGGCGTACGCGGGCGCGATGTTCAACATCGACACCTTCAACCAGCCGGGCGTGGAAGCGGGCAAGCAGGCGACGTATGCGCTGCTCGGCAAAAAGGGTTACGAGGCGAAGAGGGAAGAGCTGGACAGCGCCCCCGCCGCCGAAGAGAAATATATCGTATAATTCAAAGCAATGAAAAAATACCGACGGCAAATTGCCGTCGGTATTTTTTGTGCTGAATCGGTGTTGCTCCGCCGGCATGGGAGTTGCCGGGGCGCATATCTTCATTCGCCCGCCTCGTAAGGCGCCTGCCGGTAGGAGCTGTCGGTGCGCTCCTTTTTGCGCCGGCGATAGTCGCTGGGGGAACATCCTTCATATTTTTTAAAGGTTTCGTAAAAATTCTGCCGTGTGTTGAAGCCGCACTCCGCTCCAACGTCGATGAGCGGCAGGGCGGTATTTAAAATCAGTTGCTTTGCCCGTTCCACGCGCAGGGTATTGATGTGCGACAGCATACTCACGCCCGTGTGCTTTTTAAACTGCCGTTCCAGATATACGGGGTGCAGCTTCATGCTCTCCGCCACGTCTTTGCTCGATATTCCGTTCGCATACTCATTATCGATGAATTTCATCGCCTTATTGATGATGTAGCTCCCGTCCGAACCGCCCATGTGCGCGACCCTCGCAATCATCACCAGAAGCTGCGCTAAAAGCGCCGCAATCTGTAAACCGCTTCCGGCGTTGAACTGTGCGCTTCCCAGTTCCTCATGGAGTTTTTTGATCGTTGCGCCGACATTTGCCGTGTCTTCGGCAAATCGCACGCCCCCGCCCAAAAATTCCAGTCCGGCTCCCTCCAATTCCGCGCAGGGAAGTCCGTTTTCGGCGGAAAGGGTAAGCTCCAGGTTGAGTATATCGCAGCGACCGCCCTGCGGAACGTACAGCATATGTTGTGTCTGCGAAGGCAAAACGGCAAACTGCCCCTTTTTGAGCGCCAGTTTTTTGTTGTTTCCGTTTTCCTTCCAGAATATTTCGCACGCACCTCCGTCGTTATACATGATCTCCGCGTTGGGATGCGCGTGGAACTTCATATCAAATCCGTTGTAGCGGTACGCGTAATAATTCGCAACCGCCAATCTGTCTGCGCGGTCTGCCGCAAAGCCGAGTACCTTCATGCCCTGCCTCCTTTTCTGCCCCGCGGGGGTATTGCCCGCTGCCATGTATAGTATACCATCTGTTTGGAATATTTGTCAATATTTTGCCGAAATAAATGATTTAAGTTTGTTTTCTTTACATTATTTTCGCCCTTCCTTTTCGATAATTTACCTGTTTTTTCCACAATCGTATACAATAGAGGAAAAAGGACGAAGCGCGTCTTTACACCGCGGCGCGGTGAGGACGCATTGCGGGAGGTCTGTATGGCAAACGAAACGAAGAAGTGTATCGAGGAGGGGAAGGCGTCGCTCGGCATCGAGTTCGGTTCTACGCGCATCAAAGCGGTGCTTGTAAACGAACAGAACACAGCGGTCGCGAGCGGCGCGCACGATTGGGAAAACCGCTTGGAGAACGGCATCTGGACGTACACCCTCGGCGACATCCGCGAGGGGCTGCAGGACTGCTATGCGAAACTCGCGGCGGACGTAAAGGAGAAGTACGGCGTTCCGCTCAAAAGGCTGGGCGCGGTCGGCATCAGCGGCATGATGCACGGCTATATGGCATTCGATAAGGCGGGGAATCTGTTGGCTCCCTTCCGCACCTGGCGCAACAACATCGCAGAGAAGGCGGCGGATGAGCTTACGGAAATTTTAGGCTATCACATCCCCGCGCGCTGGTCGGCGGCGCACCTGTATCAGGCGGTCAAAGCGGGGGAGAAGCATGTCAAAGACGTCGATTTCCTTGCGACCCTCGCGGTGTATGTGCATTATCTGCTCACGGGCAAAAAGGTCGTGGGCGTGGGGGAGGCTTCGGGCATGTTCCCCATCGACACGAAGACGCACGATTTCGACGCCGCTCTGCTCGCCAAATTCGATAAAACGGTCGAAAAGTACAGGCTTCCGTATAAATTGAAGGACATCCTGCCGCAGGTGCTCGTTGCCGGCGACGATGCCGGCTCCCTCACCGAGGCGGGGGCGCGGCTCCTCGATCCTACGGGCGTCTTGCAGGCGGGCGCGCCCTGCTGCCCGCCCGAGGGCGACGCGGGCACGGGCATGGTCGCCACCAACAGCGTCAAAAGGCGCACGGGCAACGTTTCGGCGGGTACCTCCGTCTTTGCGATGATCGTGCTGGAGAAGGAACTTTCCAAGGTGTATCCCGAAATCGACCTCGTCACCACCCCCGTCGGCGACCTCGTCGGCATGGTGCATTGCAACAACTGCACCTCCGACCTCAATGCGTGGGTGAACCTGTTCGGCGAGTTCGCCGCGCGCGCGGGGATGGAGATTTCAAAACATCAGCTGTTCGATATTTTATACAACGCCTCTCTTGAGGGGGATAAGGACTGCGGCGGACTGCTCGCCTACAACTGCGTTTCTGGTGAAAACATCACCCATATCGATGCGGGTCGCCCGCTGTTCGTGCGCACGCCCGAAAACAAATTCAGCCTCGCGAACTTCATGCGCGCGAACCTGTACTCGGCGTTCGGCGCGCTCAAAGTCGGGTGCGACATCCTTTTGAAAACGGAGAAGGTTAAGCTGGATTCGATTACCGGTCACGGCGGCATTTTCAAAACGGAAAAAGTCGCCCAAAGCTACCTTGCGGCGGCGATCGACGCGCCCGTCACCGTAATGAAGACGGCGGGCGAGGGCGGCGCGTGGGGAATCGCGGTGCTCGCGAACTTCCGCGTGCAGAAAAAGGACGGCGAAACGCTCGAAGAGTATCTCGACAATAAAGTATTTGCGGGGCAGGAGGGAGTGACCCTTGCCCCCGACCCGAAGGATGTCGAGGGGTTCGAAAAATTCACCGGGCGTTATGTCAAGGCGCTGCCCGTCGTGCAACAGGCAGTCGTTTCCGTCGATTAAAGCAGCGGCACAGTGTAAATACTATTGAAAGAGTAATTTTTTCGGGAGGGAATATACTATGTTGGAGGATCTGAAAAAGAAGGTTTTGAAGGCGAACCTCGACCTGGTCAAAAACAAGCTGGTGCTCTTTACCTGGGGCAACGTCAGCGCATTCGACCGCGAGAGCGGGCTTCTCGTCATCAAGCCGAGCGGCGTTTCCTACGACGACATGACGGAAAAGGACATGGTCGTCGTCGATCTGAACGGCAAGGTGGTGGACGGCAACCTGCGCCCGTCCAGCGATACGCCCACGCACATCGAGTTTTACAAGGCGTTCCCCGATGTCGGCGGCGTCACGCACACACATTCCACCTTCGCCACGAGTTGGGCGCAGGCGGGGAGAGATATTCCCTTCTACGGCACGACCCATGCCGACTATTTCTACGGCGACATTCCCTGCGCGCGGTCGCTCACGAAAGAGGAGATCGAAGGGGAGTACGAAAAGAATACAGGTCTTGTCATCATCGAGCGCTTCCAAAAGGATAACTTGAAGCCGCTGGAGGTGCCGGGCGTGCTCGTCAAGAGCCACGGCGTGTTCGCCTTCGGCAAGGATGCCGACGCTTCCGTCTACAACGCTACCGTTATCGAGGAAGTGGCGAAGATGGCGTTCATCACCGAAAGCGTCAACCCGAAAGTGCAGCGCGCGGACAAGTTCATGATGGATAAGCATTATCTGCGCAAGCACGGGAAGAATGCTTACTACGGGCAAAACCGCGGATAACGGCACATCTTGCGCCTTTGCTTCGCCTGCGCGCGGCGGTCATGTACGTCTTTGTACACTCCTTTGCGCTTGCCTTGCAAAAACACAATCTGCACCGTTCTGCGCGGTTTTGTACATTAAATCATTAAAAATAAAAATTCAGAGAGGAAATAAAAAATGAAAGAGAAAATCGTTTATTGGCTGACAGGTTCCCAAACGCTGTACGGCGCGGACGTTCTCGAACATGTTGCGCAGCACTCCGAGGAGATGGCGAACTATGTGAACGAGCGCATGCCCGTTACCGTCAAATACCTCACTACCTGCAAGAGCTCGGACGAGATCGTCGCGGCGATCAAGCAGGTCAACGCGGACGACAACTGCATCGGCATCATCACCTGGTGCCACACTTTCTCGCCCGCGAAAATGTGGATTAAGGGGCTTTCCATGCTGCAAAAGCCCATGTGCCACTTTGCGACCCAGTACAACGAAAAGCTGCCGTACGACACCATCGACATGGACTTCATGAACGAAAACCAGGCGGCGCACGGCGACAGGGAGTTCGGCTATATCGTCTCCCGCCTGCGCAAGGACAACAAGGTCATCGTCGGTTACTATAAGGACGAGGAAGCGCTCAAAGAGCTCGCCGCCTGGTGCAAGGTTGCCGCGGGTTATGCTTTCTCCAAAACGGTCAAGGTCTGCCGCTTCTCCGATAACATGCGCGACGTCGCCGTCACCGAGGGCGACAAGGTGGAGGCGCACATCGGCTTCGGCTGGCAGGTCGATTACTATCCCATCGGCGACCTCGTCGAGTACATCGAAAAGGTGACCGACAAGGAAGTGGACGCCATGATGGCGGAGTATAATAAGAAATACACGATGGGCACCAAGCGCATCGATGTCGTGCGCGAGCAGGCGAAGTACGAGATCGCCATCGATAAATTCTGCAAGGACAAGGGTGGCTACATCGGCATCGTCGACCATTTCGGCGCGCTGCACGGGCTGAACCAGCTCCCCGGGCTCGCCATTCAGGATCTGCAGAGCAAGGGCTACGGCTTCGGCGCGGAGGGCGACTGGAAGATCGCCGCGCTCGGCGCGATCATGCAGTACATGGCGGGGCAGAAGGGCACGGGTCTCATGGAGGACTACACCTACGACCTCGCGGACGGGTTGTGCCTCGGTGCGCACATGCTCGAAGTTTCGCCGCAGTTCGCTGCGACCAAACCGGAAATTCAGGTGCACCCGCTCGGCATCGGCGGCAAGTCCGATCCCGCGCGCCTCGTTTTCGAGGGCATCTCCGCGCCCGAGGCGGTCGCCGTCTCCATGATCGACATGGGCGACCGGATGCGCCTCATCGTGCAGAAGATCGAACTCGTCAAATACCCGCACAAGATGCCCAATCTCCCCGTCGGCGGGCTGATGTGGAAGTACAAGCCCAACTTCAAGGAAGGGGTTGCGGCGTGGATCTATGCGGGCGGCGCGCACCACACCGTCGTATCCTCCGAAGTGACCGTGCAGCAGATGCGCGATCTGGCGGATATGTGGGGCATCGAGTGCGTCGTCATCGACGAGAACACCGAAATCAATCAGTTCAAGAAAGAGCTGATGTGGTCGGACGTCATTTGGAAGCGGAAATAGCCCGTACTTCCGCATCCCGCCGTCGGGTTGCGGGTGCGGTATGCGGCGGGGGCGGCACTGCGGCGCGGTGCCGCCCCGTTTCCGTGCGGCAGCGATAAAAAATCGCAGTCATCCGATAAAAATACGCAGGAAGAACGCGCGCAAGCGTGCTATAATGAAACAAAAAACCGGAAAGGGGATACTTTTATGCTGTATCGGGAATATATCTTCGGCGGCTGTGCCGTCCGCTATTTGCAGACGCCCGAGTTCGGCGTCGGCCTCGTGCTTTTGCCGGCAGACATGCCCGCCGAACCCGACGCGCATTTCTGCGATTCCATGGTTCAGGCGCGTTTGCGCGGCGCGGGCGATCTCGTCGTGTATTCGCTCGGCGTCACCATGCGCAACTCCACGAGTGTGCTTCTGCGCATCGAGGAGCAGACTGCGGACGAAAGCTCCGTCGTCACCCGCCTTTCGGACGGGGCGGGGAACGAATACGTCCACACCCTCGGATACGACGCGCCGACGGGCGTGTTTTCCGTTTGGGTGGAATACCGCAACCGCTCGGGGCGGGAACAGGTGCTCGAGCAGTTGCAGAGCTTTTCGCTCGGCGGCATCGGCGTGCCGCGCGGCGACGGATTTTCGGATATCGGAATGAAGCTCGTGCGCATGACGAGCGCCTGGAGCCGCGAGTGCCGCCTGAAAGAGGACGAGTTCTGTGAGCTGGGGCTGGATAAGAGCTGGGCGCAGCACGGCGTCAAGAGCGAACGGTTCGGGCAGGTGGGCAGCATGCCCAACCGCGGCTGGTTTCCCTTCGCCGCCGTCGAGGGCGGCGGCTGCGTCTGGGCGGCAATGCTCGAAGCGCCGTACAGCTGGCAGATGGAGGCGTACAAACTGCGCGAAACGTGCTCACTTTCGGGCGGGCTTGCCGACTATGAGTTTGGGCATTGGTTCAAAAAAATTGCAGACGGTGCGAGTTTTTCGACGCATAAAGCCTATATCTGGGTAGGGCGGGGGAGCGCGCAGGATGCCTGCAACGCCTTCGTGCGCTTTCAGGACAGGCGCCTTCTCGCGTCGGGTACGCTTCCCGAAAGCGAGCAGGGAATGCCCGTTCTGTTTAACGAATACTGCACCACATGGGGCGTGCCGAGCGAGGAGAATATTCTCAGAATTTTAGAGAGCATCCGCAATCTTCCCGTCGAATATTTCGTCATCGATGCCGGCTGGTACAAGCCCGACCATTGCGATTGGGGCGCCGCCATGGGAGATTGGAATCCGAACAAATCCCTCTTCCCGCACGGCATCAGGGCAGTTGCCGACGCGATCCGCCAAAGCGGCAAAAAGGCGGGCGTCTGGTTCGAGTTTGAAGTGGCGGGATGCGAAAGTGAAATTTACCGCCGCGAGGAGTTGTTTGTAACGCGCGACGGAGTTCCTCTTACGACGGGTGCGCGGCGCTTTTTTGACCTGCGCAGCGGCGAAGTTACTGCCTACCTTACTCGCAAAATGTGCGACTTTCTGCGCGAAAACGGATTCGAATATATTAAAATCGACTATAACGACAGCATCGGCATGGGCGTGGACGGCGCCGAAAGTTTGGGCGAGGGCGGCAGGCAGGTCGCCGAGGAGAGCATTGGATGGCTCGCGCGGCTGAAAGATTCGGTTCCCGGCATCGTCATCGAAAACTGCGCGTCGGGAGGAAGCCGCATCGAACCGCTGCGCATGAGCCGCGTTTCCATGTGCAGTTTTTCGGACGCGCACGAATGCAAGGAAATTCCGCTCGTCGCCGCCAACGTTTCGCGCGTCATCCCCGCGCGGCAGAGCCAGATTTGGGCGGTCATCCGCGAAGCGGATACCCCCGCGCGCATCGTCTGGTCGCTGACGGCAGCGATGTTCGGGCGCATCTGCCTTTCGGGCGACGTGCATAAGATAACCGCAGAGCAGATGCAAAAAATCTCTGAGGGGCTTGAATTTTATTCCGCCGCCAAGGATATCGTCGCCTCGGGCGACATTGCCGACGTTTTCTGCAATATCCGCTACTACCGCGACCCGAAGGGGTGCCAGATCTATAAAAAAATATCGCAAGACAAAAGACGGATGCTCGTTTTGGCGCACTTTTTCGAGGAGCCGTTCGGCGCCTGCGAAACGGACATCGCGGGGTATCGGCTCGTTTCGGCGTACACGACGCTCGGATACGGCGCAGAAGGCGGGATTTTGCGCCTCGAACCCGAGGAGTACAGTGCGGGCGCCTTTCTATTGGAAAAAGAAGAGGAGGACTGAAAAATGCAGACGGTCGATTTCAAGCAGGTGGAGATCAAGAGCGGATTTTTCCGCGATTTGCAGACGCTGAACGCCGAAGTTTCGGTATACAATATTTACAAACGTTTTCAGGAAACGGGTCGCTTCCATGCGATGAAGTGCATCCGCGACGACGCGCACAAGCCGCACGTCTTTTGGGACAGCGACACCGCCAAGTGGCTGGAGAGCGTCGCAAACATTCTCGCCAAAAAGCAGGACGCGCAGCTGAAACAGTGGGCGGACGAGGCGATCGCCGACATCTGCAGCAGCCAGCTGCCGTGCGGGTATTTCAACAGCTATTTTCAGGTGTACGAGCCGGAAAACATCTTCCAAAAGCGTCCCGAGCACGAGCTGTACTGCGCGGGGCACCTCATCGAGGCGGCGGTCGCCCTGCACGAGGCGGGCGTCGACGATAAGCTGTACGCCGCGATGATAAAATACGCCGACTATATCTACGAACGGTTCTACGTCAGAAAGGACGCGGGATTTTTCACCTGCGGTCATCCCGAAATCGAACTGGCGCTCGTAAAGCTGTACAATTCGACGGGCGCGCAGAAGTACCTCGACCTCGCCGACTATTTCATCGAGGAGCGGGGCAGGCACAACGAGGAAACGTACGCTTTCACCTATCCCATCTATCACCAGGATCACGCGCCCGTGCGCGAACAGAAAACGGCGGAGGGTCACGCGGTGCGCGCGCTGTACCTGTATATCGCCATGGCGGACGTGGCGCGGCTGAAAGGGGATAAACAGCTCGCCGAAACCTGCGAAACGCTGTTCGAGGACATTGTAAGCAAAAAGATGTATATCACGGGCGGCACGGGCTCCTCCTACCACGGGGAAACCTTTACCTTCCCGTACGATTTGCCCAACATCTTCGCGTACAGCGAAACGTGCTCGGCGATCGCCCTGGCGTTCTTCTGCGACCGCCTCGCCAAAATCAAAAACCGCGCCGTCTACCACGAAATTTTCGAGCGCGTCTTATATAACAACATTCTCGCGGGCGAAAGCAAGGACGGCAAGGGTTTCTTCTACGTCAATCCGCTCGAATTTCACGAGGGGATCTACGACTACAACGAGGGGTTGAAAACCAAGCTGTTCTGCCCCATCCCCGAGCGCGTGGAGGTGTTCGACTGTTCCTGCTGCCCGCCCAACCTCACCCGCTTCATTGAGAGCGTCGGCGGCTATATCTACGGCACGGAAGGGGATTTTGTGTATATCAACCAGTATATCTCGTCGTCGGTACAAATCGGCGGCGCGAAAATCGAAATCGACAGCGAAATGCCCTACGGCGGCAGAGCGAGCTTGCGCGTTTCGGGCGATTGCAGGTTAAAGCTACGCGTGCCCGCGTGGAATGGCGGCGTTTCGATGAAGGTGAACGGCAAAGCCGCTTCGCCCGCCGCCGAGGAGGGGTATATCTCCCTCGATTGCAAGGGCGAAACGAAGATTGCTCTGGATTTCCATATCAAACCGAAATTCGTGTACGCCAACGAAAACGTGTGGTACGACAACGGCCGCAAGGCGGTGGAGTACGGTGCGATGATATTGTGCGCGGAGAGCGCAGACAACGGCAAAAACCTGCGCTCGGTGCGCCTCAAAAGCCTTGCGGGCGCGAAAAAGTCGGTCGGGGAATACTTTGCCTTGGAGGTTTCCGCCGAGCGGCTGCGCACGGGGGAGACGCTGTATTCCTACCAGCCGCCCGTGCCCGAAAAGTTTACATTGAAACTCATTCCCTATTTCTCGTGGGCGAACCGCGGCAAAGGGGATATGCAGATCTGGTTTTTATAAGATAATTGCAAAAATCAAAAATTCCCCGAAATTCGGGGAATTTTTGGATTTGGAAGCCGTCATGCCGTACAGGCAGAACTGTGCGGTATATTTTTATCGAAAATCCCAAAGCGGCGGGTCAGTTTGATCTGCCGTCGAGCGCGTCGGCGACGGCGAGCAGGTTTTCCGCGGGGGTGTCGCGCGGCACTTCGCAGCCGGCGGAGGAGATATAGTAATCCGGAACGGTGTCGGCGCAGGCGTTCACCGCATGGGCGATTTTCCCGGGCGTTCCCTGCAAAAGCACGGCGACCGGGTCGTAATTTCCGCAGAGAACGGTATGCCTTCCCTGCAGTAGCTGTTTTGCCGTTGCGAGGTCTACCATCCAGTCGAGATCGATCAGGTCGCTGCCCGTTTCGATCATCTGCGGCAGAACAGCCGTCGTGTTGCCGCAAATATGCAGCTTGGTATGCGCGCCCGCCGCATGCACCGCGTCGACGATCTTCTTCTGATAGGGAAATGCGAATTCGGCGAACATTTCGGGAGATATGAGCGAAGCGGCGGCATCGCCGATGCCGATGACGTCTGCGCCCGCCTCGATTTGCAGGAGCGCAAAGCGGATTGCCTGTTCGCACGTCTTTTGCAGAAATTCATGGATGCGCTCCGGCTCTTCCAGGGCAATATCCATCATAAACATATCGATTCCCCGCAGATCGCAGCATTCGGCAAACGCGCCTTCCACCCAGCCCCCGATAACGTATCGGGAGGCTGTTTTTTTAAAATATTCCACGGCTTTCAGCCGGTCGAGCGTGCGGGGGCTGTTTTCGGGAGCTGCGGCGTGCAGCGCCTTTACCTGCGAAAGATCCGTCAGAAGGGGAACGGGACTGTACGGCACTCCGTCTTCGGGCAGCAAAACTTCCGCGCCGAAGCTCTCCGCCTCACGCATCGGGTCGGAAATGGCGGATAGAATATCCAGCCGGAAATCTTCCGCGCAGCGCAGGTCGCATTCGCACAGTACTTTATAATCGGAGGCGTATTCGCGGTACGTCCTGCCCGAATAGGCGGCGGAAAACCCCATAATGATATTGAAATTGGGAATTTTATCCGTCTTTTGGTTCTGAATGGTGCGGAAAAATCTTTCGCGCGGTAACATAATGCCTCCTTTTTTGCGCAGCGCGGCGCATCGTTTCGTATTCCGATTATAAACCAACGAAGCGAAAAAAGCAACCTGTAAAAGCGGCGGAATAAAGCGGCGCAAAGCCGGGCGACCCCTGTAAAAACCGGGCGGAAAACGCACATTTAATAATAGTGTCAGTCGCGGTTAAGCCGAAACATTCCGTTTTGCCGCCTCGTTCTGTATATTTTTTATACGGAACATCGCCGTTAAGTGTTAAATTAAACCGGCAATCTTGTACATTTTTTGTACTTTAATTCACAAATAAATTATATTACAATAAGTTCGGCATGAAGGAAAAAGGGGTATTAAAATGCTGAAACAAACGCGTGAAATCCTGAAAAAACTTACACTGCGGCAGAAGGCGGCGCTTCTGACGGGCAAAGATTGCTGGAGTACTCTCGGCGTCGAGGAAGCGGGGCTTCCGTCGATCCGTATGTCAGACAGCCCGAACGGCATCCGCATGCCCGGCTGCGACACCGATGTTATCCCGTCGGCATGCGCTCTGGCGTCGTCGTTCAATGTCGAAACGGCGCGCCGCGCCGGCGAACTGCTCGGCAGTGAATTTAAAAACGCAGGGATCGATCTCATCCTCGGGCCGGCAATGAATCTGAAGCGGTCGCCGCTGTGCGGGCGGAATTTTGAATATTATTCGGAAGACCCCTTATTGAGCGGCGAAATGGCGGCTGCATTCGTGCAGGGCGCGCAGGAGCATGTAGGGTGCTGCATCAAGCACTTTGCCATGAATAACCAGGAAACGCGCCGCATGAGCGTCAACTCGGTTGCAGACGAACGTACGGTACGCGAGATGTACCTCGAACCTTTTCGCACGGTCGTGCAGAAGTCGTCGCCCGTTTCCGTGATGTCCTCGTATAATAAGATCAACGGCGTATATTCGAGCGAGAATAAACGGCTGTTGGTGGATATACTGCGCAAAGAATGGGGGTTCCGCGGGTTTGTGCTGTCCGATTGGGGTGCGGTCAACGATGCGGTCGAGTCGGTCAAGGCACAGATGGATTTGGAAATGCCCTCCAATCCTGCCGATACGGACAAGCTCCTCCGCGCAGTGGAAAAGGGCGAGCTTTCCGAAAAACAGCTCGACCGGTGCTGCGCAAACGTGATCGATGCGGCGCTTCGCCTGGCGCGGCTCCGCGGCAAAAAGTTCAAACCGTATACGCGCGGCGAACGCGACGCGATCCTCCGCGAACTGGCTGCGGATTGCGCCGTTCTCCTGAAAAATGACGGCATACTTCCCGTCGGGCAGGAAAAAAAGATCGGCGTTTTCGGTTTTTTTGCCAAGGAACCGCTGTTGCAGGGCGGAGGGAGCGCCCATGTGGAGCAGGGAAAAACAGAGTCGCCTCTCGACGCGCTGAAAAAGATATACGGCAATATCGTCTACAGCGAAACATTCGGAGAAACGGGTTTGAGCGCCGACTATGCCGAAAGCCTGAAGGCGGCGGAAGATTGCGATGTATGCCTGCTCTTCTGCGGGCTGCCTGCCTCCTGCGAGTCGGAAGGGTATGACCGCACAACGCTTTCGCTCCCTCCCGAACAAGTCCGCACCATCCGCGAACTTGCGCAGATCAATCCGAATATCGTCGTATTGCTGATGGGCGGAAGCGTCATCGATGTTTCCTGGCAGGATTGTGCAAAGGGAATCCTGGAATGCTATATGCTGGGTTCCGGAGTCGGGGGCGCCGTTGCCGGGATTATCGGCGGAGCGGTCAACCCTTCGGGCCGCCTGGCAGAAAGTTTTCTTTCCGATCTGCGGCAAAGTTCGGCTGCGCCGTATTTCGGAAATTACGGGGATACAGCCTATTACGGTGAAGGCGTGTTCGTCGGCTATCGGTACTGTACGGCGAAGGGAATCCGCCCCGCCTATCCGTTCGGGTACGGGATCAGCTATACGGAATTTTCATACGGCGATATGCAGATTTCCCGCGGGCAGGACGAAATCCGTATTTCCGTCACGCTGCGGAACACGGGCGGGCGGGCAGGCGCCGAAGTCGTGCAGCTGTATGTTTCCTGCGACAATCAGGACATCGCGCGCCCGGTTCGGGAACTGAAATTGTTCGATAAAGTTTATCTGAACGCGGGGGAGGAGAAGCGCCTGGAATACAGCCTTCCGTTCTCCCGCCTGAAAAATTACGATACCGCGCGGCACGGATTCCGGCTGTACGGCGGGAATTACAGATTTGCGTTCTGTTCAGACTGCGAAACGGAGATCGTATCGCGGGAAATGCCGTTGGAAGGGGATCCGCTGCACTACGACAGGAACAGCATCGTCGGCGACCTGCTGTACACGGCGGAAGGCAGGAAAATCGTGGACGAGGAATTAAAGCCGTATCTCTGCCTTGCGATCATGGGTACGTTCAATGCAGACGTCCGCATCGAAAACGGAAAGGCGATCGGAAACCCGATGTTCGACAATGTTATGCGGAATATGCCGCTGCGCGCATTGTACGATCTGACCGGAGGACAGTTTACCGAAGATATGATGCTTCGGTTAATAAATAAATTAGGTAGGAGGAGTTAAAAACGATGAAGGTAAAGAAGTTACTGACTGTTGGACTGGCTCTCTGTTTGGGCGTGTGTACTTTGTTTGCCGGCTGCGACCGCGGCGGCGTTACGGGGGCAAACGGTACATTGAAAATCACCTATTACAAGGGCGGTACGGGCGACGAATGGATCGAGGAAATGGCTGCGGAGTTCGAACAATTGACCGACATCAAGGTCGAACTTACGGCGGACGCGAAGGCGACGGAAAACGCGAAGACGTTGCTGGAATCGAACCGCGATCTGCCCGATCTGATGTTTATTCTCTACACGAACTGGCACGAATATGTGCAGAAAGACTGGCTCGCCGATATGGATGACCTGTATGACGGCACTTTCAGTTATGAAGTCAACGGTATCGAAATCACGTCGCAGTACGACGTCGGCGATACGAGCGTGTATGCGGAAAGCGGCGAAACGACCGGTCTTACCCTGATGGATACCATGGATTCCGGGTTCGTGAATTACGGCAAAATGGCTCCCAAAGCGGGAGAAGAGGAACATTTTTATGTCATGCCGTGGACGTCGCCCTGCACCGGCATCGTGTATAACGTCGACATTCTGGAAAGCGTCGGCTATTCCGAACCTCCCGCAACCGAGGCGGAGCTGAAAGATTTGTGCGAAAAACTCGTGGCGAAGGGCATCGCTCCGTTCAGCTGGGGCGGTCAGGAAATGGGTTACTGGAGCTTCCCCGTGCTTACCTGGTGGGCGCAGTATTCGGGCATTGAAACATGGGAAAATTTCTATCAGTTTGAGTCGCCCGAAGTATTCAACGACGAAGGCAGAACACAGGCTCTCCGCCTTTGGCAGGATCTGCTCGTCGATCCCGACGACGGTTCGGTCATAAACAGCATCGACAGACCGATGGGCAGAGATCACATGGCGGCGCAGACGCAGTTCGTGTCGGGCAATGCCGCGATGACGCCGACGGGTTCCTGGATCGAAACGGAGGTGGGCGAATTTACAAAACCCGGATTCCGCATGAAAATGATGGCGACCCCGCTCATCGAGGGCGCGAAGTCGGACGAGCAGCTCCTGAATACGTCCGCCGGCGACTTTGCCTGCATTCCGAAGAATGCCGACAACGTCGACGCTGCGAAAGCGTTCCTTGCGTTCATGAACAGACCGGAATGGGTCGAGCGGTTCACGCAGCTGACGGGCGTTCCCCGCGCATTCAACTACAAGCCTTCCACCATCGAAGAGACGAGCGAATTTGCGCAGAGCTGCTTTGAACTGTTTGAGAACAGCACGCTCATGTACAGGGTATCGAACAGCCCGCTGTATATCTATGCAAACGTCAGCGAATGGCCCAAATACGGCGATAACGTATACGGCAATCTGATGACGGAGACCAAGGTATCACCCGAGTGGATTGTCAACGATATGTACGAGTATGCACAGAAACAGTGGTCTACTTGGGAGAAACTTTCTTGATTAGGGAATCTACTGCTATGGAAAGCACTGCTTTGGAAGGAATAAAGAAAAAGAAGCACAGGCGGGAATGGACGGAAACGGTATTCATCTGCCTGATGCTGGCATATCCGTTGGCGCACTTCTGCGTGTTCTGGCTTTATGTCAATTTCGATACCTTCCGCCTGACGTTCTTTCATTTCAATTCGCAGACGGCACAGTACGAATGGTTCGGCATCGAACGGTTTGTCATACTGTTCCGCGATATGTTCATGGGTGAGGACATTGCAATCCAGAATAATCTGCGCAACTCGTTGCTGTGTTTCCCCGTACAGAACTTCATCATTTTACCTCTTTCGTTCCTGATCGCCTTTTTGCTTTCAAAGCAGCTGGCGGGAACGAGCGTATATCGGGTGATTTTCTTTCTTCCGTCGATCTTGTCCGTCGTCGTGCTTGCAATGTCTTTCCGCTTTATGTTTGACGTAGACTTCGGCCCGGTGAACTCGGTTCTGACAAAGCTGTTCGGCATTGAGGTGGACTGGTTTTCATCTCTGTCGCCGACGGCGATGCCGCTCGTGTTCCTGTTCGGTGTCTGGGCGGGACTGGGGTACAACGCCGTACTCATCAACGGCGCGATCAAGCGCATTCCGCAGGAAATTTTCGAAGCCGCCAAGCTCGACGGCGTCGGGTTGTGGCGCGAAATGGTGCAGATGGTTCTGCCGCTGTGCATGCCCACGATCACAACGCTGTTCATCATCGGCTCGATGAGTATTTTCGGATATTATCTGCAGCCGATGCTTCTGTGCGGCGAAACGGGCGGCGTAAACGGCAGCACCGGTACGATCGCCCTGCGCGTAATGCAGCTGATGCAGGGAGGGGATACCGAAAGCGCCGCGGCGCTCGGTCTGTTCTTCTCGATCCTGGGTGTGCCTTTTGTCCTCTTTATTAAATGGTTCATGGAAAAGATCACGCCGGATGTAGATTTTTAAAACACAGAAAAACAAAATAAAAGGAGGAAAATATGAAACAAAGCAAAACGAAGTTCGGCTTTATCGGGGCGGCGGTATTGGCGCTGCTGCTCGCCGTCAGCTTTATCCTGGCGATGCCGAACGGATATGTCGGCGATGCGGCACGCATCAAGGAAGCCGCTTTCAGCGACGATTTCAACGCGTCGGAGCTGAATACGGAAAACTGGACATCGTCCTCTGCGGAGGATGCAACCGTCAAGGATTACGGCGGCGCGATTCAGATGGTCAACGGTCAGTTTTCTCCCGCCTGCAACTGGCTGGGGCTGAACCGTTCCGAATCGTCGGACGGCGTAGGAGACCCGCTCACCGCGGATTACATTCTTGAAATGACCGTCTCCCGCGACTGCAATCCGAGCGACTGGTTCGGTCTGTATATAGGTTTGGACAGCCCCGACCAGAACTTTACTACGATCACCGGTCAGCCCGGCAACGTATTGGTCTTTACCGATACCTCCGTCAACAACTACAACGGGTTCGGCACCCAGCCTTCGACCGGCGTCAAAACGATCGAGTTGAGCGGCAGCAACGCGATGACCTGCGACGGTACCATGTACTCCATCAAGGTCGTCACGCATATGGTGCAATCGGAATCGGATACGGGCGATTTCCCTGAAAACAGCGTCGACATCTATATCGCTCCCACTCCCGAAGAGGGCGAACCCGTTTACGGCGAAAAGGCGGGAACGATCGAAAACATTTCAATTGCCGGGTACTTCGGCGTGGCGAGCATGGGAACGGGTACCGTCACGGTTTCCGACATCAAAGTTACCGACCAGGCGAGCGGCGACGTGCTGTATACACCCGCAGGCGACCTGAAGGGCGACTGTATCGACTTTATGCAAGGCGCTTCCCAGCCGGATACGAGCAAGGAATTCCGTATGTGGCAGTCCGCCGATCTGTGGTTGGAGGATACCTATTTCACCGGCCCTCTCGGCAAAGCGCGCATCACGAACGGCGCCTCCATCGAATCGACCTATCAGGTGGCATCGGACGAAGAGCTGATCTCTGCGTTCGACCTTTCCTATCAGCTCCGCGTCACCTCTATGGGCGCAAACGGTGTGAACCTCGTTGTCGGTAAAAGCGGATCTTCGCAGACGACGGTAAACCTGAAAAATACAGACGGAGCGAGCGTTCTTTCCGTCGGGGACAGCACTTACACCTTTGCAGAGGAGCTGACGGGCGCGAATGTATTTTCCTTCCGTGTGAAAACGAACGGCACGGCGGATGTCTATGTCAACGACGCTTATGCCGCAACATTGGAGAACTTCGACTCCATCGACGGAAGCATCGCATTCGTTTCCACGGGTGCCGATTCGACCTTCGAAGTCGACAATGTGTCCCTGAACGTGTATTCTTATGTTTCGAGCGACTCGGCAAGCCAGGCGATCGATTTTACGATCAAGGATTCGGACGGGATTACATACCTTAACGATGAAAACTGGTACATCAGCGGCGGTGCCATGAAGACCCGTTTCGACGAGATCACCTTCATCAACGCCGATCCGAACGCAAACTTCTCGACGAAGCATCAGTATTCCGATTTTGTTCTGACCTTCGACCTGTATGACATCACGCAGGGCGCGGGCGGCTGCAGCTGGATCGGTATCACCTTTGCAAAGAGCCAGTACACCGACAGCTACAACAATGCGCCTACGCTCATGTTTGCCCCGCGCAACGAAGATATGACGGCGGGTACCGTCGGGCAGATGAATATCGAGGGCCTTTCGGGCGTAACGTTCAGCAACGCGTCGACCACGATCGAAAGTTCGTATAACTTCTTCCAGGATATGAACAGCGAAACGGGTCACGATTGCGTGAATGTCCGCCTGGTCGCCATCGACCGAACCGTTACTTTGTACTTCAAGTATGCAGACGAGCCGGAAAGCATGCTTTCCGTTCCCCGCGCCGTGATCGAAGACATCAACACCTTCGGATACATCGGTCTGTGCTGCAACTACAACGGCAACTTCGCAATTTCGAACTTCTCGATCACCAACCTCGATGCAGACCGTTCGTTCATTGCGGACAGTAATATAGACGAGTCCAAGCGCGTTACAGGCGACGAATCTTTGCTCGCATAAGGAGGAAGAGAGATGAAAAAGAGATTAAACTGGATTTTGGCAGCCGTTCTGGCGCTGGCAATGGTTCTCGGCATTTCGTTTACGGGAACATTCGCCGCGGAAGAAACCGCTCCCGAATCGTATATTGCGGTCAACCCGAGCATCACAGGGGATTCCGCTGTCGATAAGTTAGCGTATGTCAGTACGCCGGTTTCCTTGGAAAACGGATTAAACCTCTACCTGGAAGTCGAGATAGGGCAGTATACCGATTCGGTTCTGTTTGTCGGTTTGTTTGCGGACAAGACGGATGTCAACCCGTACGCGCACAAGTCGTTTATGATCAGCTCGCAGGATGTCAGATCGTTTTTCAATGACGCTGCGACTCCGGTCAGCGACGGGAGTTATTACGAAAATTATTATGGCACATATTTCTATAATAAGGTGATGTTCCGTTTCGAGGTCAATGCGAACGGAGATGTGAATATCTACGCGCGCAGCACGGAGGATCCTTCCACATATGTCGGGGATAACCCTCAGGTCACGACGGAAACCCTCATTGCTACGCAAGCCGGTTATTACAGCGGACTTGCCGCGGACGAAGAGATCTATGCAGGGTTCGCCGTGCGTGGTTCCACAGCGCAACCTCCCCTTACTTATAAGCTGTATTCCATGGAAGTGCGCGACGGCTCCGGCAACCAGCTTTTCAGCGACGACGGGTTCCTTAAATTCACGACCGACGCGTATGTCCGCAGCGACGGCATCGACGGGGCGATCGCGTCCGGCGCTATCGAAGCGCCCGAAGTGATCGAAGAGAGTTCGCTCACCGTCACCTCGAAGATGGAAGCCACGATGACGGATACGATGATCTATGCGGCTACACAAATTAAGGGCGGCGCGGAGATCACGCTCGATCTTCGCCTCGGCAACAATGCTTCGGTGCTTTTCTTCGGAGTGTTCCCGAATAATACGAACAGCAACTTCTATTCGGGCAGCAGCATGCAGATGGCGAGCACGGGCATTTCCAAAGCATTCGGCGATTATGCCGCGCTGGACAACGGCGCGTACAGCGAGAATGCCGAAGGGGCAAAATTTGTAGACCGCATCCGCCTGCGCATGGTGATTTCCGCGAGCGGGGTGCTGAACGTCTATGCCTCCAGCATCGAAAGCGCAGATACCTATACTGGTACCACGCCGCAGGAAGATTTGCAGGACGTTCTCATTATCGAAGATCAGGCATTTTACAGCACGGAAATGACGAACGGCGGCTACTTCGGGTTTGCGTTCCGCGCTCCTGCCGAAAATCAGGATGTTACTCTTTACAGCCTGAAAATCGCCGATAAAGACGGCGTAACGCTGTTCCAGGATGATTTTTCGAAAATCCTGACAAATTCGTACGTCCGTACGGATGCCAACGGCGCAGACACGATTGCCGACCCGCTTGCGGACAATATTGAAAAGGGCAACGTAATTTTGCGCATCAAAAACGTATCCGAGCCGGATCCTGTGTTCAACTATGCGTCTGTCAAGCGCGAAGGGTATCTCGACGAATCGTTCAACCTGAATCCCGCTGTCGACGATATGCCGGAAGGCGGCGCTCTGTCCGTCGTCGTCAAGGACGCGCAGGGCAATACGGTCGCCGCGCAGTCCGATGGTTCCTACCTGTTCACCGCACAGGGAATCTACACCGCCGAATATGCGGTTACGCTGAACGGCGAAACGATTCTGGAAGACAGCCTGAATGTTTACGTCAAAAACCATTCCACCCAGCCCAATGCCGAAGAGAACTTTGACTAGGGCTATTTCAACGGCGATCTGTGGGCGATTTCCGAAACGGGCGTTGCCGTCAAAGACGGAGAACTGATCATTGCAGACGGCACTTTCCGGACGAACGGATTCTCCGAAATCTGCTATTTCACCTTCGATATTACGTCGATGCAGGAAGGATCGACCTCCTTCGATGTGTTCTTCGGGCAGGACGGCGTGGGTTACACGCTCCGGTTTACGAACGCGGCGACCGTCGAGTTCATCACGCCCGAGGGAACGCAGCAGTTTGAAATCGGCAAGAATTTCGTGGAAGCCGCGCTCGCGGGCAAAACGGTCACGCTCCGCCTGGAGCTTGCCTCCGACAGCGCAATGCTTTACGGGATGATCGAGGGCGAATCGGTGGAAACGATGGAAACACCCCTTTGCACGGTGGAGGATATCCGGCTTGTCGGCAGCGTGGGGATCACCGTTCCGGAAGGCAGCAGGATTACGGTCGATAACGTGCAGTTCGTGAATATGGCGGGCGTCGATAACCCCAACACGGATCCCACGGTTCCCGACGACCCGAGCGACCCCGGCAATCCGGATGATCCGACCGACCCGACCGATCCCGAAGAACCGCAGAGCGGCTGCTCCGGCGCGGTTGCCGGGTTCAGCATTGCAGGCGGCGTGCTTGCGATCATTGCGGCGGCGGCACTGTGCTTCCGCAGGAAAAATGAAATTTAATGTACCGAAAGGCAGGGGAGATTTGTATGGCAAAAACAAACGAAAACAGCCAAACGAATGTTAAAGAAATGAAGAAAGGGTTTAACAAGGCTTTCGCGGAACATCGCATTGCATATATAATCGTATATATCATCTTTACATTGTACGCGATCACCTTGCTGTACCCGCTCTTGTGGGTATTCGTGCAATCGTTCCGCACAAAGTTCGATTTCTTCTGGTATCCGTTGGAATTTCCCCAGTCTTTCTATGTGGAAAATTATCTTAACATCTTTACGCAATATAATATGGCGGAGTTGTTTGCGAACAGCATTGTTTTGTCCGTAGGCGGAACTTTTGCCTCCATACTGGCGAGTTCCTGTGCGGCATATGTGGTCAGCAAATACAATTTCAAGCTGCGCAACGTCATCTACGGGTTGGTCATCGTTACGATGATCATCCCGACGACGGGCAGCATCGCCACAACGTATCGGCTGATGAACGATACCGGGCTGGCGGGTACGCATATCGGTCTGATCATCATGTATTCGGGCGGGTTCGGATTCAACTTCTTCCTGTTGTACGGTTTTTTCAAAAACCTTTCGATGACATATGCAGAGTCGGCGAAGATCGACGGAGCGGGGCATGCGACGATTTTCTTCAGGATCATGCTCCCGCTCGCCAAACCGTCGCTGTTTGCGGTGGGGATCATCACGTTTATCGGGTATTGGAACGATTATTATGCGCCGTATATGTATCTGCGCAACTATCCCACGCTCGCGGTCGGCATCTACCAGATGTCATCCGATATTACGACGGGAGCCAATTCTTACGATTATCCCGCGCTTTTCGCAATCATGACGATCTCTGTTGTGCCTATTATTGTACTGTTCAGCATCTTCCAGAAAACGATTATGGAAAATACGGTAGCCGGAGGTATTAAAGGCTGATGAAAAAAATTTTTAGTTTACTGTTGGGAGGGGTATTGATGTTGGGTACGGCATTTGGTTTTGCAGGCTGTTCGGACGATCAGACGCCGTCCGACCCGTATGCCGACATCGACAAATCTCTGCTGTACGGCATGGATGAACCCCTTTACGAAACCGGCGCCGGCGGTTCGTCGCTCACGCAGGTGCGCGGATTCGATCTGGATACGACCGTCGACCTCGTTTCGATGCTCGGTGCAAAGTCTTTCCGTTTCCGTATTCCGACGGGATTTATTCAATCGCCCAGCCAATACGATGCGGAAATTTATGAATACCTGCAATCCGCTTCCGAAAAATTCCGCGAGGCGGGCGTTACCAATCTGATCGGTCAGGCGAGCTTGTTCCCCGCTTATTCGGGTTTCCGCCCCGATTCATCCAGCAGCGCACCCCGCCCCGATGACGAAAACTACGGCGCATGGCTGGAAGCCGTTGCGGAAATGTGGCAGGCGGTCGCCGAACTGTTCCCCGAAATCACGCAGTGGGAAATGGGGAACGAATTCAATACAAACACATTCTTCCATCCCAACGGCTACCAGGCGATCGAGGGGTCTTTGGAGGAAGGCGTAAACGGGTTCACGCGGGAAGAGCAGGTAATCGTCGTCACCGATTATATGTATTACGCGGCAAAAGGCATCAAAGCTGCCAATCCCGAAAATATCGCAGTCATGCCCGGTCTTTCGCCCACGAACCTCAACATGAAGAACGTCGAGTATTTCATTGAGGATGTATACGCCCGCATCAAGAGCGGCGAAGCTCCGTACGGCGAAACAAAATCCACCGATCCCGACGATTACTTCGGCGCCCTGTGCTGGCATCCGTATGCAAACAAGATCGACGAAACATGGCTCGAGGAACAGCTTGCCGTTTACGATGTCGTGATCGCCAACGGCGACGAGGGGAAAAAGGTTATTTTCTCCGAACTCGGTTTTTCCGACAACGGCATGGACGACGTCGAGGATATGCAGATCGAATATACCGAATTGGTATTCGAGTATTGCGAAAACGACCTGCCGTTCGTGGAGAGCGTATTGTCCTTCCGCCTGTATGAATGCGAATATGCGGCAACATGGGGCGGCAGAGAGCAGACCTATTTCGGGTTTTTCCGCGAACCGACGGGCGACAAAGGTTTCAGCCCGAAGGACAAGGCTTACAAGTTGCAGGAGATCTACGGCGGAACGGGCGATCTTGCCAAGTACGAAACGCTCGCGTAGCGAGAGAGGAGGAACGAGATGCTCCGCAAATTCATGGCTGTTTTAGCCGCATTGCTCATGGTGTTTTCCTTTGCGGCATGCGGCCCCGCTTCTGACCCGGATAAGGGAGGGGAAATCCCCAATCCCGATCCGGGCGGCGAAGAGACAACCGAAAGCCTGCTGTACGGCATAGGCGAGCCGTTCGCAGGTTCCGGCGTGGAAGGGTTCAATTACGAACAGGCTTCCAAGCTCATCGGCGCGTTGGGCGCGAAAACTTTCCGCCTTTGGATAACTCCGCAGACGCTGTATTCCGGTTGGAATCAGACGACGGTGTTCTCCGATGAAAAGCTGGCGACGATTGACAAAAATTCTCAGCTTTTATACGAAACGTACATCGATCAGGTCAGGAAAAACGGCGTGGAAGAAATCACGGGTCACGGCAACTTCTTCCCCCGCATGCCTTCTACGGCGAACGGACAGGAGGGTAACTTTGTTCCCGCCCGCGACACGACGGAAGGCTCCGAATATATGCAGTTCCTGCACAAGTTTTATCTGATTTGGAAGGCTGTCGCCACGGCGATGCCGGATGTCGACGTGTGGGAAATGGGCAACGAAACAAACCAGGTCACTTTTCTGAATTATACGGGCAGCGAAAACGACAGCACGGAAGTGCAGTTCGAAAAACTCGCGGATATAAACGTAGACCTGATGTACTATGCTGCAAAAGGCATCCGCGAGGCGAACCCCGATGCGGTCATCATTACGCCGGGTCTGGCTCCCGCTTACGAGGGAATACCTTCGCTGGGCCGCTTCCTGGAAGAGATTTACGAAAGAATCGAGAGCGGAGAATTCCCCGCCGGAGAGGAAAAGTGCAGCGACCCCGACGAATATTTTGGCGGCGTTGCATGGCATCCGTACGATACGGTCAACGGCATCACGCTCACGAAGGAACCGGACGTAGCGGCGTGGAAAGAGGCAAACGATGCGGTATTTCAGGTGATGGAAAACCATGGTGACGGCGAAAAAGAGGTGTGGTTTACCGAATTCGGGTATACAATGCCCGTCGAAATGCTCGATAAGGCGGAGAGCGATTGCACCGACAATGACCGCTATCTGATATCCAACCAATACTATACGCTCAATGAAGACTCCGAGCAGAAGCATGCCGACTGGCTGAAGATGTATTTCGACACGATGGAGGATATGGATTATGTCCATACCTGCCATTTCTTCCGGCTGAACTGTTCCGCGCACGATGCGCTGTGGAACGGCGTCGGCGAGGTGCTGTTCGGGCTGTTCTTGGAGCCCGATACCGGAATCGGCAGGGGATTTTATCCGCGTAAAAAGGCCTTTGCCTTGCAGGAAATATATGGGGGTGAGGGTGATTTATATCAATTTTCCGAACTTTGAGGACGATAAATGAACCGTATATTCCTTGTATATGAACAAATCGTAAAACATTATATCGAGCGGATCGACTCGCACGATCTGAACCAGGGCGACTCGATCGAATCGGAGGAAGATATTGCGGCGGCATTTTCCGTTTCGCGGGGTACGGTACGCAAAGCGATGCTCGAATTGGAATCGATGGGGTATCTGACCTGTTCCAAGGGGAAGCGCCGCACCGTTGCCGCCGCGGTGGGAATGTCTGCGGAGGAGCGCTACCCGATGGTTTCGTGCCGCGTCGCGCTGATGTTGTTGAACCGATCGGAATACTTGGAAGCAATTTTAAAAGCGGTGCAGTCCTGTGCGGCAACGCTCGGTTGGGATCTGAACGTATATTACAACGCGAGCGAAGAAGCCGAGCAGGATTGCATCGCAAAAATCAGACAGGGGAATTACGACGGGGCGATCGTGGTGCCTTTCCGCCGCCGCGGCGAATTGTGTACGAACAACTATGTGCGGCTGAAAGAATCGGGTATCCCGTATGTAATGATCGGTCGCCCGCCCGAATCGCTCATGTGCGACGCGGTATATGCAGACGATTATTCGGGAGCATACCGCATTACGGAACTGCTGTATAAGAAAAAATGCAGGAAAGTGGCATACTTTTACGATTCGACTATGGACAGCGTGGTCTCGCGCGATCGCATGAAGGGGTACGACGATGCCGCGCTCCGGCACGGGCAGCGTGAACTTTTCCGCTATGATGTGCGCGATCCGATCTTTGCTGTGCGTTTCGGCTCTTTTTTGGAAGAGAATTATGAAAAAATAGGATTGAACGTCTACTCGAACGAGCTGTTTTCCGTAATTCGTGCGGTGCTGCACAAATACGGAAAGAAGAAAAAGCAGGACTATGAGATGGTCGCCTTTTTCGAGCATAGCTTTGAGGATAACGCGCGGTATACCGTGATGAAGGTTCCGAAGGAAGTGATGGCGCACCGCGCCGTTTCCCTCCTGAACAAGCGGATGCTTTCAGACGGCGGAAAGAGTGTCGTCCATGAAATTTTTGAAGTGGATTTATTGGACGTTTGATCAATGCAGGTATAAAATGAAGAAAATTTTGCAGACATTGTGCGACAAAGCAGACCTATACAAGCCGAAGCCTTTTTTGACGATGAACGATACGATCGGTGAGGAATCGCTGCGGAGAACGATCCGTACGATGGCAGAACACGGGATCGGCGGATTTTACGCGCACGCGCGCAGCGGGCTTACCATTCCGTATCTTTCCGAGGAGTGGTTCCGCATCACAGATATTTGCGCGGACGAGTGCGAAAAGAACGGAATGCAGTTCTGGGTCTACGACGAAATGGGCTGGCCGAGCGGGTCTGCCGGAGGACAGGTTACCGCAAAAAACGCCGGCTATGCCGCCCGTTGGCTGGAACTGACCGAATCCCTGTCGCAGGTGAACGGCAGGCTGATCGCCTGTTACGACGGCGCGGAAAAGCCTTGCGGGGAAGCGGAAGCAAAATATTATCTCTGCGAGGTGACGAACAGCGGCTACGTCGATGTGCTCAATGCGGATGCAGTACGCGCCTTTATCGACTGTACATACGAAAAATACCGTGTTCGTTACGGCAGCAGGGTCGTCGGATTTTTTACCGACGAGCCGCAGTACGGCATGCTGCATATGCCGTATACGCCGGCGGCGGAAGCGGCTATGGCGGAAAACGGAGAAGATATCCGGGAATTCGGGATCAGCCTTTTTCGCGAAACCGGCGATTACAAACGGATTCGCGGCATGTATTTCAAAACGATCGGTGCGCTTTTCCTCCGCAACTATATAGGGCAGATCTCCCGTTGGTGCGAGCGCTACGGTTACCGGCTGACGGGGCATATGCTGGAAGAAAAATCGCTCGAAAAACAGATTTTTTCGTGCGGAGACCTCCTTTCGGTATATTCCATGATGCAAAACCCGGGCATGGACTGGCTCGGGCGCGATATGGGCGCGAATGCGCTTGCGCCGCGCCAGATACTCTCCGTTTGCAAACAGTTCGGCAAAAAGGCAAACACGTCGGAAAGTTATGCCTGCGTCGGGTACGGCGCTTCCGTGCAGGAATTGAAGGCAATAGCCGACTGGCAGATCGGCAACGGCATAACCAATCTGTGCTACATAATTCCCTATTCGGCGCGCGGCAGGCGCAAGCGTGACTATCCTTCGGGAATAGTGACCTTTCAGCCGTATTTCGGGATTCTGGACGACTACAATCTGTATCTTTCGCGGTTTTGCGCGTTGGTCGCAGAGTCGGATTCCCCGGCGGAAGTGCTGGTCGTCAGCCCCTTGCCGCAGGCGGAGGAGATTTTTGCTCCGTGGAAAGAAAACGCGTATTCCGAAGCTTTAGACGAGGCGGTCGGGGTTCTTGAGCGCAACCATATATCTTATCATGTAACGAACGCCAATATCCTGCGCGGATACGGAAAGACAGAGGGCGGGAAGCTGCGCATCGGAGAATGCTGCTATTCCGCTGCCGTTTGCTTTTCCGGCGACAAGAGCGAGGTCTTGCAGCAATTCGGCAAAGAGGGCGGCACGGTTTTGGTCGCCGACCGCGACAGCCGTTGGGCGGAACCGCTTCTGAAATTCCGCGATTGCACCGTCATCGGCGCCGACGATGCTTCTTTGCGGACGAGCCGTTTTCTCTTGTGCGGGGAAGAGATCGTCTGGGTGCAGAATGTTTCGCAGACGCGCGTCCGCTTTTCGCTGAAAAACAGGCAGGGCGGTTCCGCGCGCCTGCTCGATATTCTTTCTCTGACCGAATCGGGCGGAACGGAATATTGTCTGGCTCCGGGTGAGAGCGCGTTGTTCACCTTCGGCGCCCCTCTGCCCGCCGGGGAAGCTTCTCTGCTTTCCTTGTCGGATGTGGGGTGGGATATACGTCTTGCAGACCGCAACGTACTGCTCATTGACCGCGTGGATTGCTATAAAAACGGAAAACTGTATGCGGAGGGAGTCGCGCCGATTCTTTTACAGGAAAAACTCGTGCGCGACGGCGACGACTGCAGCCTCGAATTGATTTACCGCGCGCATTCGGAAATCCCGCTGCGCGGCGCTTGCCTTGGCGTTGAAGATGCGGAGCGGTACGAAATTTCCGTAAACGGGATTGCCGTCCCTTCGCGCGGCATGTCTGTTCCGTTCGTCACGGATTGCATAACGCGCGTTCCGCTTCCAGACCTTCCCGCGGGGGATCTGGAGATCTCCCTGCGTTTCAGATTCGCTATTCCCGCCGAGGTGCGCAGGGTGTTGCTCGGGGAAAACGCGATCGAGAGCGACTTTAACCGTCTGCAGGATTTACCGGAGGTGGAAAATATCTGTCTTATCGGAGATTTTTCCGTTCGGGGCGTCCGGCAGGAGGAGGATATGCTTGTTTCGGACGGCAGATTTTTGCTGGAAGAATACGTTGCTCCCACACAGCTTTCAGCATTCGGCAGACAGGGTTTGCCGTTCTATACCGGCGAAATTGCGGCAAAAAAGGAATTTTTCCTGCGGAAGGGCGGCAAGAGGTACGAGTTTGCCTGCGGATTGCACGGGGCGGCTGTCCGCGTGTTTATCAACGGGAGGCTGGCCGGCGACGTACTGTGGAATCGCCGCCTGGACGTAACGGAGCTTCTCGTCGACGGAAAAAACGAAATCGAGCTGCGCCTGTACAATAATCTTCGCAATTTGTTTGGGCCGCATCACAATAAACTGAAGGATCCGCACATGGTCGGGTTTACGACTTTTGCAGACGAGCCGGGCTGGTGTGACCCGCCGCAGCGCCTGTGGACGGATACCTGTTATCTGAAAGAATACGGGATCGATTTCCCGAAGGTGGACGATGAAAATCAGTCAGAAGCACGAAAGTTTGGTTTTGGACGGGGAACAGTGGAAAAGTCTGCGGTATACGCACATAAATCCTGATTCCTTTGTCCTGTACAGGCAGGAGGGGAGCGAGCGCAGGGTGTTCCCTGCGCAGTCCTATGAGATCTGCGGCGGCAAGGTTCGCCGCGTGAGCGGCTCCGAGATCCCGGATTTCGGCAAATCTCCCTTTCACGATTTGAAGGGATTCGATCATGAAAAGTTTGAGGTTTGGGGCAACGAACCGTATATGCTGTTCGCCGATTATGATTGCACCGCAGAAAAGGAGCAGACGCCCGAATACCTGGCGAGGCAGATCTCCCTCGGGAACGGAATGGCGGGCAGGCTGAAAGAATGGTTCGGTTCGCGGCGGAACGGGTCGGTGCGTTATCTCGTTTTCGGCGACAGTATCAGCACCGGCTGCGAGGCGAGCATCCCGCAGTATACGTTTTTTGAACGTTTTGCCGCCGGTATAGCGCAGAGTTACGGCATTTCCGTAACGGTCAGCAATGTCGCGGTCGGCGGAGAAAGCACGTTCGAAGGCGTGCGAAGATACAGGAAGGATGTTTTGCCGCAAAAGGCGGACATCGTTACCGTCGGGTTCGGCATGAACGATCAGAATATCATCAACGGAAAATTGACGGTTCCGCCGGAAGAGTATTATAACAATATTCTGGAAATAACGTCCGCCGTACAGGAAACTGGTGCGCAGGTCATCCTCGTATCGCCCTGTTGCCCGCATCCGGGTTGGATTCATACGAGCGGTCGGCTGGACGAATATGTTGAAAAACTGTATGCCGTTTCCGCGCAGACAGGTGCCGCCGTTGCCGATGTGAATGCACTGTGGAAGGAGGAGCTGAGGTACAAACAGCCCGACGACCTGTTGCGCAACGGAATCAATCATCCGACCGATTACGGTCATTATCTTTATTATTTGATGCTGAAAAATTTGACGGAATGAGAGGTTTAACGGATATGAGAGCGGATGAACGCTTTATCGCAACGCTGAAAGGGGAAGAAACGGACAGGATGCCCGTCATTGAAAACTCGCTTTGGTGGGATCAGACGATCCGTCGCTGGGTAGGCGAGGGTCTTCCCGTCGGCAAAAATTATACCGGCAATATGCGCGATGTAGTCGCGATTCAGGAGTACTTCGGTCTGGATCTCCTTGCGCACTGGTGGCCTCGCCCGTACACCGAACGCACGCCCTTTGCAAAAACGGTGGGCGCCGGTATGGGAGCGGTCGACGAGGAGAGCTACGAAAAGGTGCTTCTGCCCACCCTTTACCCCGATTTGCGCATGGATGAAGATTTTATCCGCATGATCAAAAAGTACAAGAGCGAAGGGAAAATCGTACTCGAATTGATCCTGGACGGTGCGTTTTGGGAACCGCGCGAGTACATGGGCATCGAAGCGCATCTGTATTCCTTTTACGATCAGCCGGACTTGTATCGGCGCATGCTTTCGGATATGAAAGAATGGCAGAAAAAGGTCATAGACTACGCGTTGAACACCCTTCCTTTCGATTATGTAACCTTTGCCGAAGATATGAGTTACAACAACGGGCCTATGCTCAGCCGCGAGCATTTCGGTGGGTTTATGGCTCCTTATTATCGCGAAATGGTTCCGCTGCTGAACGGATACGGGCTGCCCGTGCTTGTCGACAGCGACGGCGATATATCCGAAGCGATTTCCTGGTTCAACGAAGTCGGTGCGGCGGGGTATCATCCTCTGGAAGCGCAGGCGCACTGCGATGTGAATGAATTCAGCCGGCGTTACCCCGAAACCGCATTTATCGGCAACTTCAACAAGATGATCATGCATTTGGGCGAAGATGCCTTGCGCGCGGAATTTGAAAGGCTGCTGCCCTGCATCCGGCGGGGGAGGTACATTCTGTCGGTCGATCATCAGACGCCGCCGTCGGTCAGCCTGCAGGATTACCGAAACTATGTGCATTTGCTCAAGGAATACGCGGAGCGGCGCTGAAAAAAGAGGAGGAAATGATGAAAAAATTTTTAAGTCTGCTTCTTGCCGTGCTTGCATGCCTTGCGTGCGTTTCGTGCGGGAGCGGGGAGGAAAATGAAATGTTTCCGATCAAAACGGAAATGAAAACGGACGGACAGCTTTATACCGGCGGAGAAGTTCAGTTTCCCGCTTCCCTGTGGGAAACGCCCGCTTCGGAACGGTATGAAGATTTGGATTACGAAGATCTGAACATACGGGCATACTTTATCGACAGCGTTCAGAACACAAAAGTGTTTGCTTTTGTCGGCATTCCCGAAGGGGCGAGCGCGGAAAACAAGGTGCCGGGGATTGTCCTCGTCCATGGCGGAGACGGTACGGCATATTACGAATGGGTCGATTATTGGGTCAAGCGCGGGTATGCCGCCATCGCGATGGATACCGAGGGCAGAATGCCGCTCATCACCAGCCTGATGACGAACAACAACCGAACGGAAAGCATCAAGGAACACGGGCCTGCAAATACAGCCCTGACGGATATGAACCTGCCGGTGGAAGAGCAGTGGGCGTATCATGCGACCGCCTCCGTCATCGTCAGCAATTCCTTTCTGCGCAGCTTTGAGTGCGTGGATACCTCGCGCATCGGCATTACCGGGATCTCCTACGGAGCTTTCCTCACCTGTCAGGCGGTCGCCTATGACGACAGGTATGTGTTTGCCGCGCCTGTATACGGCAGTCTGGAACAAAAGCAGGGGCAAACGACCTTCGGCACGCTCGTGACGGGCAGGGCGGGCGAATTGTGGGACGATGTCGGCATTCTCGAGGGAAATACGACGCCGTTTTTATATCTGAACGGCAATAAAGACTATTGGTTCTCCGTCGAATCTACCACGGCATGCAGGGAGAGTACCATGTACGCATCCATGTCGCTCAAATATGCATTCGTCCACGGGCAGCCGCAGGGTGCGCTGGAGGTTCCGGAGGTTTATGCTTTTGCCGATTACTTCTGCAAGGGAGACAGCGGTCTTCCGGTAATTGAGGAGCAGCCGACGGCAGGAAATCCCACGGCGCAGGTGCGCCTGCCGAAAGACGTTTCGATCGGCGAAGTGATCGGTTATTACACCGAAAGCGATGTTTTGGACATGAATACCGAATGGCGGTCGGTGGACGGCACGGCAGACGGCAATACATGTTCCGTGCAGATTCCCGAGGGCGCGAAATATTATTATATCAATATTGTTGACAGCCGGGAATTGGAAATATCGACTGACGTAATTGCAATGTAAAACAATAAAAAAGGATATCCCCGCATTTCTTGTGCGGGGATATCCTTTTTCTGCCGGTACAGTAACTTTGGGGGGTACGGCAGAAGTCGGATTCGTCAGAACGGTATTTAAAACAAGTCGGTTGTGCCGTGATTCGCATGATCAACGCCAAAGCAAAAAGCTCCGAAATTTTCTTCGGAGCTTTGCATGGAGCTACTGGCCGGACTTGAACCGGCGACCTGCTGATTACGAAGCACCTATACATCAATATATTGGTGTTGAATATGCTAATTAAATACTATATACAGTGGTTAAAAGCATTGCTCGCATATTGACACCAAAGTGACACCGCGTTTCCAAGATGGTGAAATATCCATATAACAATCAATAAAAATGCGAAGATCGTCGAGAAATAACTCGACGATTTTCTTGTCTAAAAAGAAACCCACCGGCTATGCCGGTGGTGGCGGGGGGGGGCAGGGAAAAGGCTTTAGCAGCAGCAAGCGTCAGTATACAAAAAAGCTCCGGTGTGCTAAACTGAATGTAAGGCTCGCAACCGTACACAAGAGAAGCACACAGGAGGACGTTTTGATGAAGAATCAAGAAAACGACACATTCAGTTTAGCACAAGGTAAATATCCTTGGGGAATTACAATAAATAGTAGATTCGTCAAAGTTGTCAGTTCAAGACCCGTCACATAGAGCATGATTGCAGACGAAAAGGCAGCAAGACAAAAATCCTTGAAAAACGTACCGTTTTTCAAGGATTTTTGCTGTTGACTTAAGAGGTAAAATAGATAATTTTTATATTTACATTTCCCATTCAATTTTTACGCCGCATTTTCAATAATTATAAGGAAAGTGAGGCGTGAACACGTATCGTTTGCATTGCTTGTAATAAGTGTGATTTAGGCATTTTGAAGGAAAGAAGAGAGCCGCAAAGATTTTTCTCATATTGTTCCGCCTCGGAGACAGAAAGTAAAATGTGCAGCAGAAGTTCCAGACATTCTACATAGGCATACTTTTGGCCGAGCACAAAATCATCGCCCGGGTACCCGCTTTTCAATTCGTCGAGGGACGACAGAATATGGTTGATCAGCAATGATAAAATATTATTTGTCTTTCGTGATTGCTGTCTCATTGTATAACTCCTCGTGTGTACAAGGCTTAATTGAACTGCCGGAATCGAGCATGTGCAGATAAAACTGTCTGCCGGAATCGGAGATGTTTATTTCGTTCAGAAAAGAGAAGATGGTCTGTGATGCTGCATGAACGTTAATGTGAATTTATATTATTAAAAAAATCAAAAATCTTTAATAATTGTTATAAAATTAAAAATAATGTGCAATAAAGACATAAAATGACCTTTAAAAAAATTTTTTAAAAAATTTTCAAAAAGTATTTACATTAGCGCTAATGTATGATAGAATAAAAACGCGATTGGAGAAAATCGACAAAATTCAATGAATTTCAGAAAGGGCGCCCTTTCTTTGTAGTTAGTATCACTAACACTACAAAGTGAATTTAATAGAAAAATTACAGAGAGAGAAAAATGAAAGAATCGGTTAAAAAGGTTACGACATTAAAAGATATAGCCCAAAGACTCGGAGTGTCGGAAAACACAGTCAGCCGCGCTTTACGGAATTGTGCCGATATCGGGGCAGAAACCAAAGAGCGGGTTCGCCGGGCGGCGCGGGAGATGAATTATCATCCCAATTATATAGCGGCGTATATGGCGACGGGAAAATCGAATACAATAGCCGTCATCATTTCGTCGCTTCTCAACCCGTTTTTCGCCGTTTGCCTGGAATATATTTTCAATTTTCTGACGGAAAAAGGTTACAATTCACAGGTAATCGTTAAGCGCGGCGGAAAATTGCAAATCAACGACATTCTCCGCTGCGTGCAGAGCGGGGCTTGCGGCATTCTTACCTTTTTGGACCTCGAAAAAGCTACGGTTGATTATTGCGAAGAAAACAGGATACCCATTCTGCTCTGTGCGAACCAATCGCAGGACGACAGGGTGAGCACCGTTTATTACGATGAATACCGTTGCGGCAAGCTCGTGGCGCAAAAGGCGCTGTCCGCCGGCGTTCGCAGGCCCTGTTATATCAATATGCTGGGCGACGGCGACGAAGTGAACAACGTAAACGTCGGCAGGCGGCGCGGGTTTGTGCACACGCTCGAAACGGGCGGCGTCGCCTGCGACGAATACGTTTACGACTATGCGAGTTCCGATATACAAAAGGAAGCCGAAAGGCTGCATGCTTTGGTGAAAAACAACGACTTCGTCTTTTGTTTCAACGATGAGATCGCCGCGCAAATCAAAAAGGTCTGTTCCGACCTTCCCGCGCTGCACGGGAGAATCTACGGCGTGGACGGAATAACGAGATACCTGAATTATTCGCTTCCGATGAACAGCGTGGGCAGCGATTTGAAGATGCTTTCCCAGCGCTGCTGCCAGCTTATCATTCGCAGGATAGAGCAAAACGATCAAAAAATAATTCGGGAATTGTTTCCCGTCGAGCTTGTCTGCGTCGAAGAATAGCGGAATTTTCAGCCGGGTTTTAATGGCCTATGGGCTTTTAAGATAAAAAAATCATGTGACGGAGGAAAAAACATGAGAAAATCTCTCGCTGCTGTATTGCTTGCAATTGTCTGTGCGACGGCATTGATGTTGTTTGCGGCATGCAGCGGCAACAAGGAACTTACGTACGTCGAAGCGCAGGCGCCGACCTGTACGGAAGAAGGGCATACCGCCTACTATACGGACGGTGAAAAGTATTATTCGGACGAATCCGGCGAGACGGAGATATCGCTTGCCGACACGGTCGTGGACGCGACGGGGCACAGCATGAATTTCAATGCCGCCGTGCCGTCCACCTGTACCGAAGACGGCACCGTCGCCTATTATGAGTGCTCGAACTGCCACAAAACGTTTGCCGACGAAGCGGGCACCAAAGAACTGGACGACGTGGCGGATTACGCCTCGCACGTGCTCCAGCATTTCGATGCGGTCGCCCCTTCGATCGACGCGGACGGCAATTACGAATACTGGCATTGCGAAGTGTGCGGCGGGTATTTTCTGTCCGCCGAAGCCTCCGAGGAGGTAGAACTTGCGGACACCGTAATCGAAAAGCTGCCCGAATACGCGGTGGAGATCTCCGTTTCCGTGACCGATGCGTCGGGCGAGGCTGTCACGGATTATTCCTCGCTGACGGATGCCGTAACGCTTACGCTCACCGGTGAGGGCTACGCCAAAGTATATACCGCAAAAGTCACGGCGGCGGGTAAACTGGAATTTACCGCCGACGACGGCGGATCTGCCGGGTCTGAGATGGGCGCGGGCGAGTACATCGTTTCGTATGAAGGGTATTATCAGTCATCCCTGACGGTAGGCGAAACGGAAAACCAGCAACTTACGGTGTACCTCGACGAAATCGAACATACGCTGACCAACCCGAATACGGACCATCCCGAATATGTCACCTTTGTGCGCGGCGAAGACGGCTCGCACGGGCTTACGTTCAACACCCCGTGGGGAACGGATACGGAAAACGCCGTCATCGTCGATATCGAGGACGCAGCCGTTACGGGCGAATATTACATGGCGGATTTCGTCGTAAAAATGCCCGGCGGGTACGATACAAGCTGGCAATCCCGCTTCTCCGTATTGGTCGCGCAGGCGGAAGGAAATACCGCATGCGGTTTCAAGGTCACGGTCACCGGTGACGATGCGCAGCTCAACATACACCAGGGCAACAATATCATGGCGAGCATGGACGGAATCGCAATCAAGACGGAGACATCCTTCCGCGCGGCGATCACGGGCGAAGGGCTGTATGTCCGTGCCGTTCGTGCGGGAACGTCTGCCGCGCTGTATTTTAGCTATGACGGCGGCGAAACATGGGAGCAGATATATACCGTGACCCTCGGCGAAGGACTCGGCGCGCGCTTTGCGTTTATGGCGGTGAACGATACGTTCGAAATCTCCGAGCCTGTTTTTGCCGAATATGTTCCGCAGGTTGATCCGACTTTGACCGAAACGGGCGTTGCTGCCCATTTTGCCGCAGGCGAAGCGCTCTATACGCTCGGCGGAGCAGTGACGACGGTGGAGGAACTTATAATCGATGAACTCGTCGAGCAGGATATTTCCCTCACGCTTACCTTAAAGAAAGAGGATAAGGAATTGCCGATCCCCGAAGAGCTGCAAATCACGCTCTCCATGCTCGGTGCCACGTACACGGTCGGCGTCGGCGAGGACGGGGTCGTCGAAATCGAAAAGATGGCGGTCGGCACCTATACCGTCACGGCGGCAGGGTACGAATCCGGCACGCTGGTCGTCACCGCGGATACCACTACGGCGGAGATCACCCTCTACCTGGTGCAGCACAGCATTGTAAGCGAAGGCGTTACCGGCGGAATCACGGTGGTGCGCGACCCCGCTACGGAGAAAAACGTTTACACGTTCAACAGCTCTTGGGATAAGGTCGCCACCGTCGATATCCTCGACGAGAACATCGCGGGCGAAAATTACATGGTGGAATTCACGCTGAATATGCCGAACAATTCGAGCGACTGGCTTACCCGCGCAATATTCACGATGGGCACCTCCGACGACAGCGGGTTTATCATCATCAACAACGGCTCTGTCTATTTTGCGGAGGGCTTCAACGTCTACGCGAATAACGGCGCTGAAATCAAAACGGACAGCTACGGGTTTGCTGCGGCTTCCAAAGCGGGGCTTCCCGTCCGGCTGGTGCGCTCGGGCGCAGCCGTTCGCCTCTACATGGATTTCGGCGAAGGTTATCAGCTGGTTCATACATTGACGATCGCAGGGGAGAGCGGCGCGCGGTTTGCTGTTTCGGTCTCCAACAACGACGCGGACGTGAGCATTTCCGGCGTGTCCGTCTACGAATATGTGGAGAGCGTTGCGCCCGATGTAGGGCAGGAAGGTTCGATCGCCTACTTCACCGACGGAACGAACAAATTCAATACCGCGGGCGAAGCGGTGACCGATGAAGAGATCGTGATCCCTGCGGAAGAACAAGCGGAGTAATTTGCTGCGCGCCGTTTGCGCGGCAGGGTACGGGCCACCCTCTCCCTTGCGGAGAGGGCGGCGCGTGCCGGACGGGAGACATATATGATTGAGAAAACATCGTCTTTTCAGGATGTGCCGGCGGAAATCCCGGGTTCCGGAAAGAAGAAAAAAGCAAAAAATTACAATGTGAAGGACGAACACAAAGCCTGGCTGAATATTCTTGCCGTTTTGTTCTTCCTGTATTCGCTTACGCTTATATTCCCCCTGCTTTGGATGCTCTACAACGCGATGAAAAGCAGGATGGAGTTTTTTGTCGAGCCGTGGGCATGGCCGCAGGATATCATCGGCAATCTTTCCAACTTCACCATCGTGTTTCAGGAATTCGGGCTTGCCGAAATGTTTTTCAACACGGTTTTTCTGTCCGTGCTTTCGCCGCTGATCACCCTGTTCTGCACCACGAGTGCGGCGTACGCCTATGCCAAGCACAAATTCAGGGGTAGGGGGCTTTTATACGCGATCGCGATGGTGCCGATGGTCGTAACCATCGCGGGCACGCAGCCGGCTACATACAGGCTCGTCAACAATCTCGGCATCTACGATAACCTCGGGGGTATCCTCTTGCTGAGTACGGGCGGGTTCGGCATCAATTTCCTGCTCGTCGCGAGCGTGTTCATCAATATTTCCGATTCGTACCGCGAGGCCGCCTCCATCGACGGCGCGGGGAACTGGCGCATTTTTCTCACCATTTACGTTCCGCAGGCGAGCAACCTGCTCATCGCCTTGTACGTGCTTTCGTTTATCGGAACGTGGAACGATTACATGACGCCGTATCTCTACCTGCCTTCGCACCAGACGCTCGCAACGGGCATCTATACGCTGTCCGAGCGGCTTACGACGGGCAACGACAAATATTCAAACGATTATCCGAAATTGTTCGCCAGTATGTTGCTTTCGATTCTTCCTGTGTTGGTGATTTTCGCCGCATTCCAGGATAAAATCATGAAGTTCCAGCTCGGCGGCGGGATCAAGGGGTAAAAAAGGAGTGAAATATCATGAAAGGTAAAGCAGTTAAAATTTGTTCCCTGATTTTTGCGGGAATGTTGGCGGCGGGGTGCATGGCCGCCTGCGGAGACCGCGGCACGACGGGCGCTCAGGAAAACGTGCTGACGATCCGCTATTTTACGGGCGGCACGGGCAGCGTTTGGCTGGAAAACGCCGCCGAAAAGTTCGAAGCGTCGCACGAGGGCGTTACGGTCAAGCTCGAAGGCGATTCGGGGGTCACGTCGCTCATGCAGACGCAGCTCACGTCCGGGAAGGATTTGGCAGACATCTACATGACCAACGAATTTGCCTGGCAGGAGCAGGTTTCGATGGGCCGCCTTGCGGACCTTACCGACGTGTACGAGGCGGAGGTGCAGACCAAGGACGGGCCTGTCAAAATCAAGGATTATATGTTGGACGAAGTGGCGGAAAGCCGCTACCTTTCCCGCTACGAAGGTTCGCCCTCCGTGCCGTGGACGATGCTGATGGGGTTCAGCCAGGCGGGGCTCGTGTATAACGAAGAGATGCTCCTTTCCACGCCGCACACGACGGCGAAGGCAGGGGAATGGGATGTCGGCGATTTATGGACCGCCCCGCCCGAAACGGTCGCCGACCTCGTCGCCTACTGCAACGACCTCAACGCGCGCGAAGACGAGATCTTGGAGATGACGGGGAATACCGAATTTGACCCGCTCACCTTCTCGGGCAACGAGCCGGTGTGGCTGCAGCGCCTGATGTACGGCTGGTGGGGGCAGTACCAGGGCGCCGAGGAACTCAACACCGCGAATGCGGACGTTGCCGAACAGGGCGGCGGAACGTTCTTCGATTTCTGGAACTACGGCTCTGCCGACGTGTTCAACCAGGCGGGCATCGAGGCGGCGATCGGCGCCTTCCAGGACGTATTCGTCGATTTGAATACCCATCAGTATAAGAACGTGCCGCTGGCGAGCACCTCCTATTCCACGTACGACGCGGAGCGCCGCTTTACCCAGCAGCAGACGGCGATGGTCGTCGGGGGCGCGTTCATTTACAACGAGATGACGGGCGTGCGCGACGTGGACGGAGACGGGGAAGACGACTTCACGATGAAGATGATGATGCTCCCCGCCGTCGAAGGCGCGCAGGTCGGCGACGACGGCGAGCTGCTCAAAATGAACCTGTATAACTGCGAAGACGTCGTGCTCATCCCGTCGCAGGCAACGAACGTGGAGCTTGCAAAAGAGTTCCTTATCCTGCTGTGCGAAGAGGAGAGCCTTTTGGATTACACAAAACTTACGAGCGAGCTGCGGCCTTTCAAATACGACCCGATGGACGCGGAAACGGAAGACTTCGAGTACGGGCCGTTCGCGCTCTCCGTCATCGAAAATTTCAACGCCTGCGACGTACATCTCGTCCGCTGCCCTGTGGGTACGGAAATGGAGGAGCGCACGCTGATCTCCCTTTACAGCCAGCCGATCTGGGATACCGCATACACGAGTTTCACGGCGAGCCTTCTCACGCAGGATGCGGGCACCATTGCCGAAAACATTTACAGCGGAGCGCAAAAGGAGTGGCCGAAATGGGAAGCGCAGGTAAGGTAGAAAACGCGGCGGAAGACCCGCGGGAAAGAGAGGAAGGGATCTCCGCAAACGGGCGGAAAAAGCCTTTGGCGCCCTTTTACAAACGGGCGGCGTTCCGGAAATATATCTTTATCCTGTCGCTCATTATCATTCCGATGCTGAATTTTATCGTGTTTTGGGTGTACGTGAGCGCGGATACGATCCTTTCGACTTTCCGGCATTTCAGCATGCGCACGGGGGAGTTCGAGTGGTACGGGCTGCAAAATTACATCGAAGTGTTCCGCGAATATATGTTCGGGCTGGACGATTATCCCGAAAAGCGGGCGCTCTTTTGGAATTCCTTCCACGCGGTCCCCATCAACCTGATCATCCTGCCCCTCTCGTTCGTCTGCGCATATGCGTTCTATAAAAAGATCCGCTTCCAAAAGTATTTCCGCGTATGCTTTTATCTCCCGTCCATCATATCGATCAGCGTGCTGGCGCTCTGCTTCCGCTACATGTTCCATTCCGACTTCGGACCGATCAAAGCGCTGTTCGAAAATTGGTTCGGGTACGCGCCCGTCTGGCTGTCGAACGATTCCGACCAAATGTGGACGCTGATCTACATTTTCTGCATCTGGGCGGGCATGAGCACCAACGTCATCATGATGAACAGCGCCATGTCGCGCATCCCCGAGGACATATCCGATTACAGCCGCCTCGAAGGCGTCGGGTTCTGGCGGGAAGCCGTGCAGATCGTTCTGCCGCTCGTCCTTCCCACGGTGGGCATCTATATGATCTCGGTCGTTACGGCGGTGGCGGCTTTCGCCTTGCAGCCCATGCTCCTGGCGGGCACGATGGGCCTGGAAAACAAGTTCGGCACGTCGGCGTGGTTCATACTGGAAGCCGCGGCGGGCGGGCAGCAGAATACGATGATCCTCGCCTCGACGATCGGCATCTGCATGACCATCCTTTTGACGCCGTTTGTCGTCGCCGTGCGGGTCCTGGTGAACAAATTCACGCCCGAAGTGGATTTTTGAAATAATCTGATAAGGAGAAATCATGAAAGAGAACACAATCAAACGTTTTGCGGTCGCGGCGCTTGCGCTTTTGTTTGCGGCAAGCTGCCTGGCGGGCGTGCTTTTCGGGGCGCGCCGCGCGACCGCCGCTACGGTCACCAATACCGTTCTGTCCGAAACTTTCGACTCCCTCGAAGACGCGGGGAACTGGCAGAAAAACGATTTCGGGCTGACGCGGGAAAATTATTACGTCGCGCTCAACGGGCCCGTGCACGATTACGAGAGCACGCTCATGTACCGCTATGCGATCGACGGCGACTGCACGATTTCTTTCCGCGTGGAGGCAGACCCCGCCGCACAGACGGACGGTAACGGGGATAACTGGATCGGGTTCCACCTCGGTTCCGCCGTCGCCGACGGGGCAAGGACGTCGGATTCGACGGTCATGTTCATTTCCTGGCAGGGCAGGACGGTCGCCTGGGACAACGACGGCGGGCGTACAGGCCGTTCGCTCGATTCTTCGACGGAAGGGAGCAACCCGTCGCTGAATTACAGCATGTTCGGGTACGCCGAAGGCAATGGCGCGAATGTAGAGATCGTCCTGCATAAAACGGAAACCGTACAGCCGCTCGGGGACAACCTTCCCGTCTACGAACTGGATTATTATCTTTGGGAAACGGGTACGGCAAAACCCTCCGCGCCGTCTTTCGAGATGAACGATGTCGCGGTGGAAGGGTATTTCGGTTTTACATCCTTCAACAATTATCTTTTCCGCATTTACGACATGCAGGTGACCGAGGGCGGAACGGTCGTTTCGTCCGCCGATCTGGAAACGGAGGGCTCCGCGATCGGGTATGACGACGGCGACGGCACGTATTGGCGGGCAAATTCCGCATACAATACGGGCATTGTCTCGGTTGCCGCCGATACGAAGGTGTCTACGGCGGGCAAGGCGGCGGGCATGCTGCTTTCGTCTCTGCGGATCGAAGCGGACCCGTATTGCAACCGCCAGTTCGACCTCTCGTTTGCAATGACGGCGCCGGCCTTCCCGGAGGGCGCGGTCTTTGGCGTCGGGTTCGGGCTTTACGATACGGCTTCCGCCGCCGACGAGCGCAACCTCATCGGGATACAGGGCCTGGCAGACGGCGGGTGGCGCTTTGTCAAGTACGCCAACGGCAGGGTGCGCGCGTCTTCGTCCGCATACGCGGCGCTCCCGTCGGGCGGGCAGACGTTTACCGTTACCGGCTTTTACGGCGGAACGGTCTCCGTTTCGTTCGGCGGGCAGAGCGAAATCTTTGAGGACGTCGATTTTGCGGGCTGTTTCGCCGTGGGCACGGCGGGAACGGCCGCATGCGCCGTATCCTTCGACGATATTTCGCTTACGGCGGTCTCGCGCGTGGCGCCCGAAAAGCAGCCGGAGGACCTCGCCATCGATTTTACGGGCACACTCAGCAATGAAGACGGCGGCGTCACCTATTACAGCAAGTATATCGACGTGTCGAAATGGTATTACACCACGAACGTGTCGCTGCCGCGCTATTCGCTCACGGAGGACCGCAATTACATCCAGTTCATCGCGGCCAACAAGGGCGGAACGGAAATGCAGTGCGATATTTTTGCGCCGAGAACGCGCTTCGAAGAATTTATCTGCCGTTTCAGCATAACCGTTTCGGAGGAGGCGGCTATCGCGAGCGCCAACGCCGCGGTCGGGCTGTCTTTCGGCAAGGCGTCGCTCATCTATACGCCGCTCGAAAGTTCCCCCGGGGTCTTCTTCGAGCGCACGGCGTCGGGCATGCGCCTGAAAGTGCAGGGCGGAGACTGCGAGCAGGCGAACCAGAGCGGCGAAATCGCAGTCGAAGGCGACCTTTGGGCGAGCGAAGATACGGTGAACGACCCGGTCACGTACCGCGTCATGGTCGTTGTCCGCGGCGGTACGGCGAACGTCTATTTCGCCCCCGAAGATTCGCCCGAACAGATGAACATCCTGCGCGCGCGGCTCACGGGGCTTTCGACGTACGGCTTTGTCGGCGTGGTCGGCTATAACGGCGCAAGTTTTCATTTGAACGACTTTTCAGTCACGAACATTGCAGTGGTCAGATAAGGAGAAAAAGAGATGAAAACAAAAATCAGGAAAGCATCGCTCGGCGCCCTGGCCGCGGTATTGCTCGCGGCGCTGCTCATGGCGGCGCTGCCCAGCGTGGCGCATGCGGCGCATGCGGCGGAATCCGCGGCGGTGCGCGTCGATTTCACGGATGACAGCGCATATACGGCGGAAGGAGACGTCACGGCGGGAGAAGGGGGCGCAATGCTTGCAAACGGCGCGCGCGTCGCCGTCAAGGAATCTTTTACTTCCTTTTTGTGCTATATCGACGTGACTTCGGAGAGCGCCTTTACCCTCTCTTTCGGCGGCGGCAGCCTGCGGTTCACACAGGGCGGAATCGAAACCTCCCTCGTAGCGGCAACCGGAGCGCAGCGCGAATATGACTTCGCTGCATTTGCAGAGGGCGGGATCGTGAGCATCGAATCGTTCGGCGGCACCGTTACGGTCGGAGTGTCTGCGCGGATTGCCCCCGAGGAATACCTTTACGAGCCGGTTGCGGTTTATACTGCGGAAAATACGTCGGGAACGATTTCCGTATCGGCGGAGGGCAACATGACGGTAGGGTACATCAATGTATTTTCGCTGAGTCCTACAATCGATATTCAGCCGGACGATTATGACCCGAACGACGGGCAGTATCAGCAGAAACCCGCGCCCGCGGAAGAGGGCGAAACTCCGGGCGAGGGCGGCTGCAATGCAGGCATCGCATCGGCGTCGCTCGTATCGGCTGCCGGCATGGCGGCAGCGGCCGCGGGCCTGTTCGCCGCAAGGAAAAAGCGCATCGATAAGGAGAAGAAAGATGAAAAATAAGTGGATAAAAGGCATTGCGGCCTTTCTTTCGGCGGCGGTTCTGTGTACCTGCTTTGCCGCGTGCGGCGGCGGGGGAGAGGCGGAAAACCAGGAGGGCGATACCTTCACCCCATCCGAAAAGCAGGCGTTTTTGGGGCCGATCCGGCAGGACGAATACCTTTTCGGCATGGGTGAGATCGCTTCCGATACGATGGGAGGAGGGATCGACGGCGTAACGGGCGAGTGGCTCGCCGAAACGGCGGGCGCGATCGGCGCGCAGAGCATGCGCGTCTGGATGCATATCCCCAACATTATCGAAAGGGCGGCTTATTCCAACGAAGTTACGCTCAAAAAGCATGTAGCCGAAGGCTACCACGATTATTTCGCCGCGCTGAAAGAGAACGGCGTCAAACGCATCGTCGTCATGAACCATCAATTTCTCTATCCTTACGATTATGTCAAGCGCGACGTAAACGACCTGCAGGTCGCCATCCATCCCATCGAGGAACCCGAATTTTACGAAACGTGGATACAAATGTATTACGAGTGCTACAAGCTGCTCGCCGAAGAATTTCCCGAAATCACCTTTTGGGAATGCGGCAACGAATTTGACTCGATCCCGTTTTTCCGCCGCAACGACGGAACGCTGATGAGCGCGGAGGATATGGGCTATATCGATGCGGACCTGTGCTACGCGGCGAACAAGGCGATCAAAGAGGTCAACCCGAACAATGCGTGCGTCTTCCCCGCGCTGACCTGCAACCAGTATTCCATGACCGTTTTAGACAGCGCCTATACCTATATCGGAAGCGGCGTCCTGCCTACGCTGGAAGAATACCGCGTCACCGACCCCGACGACTATTGGGACGTCGTGGCGTGGCACCCCTATGCGGGCGGCATCGCGGAACAGGTGAAATCGACCAGTCTGGACTTGTATGAGGTCATGTGCGAACACGGCGACAGCGAAAAGCGAGTATTCTTCACCGAAATCGGGATCAATGACCGGGTCCGTTCCGGCGGCGCGGTCCCGTCCGACGAGATTTTGCAGGAGGTCGCCGACGATTGGATCGCCGTCGTCGAGATGATCGAAAAGGACCTGCCCTTTGTGGAGAGTTTCTTCGTGTTCCGCGTCTGCGATAACGTGGAGCAGGACTTCAACGGCTCTCAGGACGGGTTCGGCATCTTCCATGCGCCCCTCGACGAGGAAAATCCGGGCAAGCCGAAACCCGTGGCGCTGGCGCTCTTCCACTATTTCAACGGGGAGGATGCAGACGAGGCGCCGCTGTATGCGTATTACAATCAGGTAACCGGTGCGATTTCATAAGGTGAAAGGCGGAAGCGGGACTGCCGGAAAACGGCGGCCCCGCTTTCAAAAATAAGAAGAAAACAATCGATATGAAAAAAGATTTATATTTAGGGGCGGCATACTATCCCGAACTGTGGGAAGAAGAGGAGATCGAAAAGGACATTGCCCGTATCAGGGAAGTTGGCTTAAACTGCGTGCGTATCGGCGAATTTGCGTGGGGCAGGATGGAATCGCAGGAGAGCGTTTTTGACTTTGAATGGCTGAAACGGGCAGTGGAAAAACTGTATGAAAAGGGGATATATACCGTCCTTTGCACGCCGTCGGCAACGCCGCCCAGATGGCTTTTGAACAAGTACCCCGAAACGCGCATGGTCATGCACGACCTCGTCCGCGCAGACGTGTCTTCCCGTTGCCATACGTGCAAAACTTCCCCTGTTATGAGGGAAAAGAACCGTATCATCGTCACCAAAATGGCGGAAACATTCGCGGGGCGCCCGGGCGTCATCGGCTGGCAGATCGATAACGAAATTTTCCCTTACAACGAGGGGTGTTTCTGCGAAAACTGCAAGGCGGCGTTCCGCATGTGGCTCAAAGAAAAGTTCGGCACCATTGAAAATCTCAATAAGGCGTGGGGGATGGCGCGCTGGTCGCTGACCTATGACAGCTTTGCGGATATCGAGCCGCCGTACCCGCGGCAGTGGCGACACCCTTCCTTGCGCAAGGCGTGGCATGATTTCCAGTGTGCGCAAATCAAGAGCTATGTCGACGAACAGGCAGATATTTTACATAACCACGGCTGTAAAAACGTAGGCACGGACATGATGCGCGGGAACCTCCTTTCCTATTACGCGGTCAATGAAAAGCTCGATGTGCCGATGTTCAACCACTACGAATCGGCAAAAGACCTGGCCGATGCGGCGTTTGCCTATGATTTTCTGCGCTGCGTGAAAGATAAGCCGTTCTGGGTGACGGAAACACAGGCGAATTGGAATGGCGGCGAGTTTGCGGAAGGTGGGTACCGCCCGGAAGGCGCATGCTATGCGGCAACGATGCTGACCTTTGCCAAAGGGGCGGAAATGAACCTTTATTGGCTGTTCCGAACCCACCCGAACGGGCACGAACTGGCGCACGGCGGAATTTTTTCTCCGTCGGGCAGGGAATACCGCGTGGCCGAAGAGGTGAAAAGGGCCGCACGCGACGTGCGGCTGTGCGGCGGGTTTTTGAGCGGAACGAATATCGAAAGCAAAATCGCATTGCATTATTCCAATACGGCGGCTGAAAATTTCATGTGCGCGCCGCTCGTAAAAGGTTTCGATTACCGCTGCACCCTCGTATGGCGCATATATATGGCTCTGCGCCACTACAATGTTGACGTCATCGACACACGGCACGGTTTAGAGGGGTACAAAGTTCTTCTCTCGCCCTTCCTCGCAACGGCGGACGAAAACGGCTTCCGGGAGCGCGTAACGGAATGGGTGAAAAGCGGCGGAACGTGGATCGTCGGCCCCATATCCGACATCATGGACGGGAACGTGCGCCGCTATACGGATTCCGTGTTCGGCTTTTTGGAAGAATTGGCGGGCGTGTATGTAAAATACCAGCGGCCCATCGGGAACGACGTGTTCCGCGCCGGGTGGGAAAACGACGGCGAGTGCGGCATCTCTGTGTGGTATGACGCCTTCGAATGTAAGGAAGGGACAAAGAGCCTCGCGCACTACACGGCAGGCGAGTTCGCGCCGTATTCTGTTATCACGGAGCGCAATGTCGGAAAGGGCAGGGTCATATTGGTCGGGAGCGTCCTCTCACATGACGATATTCTGCGCCTCGTCGCTCTTCCGCCGATCGCCGAGGCGAGCGAGAACGTGACGCTTACGCAAAGGACGGGAAAGGAAAGCGGCATGATCGCCGTCGAAACGGCGGGAAGGAGCGGCAGACTGTTTTTGGAGAGTACGCACACCGATCTGCTCACGGGCAGAGCGCTCTGCGGAAATATAGAACTTGCGCCCTACGAGGTGCTCGTATTGAGGGAATGATATGTTAAGCGGAAAATTTATCGGTGTAGCGGCACAGGCGAATGTTTTTGTTCTGGAACAGAAATTCGCGGTACGTTCCGCAAAAAAGGTGACGCTTTTTGCAACGGCTTTGGGCGTATATTTTGCGGAAGTGAACGGCGTGCGGGTGGGAGACGGGTATCTCGCGCCCGGCTGGACGTCGTACAACAAGACCCTGCAGGTACAGGAGTACGACATCACGTCCCTCGTCAAAGAGGGCGAAAATATCCTCTCGCTCACGGTGAACGAGGGATGGTATAGCGGCCCGCTCACATGGGAGCGAAAGCGCGACACATACGGAAAGCAGCCCGCCGTCTGCGCCGATGTGTATGCGGACGGAAAACGTATTCTCTCCACGGACGAAAGCTGGAGCGCACGCGAGAGTTATATCCGCGAAAGCGGCATCTATGACGGAGAAACGCAGGACTATACGGTGGACTTAAAGCCGCTCACGCCCGTCGCTGTTGCGTTCAATAAACAGGCGCTCGTGCCGCAGATGTGCGAGCCTGTGCGCACCGTGGAAAGAATCTCCGTCAAAGAGGTCATCCGCACGCCGAAGGGCGAACTTGTGTACGACTTCGGGCAAAACCTTGCGGGCGTGGCGGAGGTGAAAACGCCGGAAGATTTTGACGGCACGCTCGTTTTGCGTCACGCCGAAATTTTGGTGAACGGGAATTTCTATACGGAAAACCTGCGTTCGGCGAAGGCGACGGACGCCTTTACCTGTAAGGGCGCGCATACGCTGTCCGCCGAGTTTACCTTCCACGGATTCCGCTATCTGAAGTTGGAAGGGGCCGATTTGCCCGCCGAAAATATAACGGCGTTGGTGCGGCATACCGATATGAAACGAACAGGGCGCATTCAAACGGATAACGCGCGTTTTCAAAGGTTGTACGAAAACGTCGTATGGGGACAGCGTGGGAACTTTGTGGATATCCCGACGGACTGCCCGCAGCGGGACGAGCGATTGGGCTGGACGGGGGACATCAACGCATTCTGCCGCACAGCGGCGTATAATTACGATATCCGCGCGTTCATGAAGAAATGGCTGAAAACGCTACGCGACGAGCAAAGGGAAGATGGCGAAATTTCCTTCTTTGCTCCCAATATCACCAAAGAGTGGGGAACGGACGCCTTCTGGTGCGATGCAATCACCATGGTGCCGTGGACGCTGTACGAGATATACGGAGATACCTCCTTTCTCTCCGAAAATTTTGAGGCAATGAAGAAATTCCTTGCCGCGCGCGATAAAAATACGGAAAACGGATTGATGGCGAAAGGCCATGAGTTTGGCGACTGGCTCGCGCTCGATAAAGAACAGTCTTTGCCGTCCTCTCCCTATGGTAGAACAGACGTCTATTATCTTTCCAATGTTTTTTATGTTGTTTCAGCAAAAATCACTGCCGACGCAGCCGGTATCCTCGGAGACAAGGATGCGGGCAAATACCGCAAAAAATATGAGCGGCTATTGCAGAGGATTCGCCGGGAATACGTTACTCCGGGCGGAAGGATGGCGTTCGACACGGTGACGGCACAAGCTGTCGCGTTGCATTTCGGTATCATTCCAGAACAATACCGCAATAAACTTGCCGCCATTCTCAACGAGAACGTCGTGCGCCACGGTTATCGCATGGTCACGGGATTCATCGGTTCGCCGTTTTTGCTGTTCGCGCTGGCGGACAACGGCTACTTTGAAACGGCGCGGA
>ERZ1106952.136-NODE-136-length-49604-cov-5.095562_pt1 | contig 49604 bp, 32 predicted proteins | sample MGYA00403677_ERZ1106952 | MGnify/ENA primary metagenome ERZ1106952 (study PRJEB35170, sample SAMEA104062415) | human gut metagenome | biome: human gut; feature: human-associated habitat; material: faeces | place: Denmark | collected 2012-05-14 ...
TCGCCATATTCATCGTCTGATCTTCCAGCGATTCGCGCACCTTTATTTTGCCCCGCCTGCCGTCAATTGTAGGACGGATGCCGATGACGGGATAACTTCCGATAAGTCTTGTTTCTGCCATTGTTGTTTTCTCCTTATATATTTTTATTTTCGATAAACCGAATAATCGGCGTTACGTCTTCTAACGAATGCGGGTGATGTCCGCAACCCGGCTTTAAAATATATTCAATCTCTACCCCTTGCTCTCGGTAATAGTTCACCATAATCCCGCAATTTTCATCATAAGGCACGGTTTCGTCAGTGTCGCCTGCCACAATCAGTACGGGGATGCGATTTTTTGAAAATTCTTCCAGATAATCAATCGGACTGAACGAATATTTTTCAAAAGTTTCTTCGTTTAACAGGTATTCTTTCAAAAGTTCGGCGTGTTCTTTCGAATTACGCGGTGGCCACGATTTCAAATTCAAAACCGGCGCGTCAAGATATATTTTTTCCACATACTCGGGATAATACAACGCATAATTAAAAGCGTACAGTCCGCCGCGAGAAAATCCAAACAAATACGGTCTGTTTTTGAAACCATATTTTTCTATCAGATACAAATGAAATAAGTGCATCAATCTGATTGCACGATTACTTCCGTACATATCACTGATTTCGTAATATACTCGCGCATATCCCATAGAAAACAACTGCTGCTCCGCCTGATCGAATGCATAGAAAAATTCCGTTTTCCACACCCATTTTCCGTTGAAATTGTCGGGTATCAGCACTGTTGCCTTATATCCGTTGTATTCAAATTCTTCTTTTCTCATGATACGATTACGCCTTTTTTCAGAATAATATTCGCGTATACCGCTTCTTCGCCCGTGGCGATTACCGCAAACGCGGTTTTTGCACGCTCGTAAAACGCAAACCGGTCGATATTCCCGATTTTTACGTTTTTATCGTGCTTTTCGGCTATCTTTTCGTATTCTTTCCAGATCACGGGATTGATTTTGCCTTCGTCGCATTGCATAAGCTGCATTAAAATCATATTCGGATTCGAATACGTATCGAGCGGAATCAGCGAAAGCACCGCTTCGAGCATTGCCGCGCCGCCGATTCCGTCCGCACGAATCACGCGTTTTCCGAACGTTTCCGCGGGGAAATTTCCGTCGGCAATCACGATTTCGTCGCCATGCCCCATTTCGCATAACGTTTTTAAAAGTTCCGGCGATATTATTTTAGATACGTTTTTTAACATGTTTTCACTCCTTTACCCATCTGATTTCCATAGGTGCAAGCGAAAGAATCGTTTTCTTACCGTTGATATCGTAAAAATCGGTTGTCTGCGGCTGATCCGAATTGTTTACTACCGCATATTTCTTCGCCGCGGGATAATAATTGCATTCCGTGGCGGCGTTCGTCGCATAGCACACGTTTAAATCTTTCTTCGCCACGTAGCACATCGCCTTGTACAGCAGACGCGAATTTTCAAAGCTGTACGGAAGCCCCGTGATATAAAAACTCCTGCCTCTGCCGTATTCGTTCACCGCCATCTTCACTTCGCCTGTGTTCACGTTTCTCTTAAATCTGTCGCTGAACGCAATATCCAGCACTTTCGTCTTTTCCAGCGCGTAGATATTCTTCTTGTCCTCTCCGTAATCCGCACTTTCAAGCCCCGCCGTCAATTCGTGCGGCACCTTTGTTATATTATATTTATCCACAGAAAGCGTATAGCCGATTTCTTCGTCCACACCAAGCACATCCGCCAGTTGGAAGTATCTTCCGTTCCCCTCGCACGCCGTCGGCTCGCCTACGCCGATGAATCCGCCTCCGTTATACACGAATCTGCGTATCGATGCCTGCAATCTTTCGTCCAGCCATTCTTTTCCGCCCGAATACGACGTATACGCGTCTCCCGCGTTTATGATGACGTCTATATCCTGCGGCACTCCGTCTTTCACTTCGTCAAACGACAAAAATTCGATATCTACGGGCAATCCGCTTATCGCTTCCAGTATCCCCTGATACGAATATATCTGCTGATACCAGAGTTCGTGCGCCACCATATGGCTCATCCAGCTTCTCTTTTTTCCCCAGGCGTTCAAAAGCCCCGCTTTCAGCCTGCACCACGGCTTTTTGTTATCCACCGCCGCGTATATCGTCCGGAATTCGTCCGCCACTTCCGCCACACGGTCTACAAACGCCGGAAATTTCGCCGCCAGCGAAAGATACCCGCCGAATCCCATGCGGTCTATCGGTTTCCGCATGATTGCACGCCTTGCCGTCCGCCAGTTGCGGTTCAATTCTTCCACCGCGTTTTTTTCGTTCCCCTCAAAAAACGTATCGGGAAAGAAATACGGCAGAAATCTCCCTTCGCAGTATTTTACGTGCGGAATTTCCGATAACATTCTTACCGTTACGCCTCCGCCTACCGAGCCAACCACCGCGTCCAGCCCCATATCTTTGAAATGTTCTCCGTACGGCTCGCTGCCTATCCAGTCGTCTCCCAAGAACATCATCGCTTCTTTTCCGTATCCGTGGCAGATTTCCACAAGCTCTTTAATCGTTTTGCTTACGAACCTTTCCACATAGTCCATATACTTTTTGAACTTTTCCGTGGGCGTTCTGAAACAGTTGTTATAATACCCGCTGTCCACGAAATCTTCCGCTACCAGTTTTATTCCGCTTTCTTTTTCAAAACCCGCCATCAGCACGGGGTTCGCCGTCTGCGCATACCCGAACCACTCCACCTGCTTCTCTTTTCCGAGGTCGTTGAAAATCAACGTGAACTGATACAAAAACGTCGTGAATCGCACCACGTTCGTTTCCGGATTCTCTTCGCACCACTTCTTCATATGCTCCACGATATACTTCTTCGTCGCCGGAAACGCGGGATCGTACGTCAGCTGCTTTTCGCACGTCCATTCGTTCGTTATGTAATTGTATATCTGCACCGGATGCCACGTTACGCGCGCAAGAAACGTTACCGTGTATTCGTGAAATTCTTTGCAATTTTCTATCGTTACGACTCCGCTTTTCTCGTCTGCCTGCCAGTCGCTGCGCGGCACTTCTTCCCCCGTGGTGCGATCGTATACCTGCCATAATCCGATATACGTATAGTCCGGCGAAAATTCGTCCGCGAGAAATCCCTTCATGATTTCTATTTCCGTTGTCGCCCCTACGGCAAGTTTCCGCTCCGAAAGCAGAAATATCCGCTGCGCTTCCTCCGGATGCTTCCTCGCCCACTCGTTATCCCCGCGCACCACGAAATACGTGTTGTACACCTTCCCGAATTGTCCCGCGTTCTTCGGCAGACGCGTTCCGTCGCAATCCCGCACCGCGTCCGCTCCCCATTTCTCCGCGATCGCTTTCGTCCCTTCCACAAAACTTTCGTCCGTCGGTATTGTAAATCTTCCTTTCTTCATTTTATTTCTGTCCTTCTTTTATCGTTTTTGTTTTTTTCCGGATCTATCAGTTTCATTTCTCCTGCAGCCATTCGTTTTCAAGTTCCTCAAAATTGACCGTTACTATACGGTCTTCCGTAATGCCGTTATTCGCAAATAGTTCTTATATAATTCTAACAAGGTAGATTTGCCGCAACGCCGTATCCCCGTAACAACTTTTATAACTTGTTCGTCTTTCCACGCGATGAGTTTTTTTTAATATTCCTTGCGCTCAACCATATCAAGTCTTCTTATTGATTTTGTTTCTATTATAGCAACCATTTTTTGATTTGTCAATGAATTTCCGAAACAGGAAACCTTTTATCGTTTTTGTTTTTTCCGGCAGATTGCCGCATGCGCTGTTTTCATGCGCCCTGTTAAATCAGCTTATTTTTCCCTTTGTTCAAAGAATACGTTACGCCGTTTATGCCGATTTCGCATTGTTTCGGAGCCGATACAACAAGCTCCGTAATCGCGCCGTTTTTCATTTTCGCCGAAACGATTAACCCGCCGCGCGAGCGCAGATTTTTAAACGATACTTCGCGATACGTCCACTCTTCGGGCAACGCCGCGAACAATTCGATTTTTCCCGTATGGTCCTGCAGCAGCATTTCGTGCAACGCGTCGCAAAAACCGAATAACGCTTCCAGCGTAAACGGACGATAATGAAACTGCGTATAGCCGAACCGTCTGAAATCGCCGTTTAAATGAAACCCGTTTTCGCCCACGAATCCGCGGCAGAATTGTTTCAGTCTTTCAAACGCCGCGTTCCCGTTTTTCGCCATGGCATAAATCTGCGCGGACATCGCAAACGAAAACCCTACCCAAAGTCCCGTGCCGAGCTTTTCCATGTCGTCGAGCGTCCGTTCGTAAATGTTTTTATGCTCTTCGGTATCGTAATCGATTAAATGCAGCGGATACAGACACATCAGATGCGAAAAATGTCTGTGCGTTTCGGGCAGTTTCCGCGTTTTATCCAGCATGACCACGCCGTCCCGCGAAACGGCTATATCGTCCAGTTTTTCAAGAATTTCACCGTATTCCGCGGGGTTTTCTTTGAGTATTCCGGCATATCCTTTCAGCGTTTTATACAAATACCGCATCAACGCGAGGTCGAAATTCGAATTCGGCTGTAAATACGCTTCTGCCGTATCGTCGAAAATTTCCGGCGAGGAGGAAAGCGGCAGATATAATTTTCCGTCTTTTTCTTCCAGCAGCGCACGAATCGCCTTGCCCACGCCGCGCAGAAACGGATACGCGCGGTTTTTTAAAAATTCTTCGTCGCCCGTGTACAAATAATATTCGTCGAAACTCTGCGCCGCCCAGATCGTCATCGTCGGCGACAAGGAATACTGCGCCCAGCCGCCCATCGGTTTTCCGTCAAGCGTACTGCATGAGGGCAGTAAAATTCCCTCCACGCCGAAAAAATCTTTCGCGAATTTTTCATATGCCGGCTTCAGTTTCCATAAATATTCCACGAAAACTTCGCCTTCTTCCAGGCGATTCGCCTTTAAATAAGACTGATACGATAATTCCGTGTTCGTATCGTGGTGATAATCGCCTTTCCATGGCGGCAGGCAATCGTTATCCGCCGTCCATACCCCCTGAAGAGGCATCGGATAAAAACCTTTCCGTGAGCAGCTTCCGAACAGATACCAGCTTTTCCGATACGTTTCGTCGATAAGTTTATCGCCTGTTTTAACGGCGGATTTCCCGTTATAAGCGCGCCAGTGCTTCCGATGCGCCTCGTGCAATTTTTCAAAGCCTGATTCCGCCGCCCGTTTTAAACGATTTTTTGCACCTTGTACGTAATTCTCATCGTCGTTCGAAGAAGCAAGCGTGTAATAAATTACGTTCCCTTTGCGGTAGGTTACGATTCCGTAACAATATTCCGTATGCGTTTTCTGTTCGTACCACCCGTACGCGCCGTCGGCTTTGATTTCCGCAGGCGGATAGCCGAGCGATCTTTCCTCTTCCGGATTGCCGATACCCGAAGCATTTTTCGTTTTTTCCGACAAATATTTCGGGATGTGAAAGCCGTACGAACAATCGCGATACACCCGGATAACGCCGGTAAGCGATATGTAATCCGTAAACACATCCGCGATTTTTTCCGCGCCGTCGTAAACGCTTACCGTCGCGGTATCTATATCCAACGTATACGAAATATCTTCCGCCGCCGGGGAAAAATTCAGTTCGATTCTTCCGGCGGTAATTTTCGAAGGGTAAGGCTTGCCCATAAAAATTTCGTCGAACAGGCGGCAGTATTCTTTCCAGTCCTCCGCCTTGCCGCTTTTTGCCAGCCGTTTCAGATTTTCGAAATTGAAACCGCTTTCCAGCGTGGTTTCGTTCGGACGAAGATCCCACAAATCCGTTCTGTCTACCGTAATTTTCAACGGCGAACCGCCGTAAACGATGCTGCCGATAAACCCGTTTCCGAGCGGCAGTCCCTCGTCCCACTGCATTGTTCTCGCTTTTATTTTCTGCATCTGTTTATCGCCGCGCAACCGCGCGCCCCGTTATTTTTCCCGACGTATGCCCACTGCTTTCCCTTTGCCGAACGGCAAAGAAGAAGGATACAACTTGCCGAATTCCACGATTTTTATGTCTTTCTCCAGATCTTCGGCGATCTGTCCGTTAATACGTACGTCTTTGTATCGGATATTTTCCGCCGCGCAACTTACGTACGGATCGAACAATTCGAGATGTTTCTCTTCGATGTACTGCGATTTCGGCCCCACCGTCATGAAATAAGAATTCGGATATTTTTCTTTATTCAGCCGCACGGCTATGTCCGAAAAACGGATATTCTTTACGTTGGAACCGATTTCAAACGTTGCGAAGTTTCCCGTTATCGGATTGCCGCTCAGATAATTTGGCTGCTTATCCACGGGAGAGGTCGTATCCGCGGAAATATGTTCAAACGTAACGTTTTCTATTCTGCCTACCCCGATTTCCTTTTCGGGAACATCCGTGTATGCCGGCGTTTGCAGATACATTTTAAACGTGGTTACGCCCGATACGTTCTTCACCGTAAGATTTGTAATGCGGCAGTCCTCTTTTTCGCCGTTTTTATACGGATATATGCCCGGTTGAATCCGAAACGATTTGTGCACGTTCCGCCCGTCGCCGCAGTTTACGCCCTCTACGGTAAGGTTTTCTATCGCGCCGAAATTGATGGACGAATTATCCCAGTCGTAAGCGTTCAGCGCAATCAGATCGTCCTCCGTATGCCCGGAAAGATTTTTCACCGTACCGTTTTTCACGCCGCCGTTTACATGCAAGCCGTCGGCGAAACAGTTTTCGAAACGTATGTTTTCTATCGTAAACCCGTCCGTTCTGCCTAACTGGCAGGCAAAGCCCGCGGCGGCACGGAATACAAGATTTTTCAGCGTTAATCCGCGTACGCCGCTGAATAAAAAGCACGTGGAAACGCCGTGATACGTATCGTTTTCGTCAAAACGCCCCGAAACGCCGTAGCCGAGCCGTTCTTCGTTTTCTTCGCCCCATATGCCGCCGCAGACGGAAATATTTTCGTCGCACGGCGCGTCGTCGGGGATTTTATAATCGGAACCGTCTATCACGCTTTCGTTTCGTAAAAGCAGCGTTCCCGTGCCTTTCGTCAGAACGATTTCGGCGTGCTCGTCGGCGTAAATTTTCGTATCCGACGGCACGATCAACGAACGATCTACGTAATACCTGCCCGCGGGAATAAAAATTTCCCGATAAGTTTTAAACGCGCGGTTCAATTCGTCGGACCAGATTTTTCCGTCTTTGTAAGGCTTGAAACCGCCGTCCGCAATACAGGATAAATCGATTTTTCCGTGTTTGATGTTTGTAAGCATAATGTATATGAAAAAATGCAGGATAGAATCTACGCTTTCCGCCGAAAATCATAAAATTTTGAGGCGGAAAGCGTACTGATTTACTGCTTTAAGTTGGCGCAACCACTAAAAGATAGCGTTATGCCCAGAGCGTAGCCACACCATCTACATAGTGCCAATAAGTTTTACTTGTTTCGGTCGGCTTATTTTCGCTATAATAGTAGATATTGCCGGATAATAATCCGTTATTGCCCGTTGCACCTTCTTTGTTAATAATCACGTTACTGTCGCCTTCGCTGCCAAACGCATAAATATTGATGCACTTCGCGTCGCCAACGAATTGTTGCGCATTCAAAGCAAGCGGATCATCAAACAAATTAAACGCTTTGTTTACGATAAGCGTAGTAAGCTTGCTGCACCCTAAGAAATTGTTGCCTGTAACAATGGTTTCCGTGCTGTACGAGCGAGAAATTCCTTTAAAGGTCATATCCTTGATTCCCAACATTGAAACATATTGAAGATTAGAACAATTCAAGAATACATTGCCGTCTAACTGCGTTACGCTTTCGGGCAAAATTACTTTCGTAATATAAGAATTGCCGTCAAACGCGCTGTTTCTTACATACGTTACTGACAATTCGCCGTGAATACCGTCGTTGTATTTTCCAAGAATTTCAACTACCGACAAATTCAACGTAGTATTCAAGCCAACATAATATACGCCTTTCCCATTGTTTCCGGTGGAATCGTAGTTGTAAACCACGCCTTGGGTTTTCTCTTCGCTATACTTTCCGCAAACGGTGCAAATGCCGTCTTTGTAGTTGTGAGCAGCAGGGCCGTGAGCAATGTTACCGTCGGTATCATAATTCCATTGTCCGCACTTCGACGAGTCGCCTTTGTAATAAACAGTACCATTAAGCACGTTATTTAAATCTTCGTAACCTACTGTGCAACTATACGTGCTTTCATCTGCCGTGCCGTTTACATAAACAATTCCTTTCGCATCTTTATGATCATAACCTTCGGTACGATTCTTAAACTGTTGATCATTCAACAGAAAATCTTTGTTTACAATAACCGTTGTAAGCTTCGTGCAATCAAGGAAGTTATTGCTAGTTGTAAGAGTTTTTACACCGGTCATCGAGATGTATTCAAGTTTGGTTGCACTACTGAAAGATAACCCGCCAAATGCCGTAACGCTCTCGGGCAGCACGATTTTTGTAGTGTTGCCATTCCAGGCACACGCATTTTTAACGGAAGTTACGTTATAAGTTTTTCCGTCTTCGGTGGTATACACAGCCAAGGGGTATACTTCGGTGGAATGATTTCCGTCGTAGCTCGCAATGCATGCCTCATTATCGTTAATGATTTTGTAGTTAATGCCGTTTTGCGTATGCGCTGTGCCGCCCAACGAGCAGATGCCGTCTTCAAATTTATGTTCGAATCTGAACGCTTTCACTTCGGATTCCGCGCCGGTATAATTGTCGGTTTCTTTCACCACGGCTTTCACATAGTAGGTGAAGTTTCCGACACCGGGGTATTTTGCATTTTCGAACGAATCTACAAAGTCCTTATCCGCCAACTTCGAATATTGATATTCAACGTTTCCGTGAGTTGCCGTTGCCGAAGGCGCGGGGGTATCATTGCAATGAATTATACTTGCCATGGTGAAGTTGGCAATTTTATTATTCGTGGCTTTCTTCACTTCAAACGATTTCGTTGCTTCTGCGCCATCGTATTCGTCGGTTGCCGCTACGCTCGCTTTCACGTAATAAGTACCTACGTTGTGATTTTCAAGCTCGCCCCACGCCTTGTATTCGCCGTCTTCTTTCGTTGCAAAGGTAAGCACAGGATCGCCGTATTTCGCCGTTGCCGTAACCACAGGCGTTTCGCCGTACACGATATCCGCGGTATCAAACGCCGTAATCGCATTGGCAAACACTCTTCTGAATTTCGCGTATACCACGGCGTCGCCCGAAATCGCGCTTAAATCCGCTTCGGCGTCGCCTCCGTTTTCCGTTACCCATTTTTCAAACACAAGTTTGTCGGCGCCGTCGGTGCGATCGGCAGGCGTTTCGAACGTTGCCGCACTGCCGTTTTTCACCATCACCGATCCCAACTCTTTTTCGCCGTCTTTAAACGTAACAAGACTCAGCTTGTAATTGTTTTCGGGCAGCTGTTTTCCCTTGTTCAAAGCCGTACCGTTTGTTACGTCCACATTGCTTCTGACGGCAACGTACTTCTTCGAAAAATCGGCGCCCTCGTTGATTTTCGTAACCAGTCCGTTGTATAAATCCAGACTGTCGATATACAGCGGGAACGTTTCGTCCGCACCCAGCCACGAATAATTTTCAAGGCTTAAAATCTGTTGCGTGTATTCCTGTTTGGTATCCAGCAAAGCCGCCGTAGCCACGTCGTAAAAATTCCCGCGCGCGTTTTCGTTGTAATCGGAAACCTTCGCTTCCGTCTTGCCTCTGTAAATATACGCCTGCGCGGTATAATCCAGCTTGCGGTTCTGTTCCAGCACCTTGGTAAGGCACACGTTGGCATACCAGGCTTCGTCGCCGTCCACCCGATACAGCTTCTCTTCGTCCACCTCGCAGTCCAGCCACTTTTCGCCGAAATATTTCACCGCGCCCACGCGTACCACCAGTTTCACTTCGTCGTTCGCGTCGTTGTCCTTTATGTAATTTTTCGCGGCGGCATTCATTTTCACGATGAACCGCAACCCGCCCCCGGCATTGAGTTTCAGCGACGTACCGTCAAGCACTTGTATCGTTCCGTCGCCGGGGAAAGCGCTTTCCGCGCTTGCAATGTAGCCGTGATTCATCAGCGCAACGCCGCCCGCCAGCATGCCGAGCGATACGGCGGAAGCCGCCAGCACCAGTTTCTTGTTTTTTACGCATAATTTTTTCATGTTTCGTTTCCCCTTTAAAGCGTCGTTTCCCGGTTGAAATTATCCCAGTCTACGTCCTCGATTACGTTATCGTACCCCCCCCCCGACATTGTTAAACAGTCTACAGACGAGAGTAAATACAGCACTTCGGGCGATGCATACTTTTTCTTTTTCATTTTTTCCCTCCCCGATTTTTTTTTATGACTTCGGCGGATACACGTTTGTGTATTCTTCCGCAAGTTCCCAGTTTGCCGTAAGCGTAATGTCGCCGTCAACAACGTCCGCATCAAACACCCACAATCTGCCTTCGTAGTACCAGCCCGTAAAATCGTAGCGGGCGGAAAACGTCGCCTTTACGGGCGCTTCCGGCGCTTTCAGCGTGGCGCCCTCTTGTACGGTAACGCTTTGCACCGCCGTTCCTCCCGCGGAATCGAACGTAACGGTGTATTCTTTCGTTTCCGCCGTTCCTCCGGGCGTTTCGCCGGAATTTCCGCCGGTGCCGCCCGAACACCCCGCAAACACGCCGACCGATACGGCGCACAAAGCTGCGGCAAGCACAAACGCAACCCTCTTTTCCCTCATAGCATTTATCTCCTTATATAATTTTCAAATCCGTTTTATCGGTTCCACGGCACGGCGGATTCATCCGCATAATGCCAGCAACCCGCTTTTTCCGTTTCGCTGTAATAATACACGTTTCCGGTAAGCATATTGTCCGCCTGAATCTGCGTTGCGCCGTCGGCGCCCTTTACATACAAATCCAGCAGGGGCACGGCGGGCGCGTCCGCGGCGCCGAACTGCGATACGTTGGACGTAAACCCTTCGCCGACAATGACGACTTTCAGCTTAACGCAGTTCCTGAAATTATGATCTCTCCCCGTGCCGCCGTAAGGGCTTGACGCATAGTCGAGATTTTTTACGCCCTCCGCCGATACGTATTCGAGATTCGCGCATCCCGCAAACGCCCAGCCTTCCAGACTGTCCACACAGGCGGGAAGAATTACTTTTTTCAGAGTCGTCTTGTTTTCAAACGCTCTCGCGCCCACGTATTTCACCGCGTGTTCGCCGTTCTTGCCGTCGTTGTACGTTGCAAAAACTTTCACCGTTTCCGCCTCGCCCGTATACCCGGCAACATAATATTGCGTGCCGTCGAAGGCGTACGTTACGCCCTGCGTTTCTCTGTCCCCGCAAACCGTGCACACGCCGTTTTCGTCGTAACTGTGATTTCTCGCCGAAGATTCGATTTCTCCGTCCTCGTCCTGCCGCCATCTTCTGCACGTGCTTAAATCGCCTTTGTAGTAGATAACGCCCGTAAGCAGAATGTTTTTATCGCTCGGCACGGCTTTTACGTTGCTTTTTTCAAACGTGCCCAAAGAATAAATATCCACACACGGCGCGGGCGTAATCCGTTGCCCGTCGCTATCGAACCGCCAGTCGATAAACTGCTGCTGCGCCTCGCCCTGATCGTCGTACAAACTGAAATCCGCATTCACCACAAGCGTTTTCAATTTAATGCAGTTGATAAAATTATTGCCGGTAACAACGTCCGCCCCGTCGGTATAAATGCCCGTGTTTTTCAGATTGACCGCAGGCAGCTTCGTAACGCCCGGCATCGATACGTAAACCAGCGAGGAACAGCCGTTGAATACGTCGCCGTCCAGCGCCGTTACGCTTTCGGGAAACGTGATTTTTTCAATCACGGAATTGCCTTTGAACGCGCCGTTTTTCACAAACGTTACGGGGTGCGTTCCGTGAATTCCGTCCGTATATTCGGCAAGAATATTCACTTCTTTTTCGTTCAGCGTCTGATTATCCGATACGTAATATTCCGACGCGCTTTCGGAATATTCGTATTTCACGCCGTAACCGTTTCTCGCGCCGCATTTTCTGCACTTGCCTTTCGCGTTGAAATCGTGTTTGCCATCTGTGATGATCGTTTCGCCGTCATCGGCAAAACGCCACTGATAGCAGCCGTCAAGCGCCGATTTATAAAACACGTCGCCCGTAAGCAAACTGTTGTTGCCGAGCCCCACGTCGAAGCCGACGGGATAGCTTTGCGGATCGCTGATCGCCGTAACCTTTTCGCCGTAAACGTAAATATCCGTACGATTTTCCGCACTTTTCGGCGTATTATCCCAGCGCATAAACGTTGCGCCCGTATTGTAGAAGCCGTTGCCCACAATCACCTGTTTCAGATTGTAGCAATCCCTGAAATTCCAGTGAGCGTAGTACGACTGCGCAATATCGCGCAGCTCCGTGATGCCCTTCATGGAAACGTATTCGAGGTTCGAACAATCGTCGAAGCATTGTCCGCGCAACGGGCTGCTCACCTTTTTTCCGTCTTTCAAAATTTTATTCGTATTAAAACGAGCGTCCGCGTCGACAAATTCCGTCATGCTTTCGGGCAGAATCACCCGCCGGATCGTTTTGTTCGATTTAAACGCGCCGTAACCGATATATTTCACCGCATGGCTGCCGTTTGCACCGTCGTCGTATTCGGCGCGGATATATAAATCTTCGGAATCGTACCCCGCGTCCGCGCCCACAACGTAGTAACAATCGTTGTCTTTATCGTAAGAATAAGATACCTTTTTCGTGCGGGAAGTATGGCATGCTTCGCAGGCGCCGTCTTTCCACCGATGTTCCGCAAGATATCCCTCTTCCGTGTACGTCCTGCCGCAAACCGTGCATGCGAAGTCCGCTTTTCCCGCTTTTACGCAGGTGTATTCCGGTGTGCCCGTCGCCTGATAATCGTGAGAGAACACTTCGGCGGAAGGCATGCTGTCAATCGTATCGTAATCGTTTTCTCCCGACGTCGCTTTCACGGCAAAAACGGCGATTTCGCCCGGTTTCAATGCGTCCGTTACGCTCTGCGCGTCGAAAAACGTATCCGCTGTTTTCGTCCAGTCGCCGCCGTTCACGCTGTATTCATAGCAGTCCGCGTTTTCCACGGCGTTCCAGCAAACCGTTTTGCAATCTTCCACGGTTATATCGGGCATAGCAAGTTCCTCGGCGGATTCGTTCACCGATTTCACGGTGCACTGCGCCGTCATCGTGCCGTAAGAAACGCCGAAAAGATAGCTTCCCGTTTCATGCAGAGAAACGGTCAGTCGGTTATATCCGCTCCGTTCCGCAGTGAAACTTTCCGTAAACTCATAGGAAAATTTCACTTTCCCGTCCGAAAGCTTTCCGCCGAGAATAACTTCCGCTGTCAGCGTAACGTCGCTGCCCGCCGCCGCGGTAAGCTGCCCGGCGTTCAGGCGTATGTAATTATCGCGGCGGATAACGTTCACGCGGCATGTGGTTGCGGCTTCGCCCGAAGATACGTCGATAAACGCAGTGCCGTCGGAAATCCCCGTAAGCACGCCGTTTTTGTTGATTCTCGCCACCGATTCGTCGGAAGTCGTATAGGCGTAAGAATCCGCTCCGGACGGCGTAAACTGATACGTTTCGCCTACGTACACGGTAATTTCCTTGTCCGTAAGGGAAACGGTCTCCGCGTTTTTCGTTTCGCCGCCGTTTCCGCCCGCGCACGAAGCGATTGCGGCGCCGCATACGAGAGATAATACAAATACCAGAAATTTTTTCATCCCTCTCACCCCTTATCCGGCAATATTTTCCGTAACTTTCACCGTGATCTTCGCCGAAGCGTTTTTATATGTTGCCGTAATTACATATTCGCCCGCCGCAGAAAACGTAATTCTTGCCGCTCTGCCTTCGGTTTTCAGCACACAGCCTTCGGGCGTAACTTCGTACGTCGCCGTAAGGTAGGATTTTTCGCCGTTTTTATACACCGTCGCGGTGAAATCCAGCGTAACCTGCCCGCCGCCGAGTACGGCGTTCACTTCTCCCCCGCGATCGAACGTAACGGCATAATTGTTTTCGATAACGGAAATTTTGCAGATTTTCTCCGCGCCGGAAACGCCCTCCGCCTTCGCGGTGATATACGCTTCTCCCACCGCAACCGCCGTAACCGTTCCGTTCTGATCCACAAGCGCTACCTGCGTATCGGAGCTTGTAAACACGATTTGTTTATCGCCGTAACGGCATTCCAGCTTTTCGCTTTGTCCTTTTTCCAGCGATAACGCCGTGGAACTGATGAAAAAGTTATAACTCACCGTCTGCGGAGCGTCTTTCGTTCCCCCGTTTTTCGAACAAGCCGAAAACAGGCACAAGCCGAGCGATACGATAACAGCCAAGATAAAACCGATAAATTTCTTCGTTTTAACCATTGTTCGTTTTCTCCGAGCTAAGATAAGCGTTGTATTTTTCTCTGCCGTACATCACAAGCTCTTCCAATCTGTCGTACTCCTCCCGATTGAGATAGCCGGAATACATCATATATTCGTCGTCTTTCATCAGGAAGTATTCTCTGAAAATCCTTTCCTTGTACACGTCTTTATACGCCGAATTTCCGAGGTCCACCGCGTAGTCGGCTTTTTCAAGGCAGCTTTCCAGTTCAAGCAGCAGCGGACGCGTCCAGTATTCGCTTCTCGTCAGCGTGTAATAAATCGTCTGGTCTTCGGTTTCCGTAATCGCATAAATTCTTTCGTATGCTTCCATCACCGTCGAAAAATACTGTTTTACGCCCTCGGCGCCGTCGCCGTAATAATGTTCGATGAATTCGTTTATCAAATCCTGCGTGTCATACGAAGCGTTCCATGCAAGGCGACTTCTTACATACGCCCGCATCGAGGACATCGGCGATACGCCGTTCTGCGTGCAAGCCTGTTCGAAATAGTACTTCAAGCCGCATTTTTCATAGAATCTGATGGAATCTCCGATATGCGACCAGTTGTTGAAATGATATTTGTACGCCTGAAAGTTCGTGCCGTAGGAATACATCATCAGATTGTTCGTAATCGAAGCCCATGCCTTCATTTCCTCGGCAATGCGCGCGTTTTTATCGCACGTTTCGCCGTCATCGGTGATGGGATGGGTGTAGCACGCTTCGATAGGCGCGTACAGCACGCCCACCTGCACCTGCCCGTCGCTTTTCGGAATCGCGTCTTTATGCACGGCAACGTATTTGCCGTTTTCCGTTTTTACGGGCGGTTCGCGGTAGGTATAGTAAGCGAATTCCACAAGAACGATGTTCTTTTTGATATTGTTCTTTTCCATATACGCTTCAACGCCTTTCGCCACTTCGTTCATAAAGCGCGTCTGAACGCCGGCGGGACCGCCGTAAATCTCTTCCGCCGCTTTGCAGTCTTCGCAATCGCATGAACCGCTGCCGTCGGTAACGCCCAGCATCAGATAGGGACCGTTCGCAACGTTAATGTATTTGTTCGTAAGCGTTTCCACTGCAAGATCCACCGCTTCCTGCTTCGAATAGCACGTTTGATTGTTGTTCCACAGTCTGATTTTCTTTACGTTTTTCTGCCATTCGCCGCCCGCATGGTACGCGCCTTTTTCATACGCCGCGTTTCTGCCCGCAATGTAATTATCGTACCCTTTCACGTCGGAATACGGCTTGCCGTTTTCGTCCGTTTCAAGAACCGGATTTCCCTCTTCGTCCGTTTCGTACACGTAGTTGCCGTTTTTAAGTTTCGGCTGTCTGATAACGTTTCCGTTCTCGTCTTTCTTCACGTTGCCGTCCTTGTCTTTCACTTCTTCCGTTACTTTCACGTAGCGGGGAACTATCCGATCGTCAAGGTCCAGAATATAGCCGTACAGGTTCAGCACTTCGTCCGGAATATCGTCTTTGTAATTCTTCATCGAAGAAAACAACGTCTCGCACGCTCTTTCGAATCCTCTCACGAAATTCGCGTATCCGAGATACCCTTCTTCGTTCAGGCTATCTTCCGGAATCAACTGCGTATAAAAGCGATAATTCTTATAGGAATCTTTATCCTCCGCTTTCGCGTCCGGATTCAGCATTTTATAAAAACCGGCATAGGCGTCGAAATCGTTTTCTTCCGCCTCGTCGTTATAAGCTTCGTTGATTTTCAAACCGTAACTTTTAAGAAGTTCTTCTTTGATTTCGTTGAATTTCGCCTGTTTTTCGGCTTTTTCGGCTGCTTCCACGCGCGGCTGATCCAACGTTTGCGTAACGATGTAATTCATCGTATGGCACCACAGCCCGTTGAACAGATTGCCGTTCATATCGTAGCCGCCGTTTTTCGACGCGTACGCATACATTCTGAACGCTTCTTTCACCTTCGTTTCGCCCGAAAGCTCGGCGTCCTCCGCGGTAAGAAGCCCGAGAGACGGCACGTATTTATACGTAAAATCTTTCAGTTTGCACGATTGACGGTAGTCCACTTCCACGCAATCGTACGCGTAAGCGTTATACCCCACCTGATAGTGCAGAAATCTGTACACGGAAAACAACGTGCCCGTTTCGGTAGCGCCCGCCATGTACACGCAGTTGCCTTTCGTGTTCACCGTAACGCCGTTTTCTCCCAGCTCGTCGTAATCTATCGTAACGTCGGTTTGCGCGGCGAGCAATTTATTTTCGCCCACCGAAAGATATTTCGCCAGGTTATCGTGCGTAAGCGAATCGTCGGTAACGATGGGCAGCTTCACCGCCGTGGATTTTTCAATGAAATACTGCAGTTCTTCCGCCGCGTATTTTTCCGTTTTCGAAGCTTCGGAACTCACCGCGATTTTATAATCCGATTTTCCGTTTTTCACAAGGTATTCGTTCGTATCGTCAAACGCAAGCGGTTCGCCGCCGATTTCCGTCCTCTCCTGTTCCGTCGCGCCGCCGTCGCGTTTACATCCCGCCGAGGCAAATACGGTTACGGCGCACAATAAAACGGCTATTACTTTTTTCATCTCTTCCGCCTCCTTATTTGCAGGTTATCGTAAACTCTGCCACGGTATAATTCTGATAGGAATCATACGCCACGTATCTGATTATATACTCGCCGGCTTCCGTGAATTTATAAGTTTTCCCCGCCAGTTGTTTGCGGTTGTTGCCCTTGATAACGTAAATATAGCTCGCTATTTCTTCCGCAGGCGTCGCGTTATCCGTAATTTCCGCCGTCGGCAACGTAATTTCTTCGCCCGTCTTCACGGCGGCTTTTATTCCGGATACCCTGATTTGCGGCGCTTCCGTATCGGCTACGTATACGGTGGATTGCTGCAATTTACGGTTGCCGTTCGAATCGTACACCGTGTAGTCGGCGGTGTATTCCCCCGCCTTCCCGATATGCAGCGTATAGGCGTCCGTGCCTTCGTAAATCACGGCCCCTTCGTCGTCGTACACTTTCAGCGTTACCGTTACGTTTTTATCCAGCAAATCGAACGCTTCCATTTTCGGAAACGTTACGGAATGCCCCGCATAAGAAACATAAATCGCTTTATATTCCGGATTTTCCAAAAATACGGGCGAAGCGTAATCGTTTGAATCGGTGGTAATCACGTTGGACGCCGCTTTTTTCAGCGTGAATACGATATCTTTCTTCACGCCTTTCGCTTCGAACGAAATATAGGCTTTTCCGCTTCCGAACCCTTCGAACGCTCTGCCGTCGTCGTAGCTCCTTATTTGTGCAATCGTCGCGCCCGTATCCGCGTTGATCAGCGACTTGCTCTCTTCGTTGTATGAAATCCACAGATGAGTGTAAGAGGACAACCGTCTGATTTTTACTTTGATGCAGTCCGCCGCCCGCTTCGAATCGGTCATCACGCAATACAGCTCGTCGTATTCCGCCGCGCCGGATAATGTGGATAAATCGAAATTCAGGTAATTTACGGGAATTTCCCGCGAAAACGCAAACTTCGCCGCAGCCGTGCCCGCGTTTACTTTTACTTTATACTCTTTTCCCGCGCCTGCAAACGGTTCGCAATTTTCGAAATCGAAATAATTGTCAAACAGCCGGGCGCCCGCTTTTTTCTGCTCGTCCGTCAGTGGGCTCTTTACGGTAAGAGCAAACGAATATTCCGCTTTCTGCGTCCGGTCGGCGGGGTTTACGCACTCGTACGTAATCGTATGGTTGCCCGCCGCAAGATTTTCCGCGCGCATCGTTTCGCTCACGTCCGCGCCGTCGAAAGTCGTTTTTACGGGCAGATAATATTTCGCTCCGCCCCTGTACAGCACGCCGTCGCACAAAGGCAGATCCAGCGTTTCGCCCGCAATCGCCGAAGCGGGAAGAGAAGCTTTCGTCAGCACGGGTACGGCGGAATCTTTCACCACCACGGTTTTTTCCACGCGTTTTTCGTCGCCGATAAAATCTTTCGCCGAATAGGTAAGCACGTATTCCCCCTGCTTTTCGGGAAGAAAATACATACCCTTTTCCGTCTGTTCCAACGCAAGCTTGGTCGTACCGAATTTCAGCGTAGTGCTTTCGACCAGGTCGCCCACGCCGCCGGAATACTTCCCGAACAGCGCAAAAACGGCGTACCCCGTAACACCCGTTCCGGGCACAAGTTCGCCTTCCGCGTTATATTGCAGACTGTCGGTATATTTTTCCACGCTGATCGTAACCGTTTTCACGGCGCTTGCAAATCCGCTCACCGCCGCATATTCGATGACGTACTCTCCCGTTTCCGCCGTTTCGAATCTGCCGCCTTTCTGCGGCACGATTTTTCCGGAGGGAGATTTCACCGTAATCCGCACGTCGTTCACGCTGTTGCCGTTTTCGTCGGAAGCGACGCAGCCGAACACAGGATACGATTTTCCCGCCTGTCCTTTCGGCAGTTCCCGCACGTCGCAATCGCCGTAATCGATTTCTATCGTAACGGAAGCGCCGGACTGTTCCGCAACGGATTCGTTCGCCGCGGCGGCGCCGCACAAAAGCAACGCCGTGCCGCAAAGCCCTCCTATCCACACCGCTCCGATTCTTTTTCTGTTCTTCATACCCTTTCCTCCGTTATCCCTTGATGCCGCCCATCGTAACGTTGCTCATGATTTTATCTTTGAACGCCACGAAAACAGCCAGAATGGGCAGACAGGCAAGCAGACACGCCGATAACTGCACGGGAACGCTGGCTTTGTTATCCGTCTGGAACAGGAACAACCCGTAAGACATCGTAGGATTTTCCGGCAAAAACACCATCGGCGTATAATAATCGTTCCAGTATTCGATGAACAAAAGAATGAACACCGCGAAAATCGTACTTTTAATCAGGGGCAGCATAATTTCGACGAAAATCTTGAAATGCCCCGCGCCGTCTATCTGCGCCGCTTCGGCGTACGTCCAGGAAAGCCCCTTAAACGTAGCGTAAAATACCAGAAAATACAAGCCCGGATATTTACACTTCATAATACATACGCCGATCAGATTGTTTCTGAAATGAAACGCGTCCGCCATCTGCACTTCCGCCGCCAGCGAACCGATGATCGGCAGCAGCATCACCACAACGGCAACCCCGTAAAGCAGCGATTTGAATCTGAAATCGTACTTCGCGATGGCGTAAGCGGTGATAATCTGCGTCGCCATGCAAAACAGCGACATAAACACCGCGTACATCAGCGAATTGAAAAACATCTCCAGCAGATGCACTTCTTTTCCGCCCAGCGTAAACACGTTGAAATCGTCCAGCACTTTCACGTAATTTTCGAAATGCCAGCCGAATTCTTTCGAAGGAAACGCAAACGGATTGTTCCATTCGTAGTCGGTTGCGTCTTTCAGCGAATTGATACCTCCGAAGAAAAGCACGTAAAGCATCGAAAGGCAATACAACGCGACGATGACATACAAACCAATCTGAAACGCGTCCATTTTATGCGACTTTTTCACTTTTTCTTTCCGGTTTTCCATAACGAAATCACTCCTCGCTCGGTCCGTATTTTTCAAGCAGATGCTTGGTAAGCAAGGTTACGGGCGCCACAATCGCGGTAAACAAAATTCCCGCAGCCGAAACAAACGGATAATCGCCCGCATACGGAATGGTATTTTTTCCGCCCGCCACTTTCACGAAAAAATAGAACCCCAGCGTGGAAAAAGGCTGCATCGCCCCGTCCTCGCCGCCGTAGAACGAATAGAAATGCCCGTAATTCGTGAAGAACGCGGCAATCGCCACGATAATGTACGTAACCACCGTCGGAAAAATGGACGGCAGAACCACGTGCCACAATTCCTGCAACGACGACATGTTTTCCAGCTCTCCGTATTCCAGAACGTCTTTCGAAATGCTGCACATCGCCGAAAGGTAAATAATCAGCCCGTTCGCGAAATTCATCCACATACCGAAAATCAATACGGTGTAAAAGCTGGAAGATTTCGCGCGGTTCAAAAGCAGCAGATCCGGATTGTTGAATAACACAGGAAGTCCTTTCTGTATCAGCGTGCGCGCGCACATGACAAATACAAGGCTGGAAATAATATTCGGCAGAAACAAAATCACTTTGAACGCGCCGGAACCGGGTACTTCCTTGAATACCACGTACGCCACCATAATCTGCAAAGGCATTCCTATCAGCAATCCGCACAGAAACTGAATCGCCGAATTTTTAATCAGCAACGACATTTCGCCGCTTACGAAAAATGCCCTGAACACCTCGGCAAACGTCTGCATCGAAAAGTAATACGCGCCGTTTTCGCCGTCGTATTTCTGAAACGCAAGCTTCATGGTATTCGCCGCAACGCCCACGTAAAAAATCAGAAACTGCGCCACGGGGAAAAGAAGGAAGAAGAACAAAAACAGGTTCTGTCCCAGTTTTTTATTGTAAATTTTTTGCTTTTTCTTTTTCCTCGTCAGCCCGGCGAGTTTTACTTTTACGTCGTACAACAGCCATTTCGGCCCTTTTAAAGACGAAGGTTTTTCTTTCATAAATTTATTCCCGCTTACAGCCGGCGCGCGATTCTTAGGAAATCGCGCCCGCGCTCTTCAAAATATCCGTAATCGTCGTTTTCATATCGGCGAAAGCGTCGTCCACCGTTTTATCCGGCTGGTTGAAGAAGTAAGTGAACGGCTCTTTCGCCGTCGCGTTCCCTACCTTCGCCACAAACGCGAAACCGTTGTTGCTTTCGTTGAAGCCGGTTTCGCCCGTATACAGGCGCCGCTTCGTGGCAATCGCCAGATTCGGCGCAACTTTCGCGCCCTCTTCGATAAACGTAAGAATACTCTGCGTATACGGCGTGCAGGTTGCTTTTTCTTCCGCCGTTACCGTGTAATTGTACGGACGGATGCAACCGGTGTTCGCCGTGTACTTCACCAGCTGCGATCTCTGCTGCATGAATTTAATGAACAGTTTCGCAACCTTCGTCTGCACTTCCGCGTTCTTGTTGGTATTCTGCGCGCTGAGGCAGATATAGCTTTCCGCATACGCCGCGGGCAACACGCGCTGCGTGTTCGTCTGATCTTTGATTCCGTCCACGTTTTCGAATCTCGGAATCGGCAGATAACGGAAGTTTCTCTTGCCGTACCCGTTCACGTTCTGCGGCGTTTCTTTATTGAAAACGTCCTCGCGAGCTTCCTGTTCCCAGTAGCTGTTTTCCGCAAACATCGCGATTCTCTTTCCGAAGCGTTTGCTCTGTATGTATTCGCGCTGTGCGCCCGTATGCGTGTTGCCGCCGCCCGGTCTTGCTTTCGCCGAATAGTTCTCCTGATTTTTCGTAATGTCGTAAAACGCCTTGATGGCGGCTTTCCGCCCTTCCTGATTCAGAAGTTTCGTAAAATTGTTTTCGTTGATGGAGCCGAGGTTGCCGTCCGTGCCTTTGAACGAATAATTCAGCATGAAGTTATCATATCCCTCGTAGTTCGCCCAGATGGCGTTGAACACTCTCGAAATCTGATACGTGCTCGGCGATTCCGCCCACGTGAACGGCGTATAATTCATTCTCAGCCGTTCCAGCAGAGTAAGAAAATCGTTCCAGGTATCGGGCAAACCGTCGTCGGAAGTTCCCCGTTTCCCGTCGGGCCCCGCCGAGCAATCCCCTGCGGAAACCGCCGCGGCGTTCGCGCCGATCGAACCGTCTTTTCTGAAATACAGCGCGCTCTCGTCAAACAGATCCGCGTCGTAAATAATACCGGGAATCGAAAGCATATACGGCACGGCGTAATATTTGCCCTCTTTTTTGAATACGTCGGAATACCCTTCCAGCATCGTATCTTCCACCGACTGCGTGGCTTCCTTGTTCGTGTCGGCGGCAATGTTGCCGTCCTCGTCAAGATATTTTTCGGTCATCACGTCGGTAACGTCGGCAAACAGTTTGTTCTCGGTGAATTCCTCATAGCTGCCCTGATCCAGAATATACAGCACCTGATCGAGGTTTTTCATCGAATTTTTCAGATTCTGCGGACTGAATTCGGTATTTTTCTTTAAAGGACGCACCACAACGCCCGTTTTTCCCTCTTCGAAATGCGCGTCGGCATAATACGCTTCGAAATCTTTCTTCAGTTCGTCGAAATAAGCGGTGCCGAGTCCCGCGTTGAAAACGCCTACGTCAAGATACGTTTTCGTGGGGTCCTCTTTTTCCGAACCGCCTCCGCAGGCAGCCGTTCCCAGCAGCGTGGCGGAAGCGAGCAGTATCGCGCCGATGTTCTTTGTTTTCTTCATCATTTCAGTATGAATCCTCCTGATTCCGTTTGTTTTTTATCAGCGTACGTTTCGGGCACTCCGAAGCGTCGCGGAACAACCGTTTTTCTACGGTTCTCCATTCTTGTTTTTATTTTATCATCATCTCCCTGCCATTTCAAGCAGTAGTTTATTGTAATTCGCTATTTTTTTATTATTTTTCCAAATGTTTTCCTGCCGTTTTTTTCTCCGCTTTTATGTGAATTTGAATCTTTTTATGCATATTTTCTTAAATAATGTTGACAAAAACGTCTGTTATTGTTAAAATATGGCTATGAAAAACATTGCCGTAAAAAAAGTCATTCAGAAATTGCAACCGGAAGAAATCACCACTTTTTTGTGGGATGATAACAGCGTTCTGCACCGCCACAGCGACTGGGAATTCACTTCCACCGTGGACGGCACGGGCTGCAACGTCGTTAACGGCACGCCTTACGATTTAATGCCCGGCGATTTCGTTCTGCTCGGCCCGCAGCACGTGCATCAGTATGTTTCCGATAAACCCATTCAACGGCGGGACGTCTGCATCGCAACGGAAAAAATGCAACAGCTGTGTTTCATTCTTTCGCCCGATCTGTACGAAAAACTCTGCAAAACCGAAAAACCGATCATCATTCATTTAAGTCTGGAAACGTTCGGCGAGCTGCACCAGCGATTGAACAAACTCAGCGCGCTCGAATCGGCGAATCTTTACAGCAGCGCCACGCTCGTTTCCATCGTCGTCTATCTTCTTGGCGTGTATGTAGAGCATAAATCCGAAAAAAACATGCCGGAAAGCATTCTTTCGTTTCTGCAGCAGATTTCCAACCCGGACGTTTTTTCGATGCGGATTAACGACATTATCTCGTTAAGTTCGTATTCCCATTCGCATTTCATCAAAATTTTTAAAAAATACGTGGGCAAAACCATCATCGAATACATCACCGATTTAAGAATTTCCTATGCCGCAACGCTGCTTACTTCCACCGATCTCAGCGTAATCACCATCGCTTCGAAAGTCGGGTACGACAATCAGTCGTTTTTCGCGCAGAAATTCAAAAACAAATACAACGTATCCCCTATGGAATACAGAAATTCCGTGCATGAAAAAGATTCTCTGCCTCCCGTTTCTTAAGCGGCGTTTTTACAAATATATCGTCGCCACGGTATCGTTTCCGTTTTTTACCGCCGATTGCACCCCGTCCGGCACACAGATTTCGTAATTCACGCCTTCGTCCGCTTTCACTTCCAGAATCACCGCGTTATTCTCGCGACGCCACTTCACAAAAATTTTTCCGCCTTTCACCCGCGTTCCGCCCCGTGCGAACGCGAGTTTTTTTCCGAACGAGGGGGAAATCACCACTTTTTCCCGCTCCGGAAATAATTTGATGCCCAGCACGTACGAATACAGCCACTCCACGCACGACCCCAGGCTGTAATGGTTGAAAGAATTCATTTCCGGATCCTCGAATCCGTGTTCTTTCGTATACCCGTTCCAGCGTTCCCATACGGTGGTGGCGCCGTTTTTCAGCATATACCCCCACGACGGATATTCCGTGCGGGATATAATTTCGTACGCTAATTCCGTTTCGCCGATATCGCAAAGCGCGGGCAGAATAAATCTGCTGCCGATGAATCCCGTCGTCAGCCCGCCGCCGTTTTCGCGGATGATTTTTGGAAGCCGCGCCAATGTTTCCTCTTTGCTCAGATATCCAACGACGTAAGCAAAGGCGTACGCCGTCTGCGTATCGCAGGAAATCCGCCCGTCCTTATAGTAATTTTCGCGGAAAGCCCGGCGGCAATTTTCGTAAATTTCCGTATATGTATCGCGTTTTTCGTCTTTTTTTAAAATTTCGCACAACTTCGCCGTAAGCAACGCGGAATACCCGAAAAAGCACTGATTGATCACGTCAGAATCGGTATCGCCGTTCACCGACAGCCAGTCCCCGAAGTTATTCGTGATTTTCGTTAAATAATTTTCGCTTTTCGCCAGATAATAGCCTATCCATTTTTCCGCCGCCGGCAGATTATCCTCCGCCACAGACAGATCCCTGTAATGCAGAAAATGAAAATACGGGATCACGGTAATGCAGTCGCCCCAACCGGGCACGCCCGCCGTGTTATCCGAGATTCCCATATAAAACGGCACAATCGACGGAATTTTCCCGTCCGGCAGCGCGTCCTCCCGCACGAGGGAAAGGTAATTTTTAAAGAATAAATCACAATCGGCATTGAACATCGCCGAATTGCAGAACACCTCCGCGTCGCCCGTCCAGCCGAGCCGTTCGTCCCGCTGAGGGCAATCGGTAGGGATAGAGATAAAATTGCTTTTTTGTCCGCGCAAAGCCATGCGGTAAACACCGTTCATCACCTCGTCGGAACATTCGAAACTGCCGTAATATTCTATATCCTGCGAAATCGCCAACCCTTCCGCACTTACAATCTCCGTTCCGGCGGATTTCTTCAGTTCCGCATAGCGGAAGCCGTGATAAGTAAACTTCGGCTCGAACGTATCTTCTCCGCCGGAAAGAATAAATTCGTCGGTACATTTCGCGCGGCGCAGATTCGCGGTGTACACCTCACCGTTTTCGTCCGTCGTTTCGCCGTATTTCGCCACGATTTTCCCGCCGCGTTTCCCCTGTGCGGTTACTCTTATAACGCCCGCGAAATTGCAGCCGAAATCGTACCGCACGGTATTTTCGTCGCTGAAAATCACCTGCGGCGAAATACTTTCGGTTACGCGCACCGGCTCGCGCGAATACACCTGAAAAGGAACGCCGAAATCGGTTATTACGGCGTTACCTACAATTTTTCCTGCCTGTCCGCGGCGCCGCGCGTCAATCGTTTCGCCGTCGAAAAAATCGGCGGCAATTACGTCGGAACCCGCGATTTTCCAGCTTTCGTCCGAAACGATTGTATCGGTATGCCCGTCGTCGTACGTCAGCGTAAGCTCGGCAAACAATCTTTTTTCGTCGCCGAACACGTTCGTTTTGTTCCCGTAGCCGAGCTTGCCCGAATACCATCCGTTTGCAACGGTTATTCTCAGCGTGTTTTTGCCGCCGGAGATGATCCGTTCCGTAATATCGTAACGGCACAAATCGATATGCCTGAAGTAATTGCTCCACCCCGGCATAAAACGGTCGGGAATTTCGTGCCCGTTGATATTCACGTCGAAAATTCCCGTAGCCGTAATTTTCAGACTGCAGTTTTTCAAGCCTTTTTCCGCATTGAAAGACTTCACGAACACGGGCAGTCCGTCGTTTTCAGTTAAGCTTTCCCTTTTTATCCACATATTATCGTTCCTGTCTGCTTCCGTACGTCTTTGCGCTTTCGCCAAAAACGCCCCTTTTTGTATTTTTTATTATACAATACACGGCGCGGCGAAATAAAGCACTTTTTTATTTTTTTATGCTATTCTTTTATTGCGGCGCGATAGAAACGTACTCAAAAAAAAATTAACCTCAACGTAAAACGAAAAAATTGCATTGAAAGAAGTAAGCGTTGTAATTTACACAATCAGGTCGACCATTTTAACGAAAAGCAAAAAAAAGCGGCTTTTTCTTCGGCGGATAATTTTCGCAATAGTTTCAGAATATCTTCCATTTGCCCTCCTTCTCATTCTGCAAAAAAAATCGTCCGGAACAGATTTACCCGGACGATTTTTTTGTTTTATCGCCGAAATCATACGCGGATTTCGGCTTTGCTGCCGCCGGACGGCATTTTTGTAACGACGATTTGTTTATCGATTTTTTCTTTCAGCTCGGATACGTGCGAAATGATACCAACCAGCCTTTCCCCTTCCGACAACGAAGAAAGCGCTTTCATCGCCTGCGCAAGCGATTCTTCGTCCAGCGAGCCGAAACCTTCGTCCACAAACATCGTATCCAGCCGGATGCCGCCCGCCGACGACTGAATTTCATCGGACAAACCCAGCGCGAGCGACAACGAAGCTTTGAACGCCTCGCCGCCCGAAAGCGTTTTAACGCTGCGCTCGCTGCCGTTGTAATGATCGACGACGTTTAAATCGAGTCCGCTCTGGCTTTTTTTGTCCTCCGCGGTTTCGCTGCGTTTCAGTTCGTACTGTCCGCCGGACATGACCATAAAACGCACGTTGGCGCGGTTTACGATTCTGTCGAAATAATGCGCCTGCACGTATGTTTCCAGCATTACTTTTTCTTTGCCGCCGAGCGTGCCGTTTGCCGTATCGGAAAGGTTTCTTACAAAGCGCCATTTCCGTTCGGTTTCCGCAACGACGCCGCTTTTTTCGCGGATGTTTTTCAGCGCGGTTTCGTTGGCGCCGAGGTGTATCGCCACCGCTTTTTTCCGTTCGTCGAGCTGTATTTTTTCCGCCGAAAGCGCAGCGCGCCGCGCTGTTTCCGCTTCTTCGTCCGTTTCCGTTTTATCCGCAAGATTTTTCTGCGCCGTTTCGATAGCCGCTTTATACCCGGCGATTTTCGTATCGCTTTCCCGCCGGGCTTTTTCCGCCGCTTCGACGGCGGCTTCGATTTCCTTTTTTTTCTTTTCCGCCGTTTCCGTCGCCGCGCGCGCTTCCTCCTCCGAAGCGAATTGCAGCGCGCCGTTCAATTCGTCCACACGCTTTTGATTCTCTGCGAGAGAAGCGTTGTTTCCCGCCACCCGTACGTTGATTTTAGCGATTTCGTCCTGATAACTGCGTAAATTTTTTTCGGCGGTTTCGATTTGCGTTTCAACGGTATTTTTTTGTTTGATTTTAGCTTCCGCGGCGGAAATTTGCGCAGAAAGCGTTTGCAGCGTTTCTCCGTTTTCACGCAAGGCACGTTGCAGCGCGGGCTCGATTTCATCGAAGTTTTGCGCGCCGAACGTCTGCTTCGCCTTTATTTCCGCCGCCGCTTTTTTCTCTCTTAAAACGGCGTTTTTCTTGCCCGCTTCTTCGCTGGCGACGTTTGCCGCTTTTTCGGCGTTTTTGCACGCCGTATCCATAAAATCGAGCGTTTCTTTGGTAGGCGCTGCTTCGGGCTTACACGCTTTTTTCGGGTGATTTACCGCGCCGCACACGGGGCACGGTTCGCCTTCTTTCAGCGTTTCCGCCAGAATGCCCGCCTGCGCGCTTAAATACGCCGCGTTGCCCGCTTCGAACTTCTTTCTTCTCTCTTCGGCGGCGGACAATTTTGCCTTGAAATCTTCCTGCGCGCGCGTTAATTTTACCTCTGCCTCTGCGATTTCCCGCAGAGCGGTACGTAAATCGTTTAACGTCTTGTTTTTTTCTTCCGCGGCATTGCGCGCCGAATCGAGCTCCGCTTTTTCCGCCGCGGCGTTCTGCAACGATTTCAGTTCTTCCTTTTTATTCAGCAAATCGGCTTCGAGATTTTGCACGTATTTTTCGCCCTTTTCCAGCCTCTCTTTGCCCTTTTGAATTTCCGCGGAAAGCTTCGCGCAGTTTGCCGCCGCCTGCGCGCGCTCGCGGTAGCGCGGCAGTCTTCCCCTTGCTTCATTTTGCTCAACGCAAAATTCAGCAAAAATTGTCAGTCTCTTTCAGAGGCTTCCCCTCGGGGGGAAGCTCCTTGCAAAGCAAGGTGATGAGGGGCGCAGCATAATAATGCGCAGCCCGTTTTTGATTGTCTGAATATTTTTGACAAAAAATTTCAGAAAATCAAGGGGCGCAGCCCATTTTTGATTGTCTGAATATTCCGGAAGGAATTTCTGAAAATCAAGGGGCAGTTACACAACCGAACCGCCCCTTTATTCGTTAAAGTTTCATTTCCCGAAATTTTATTTTACCATTCTTCAATTTCGCCGTTCTCCTTATAGTGCCAATAATTGCCGTTTGCAGTCGGTTTTTCTGCGCTGTAATAATATCGCGTTGCGCTTGTTAACTTGTCGTTATAGGTATTCTCAATATCAATCTTATTCCAATCTTCCGCCGCGCCTTGATAATATATTTTATCCAGCCACGTGCAACCTTCGAACGCACCATAGCCGATAGAAGTCACGCTGTACGGTACCATTATGCTTGTAAGTCCGCTGCAGCCTTTAAACGCAGAAACACCGATAGAAGTCACGCTATTCGGTATCGTTACGCTCGTAAGTCCGCTGCAACCGCTGAACGTAGAACTGCCGATAGATATTACGCCGTCCGGTATCGTTACGCTTGTAAGTCCGCTGCAATTTTCGAATGCACAATCAATAGGCATAGGGATTTTTCTTTCTTTTTAGATAGTGGCGCGGCTTTCATTGTCACGCCACTTCTATAATTTTGGTTTTGTCTGTTTTTACAGGCTCATTGTCGGCATTCGCAACGCTTACCGCTCCAACACAGTTATAGACTATCTTCACTCTCTGCATTTTTACACCGTCAATTTTTTCGGCTTCATAAACGATTATTTTCTCTACAAACGTTCTTATGATTTCGGCGTTCAGTTCCGTGATGTCGGAATACTTGTTTAATTGTCCTTGTTCCATACCATAAACGCAGGGCTTACGGTATAACGATTGCCGTTCTTCCGATAAACCTTTTTATGCTTCTCGTCGTAATTGAAGTACAGGAACGATATTTGCTTGTTCTCGTTTATCGCGCGTTCGATTGCGTCCACGTTATAGATAAACGAACTGCTACCCTTCCTGCCTTTATCAAGAGAAATAATATGCTTTGAAATGCTCTCCGCTTGATGAGTACAAAGCGTTTCCGCAAGTCTGCCGATAAGTGCTTTCTTTTGTGCGACGGGAAGTTTCGACGCATTGATAACGTCTGCAAGCATAACCACTTCTGCCGTTTCAAGCGACCGATTGACTACATAATAGTAATGATACTTCTTTTTGTAGGAAAGAACCTCATAGCCGTTGTCGCACAAAGTCGCTATATCCTGAACGAGAATTTTACGCGACACATTCAGTCCGCGCAAGGCAAGAAGCTCGGATAATTCGTCGGTATTCAATGCGTGGTTTTCATCTGTATTTTTACAGAGAATATCCCATAAGACAAGCAGTTTGATTTTATGCGCTTCGTTTGCCATAATAATTCCCTTATCAGTTATAAAACAGATTTTTGCTTTTATACTTTAATTGCGGTCGTATTTTCCTGCTCCGCAGTCCGTTGTTCAACATAAAGTTTCAAAAGCACAGCCGCTTCATCGGTAATAACGTGTTCCATACGACAAGCATTTTCTTCCGCAATATCATTGCTCGCGCCTATAAGTTTCAGCGCACTCGCAATCGTCTGATGTTTCTGCTCTATGTTCTTAACTTTTTCAATACCGCACTTCGTCAATGTTATTTTCCCTTGATGAAATGTTACATAGCCAAACTCTTCAAGACGTTTCATTGCATTATGAACGCTCACTTTACTATATCCACGTTCATCTGCGACATCAACAGAACGTACCATCCCGTTTTTCTTTTGCAACGCATAAATCGTCGTCAAATACATTTTTTGCGATTCTGTGTTTTCAAGCATTTTCCTTTCCTTATGAATTCTTCATTCTTTTTTTGCGTTTCGCTACGACTATAATAGTCACAACTATTCCTGCAAGAATAACTACCGCTCCGACCAAAATCAAAGCGTATCCCCACATCGGCATATGAAACGCCACGCCCGGAATACATACGATAAACGTTCCCGTCTTGTCTGTTTCGGTAGCAACGTATCTTCCGTATCCGCTCGCAGAAAGTTTTGTAAGCGTTCCGTTTTCGTCCATATAGTAAACTTCGGCTTTCGTGCGGTCAAAATAATCGTCCGCGCGGAACAACAGTTCAACTTTACCGCTCAAGGTTATGACTTCGCCGTCTTCACTCAGAAATTCAGCAGAATAAACCTCGAAATTGTCCGCAACCGTTTTCATTGCGGAAGCCGCTTTTTTGTAATTTGCAGATCCGTCGGTAACTTTTCCCGCAATAATTCCCGCTTTTTCGGGCAACACGTTATTTGTATCTCTGAATTTAACAATGTCGTTCTCACCCGTGACAGCGTGGACGGTTACAACATACTCCGAAAACGAGTCGTTACCGAGAGAAGTTTTATACTGTGCGTTCGTCGCTTTATAGATGATTTTATACTCACCGACGTTATCGAGCGCAAGTTTTCCGTCCGAAATATCTATGGGCTCATTTCCGAAAACAGCCGTAATCACAACAGGGCTGTCCTCGTTACCTAAGGTTGCCGATGCCTTAGGAATCGGGAAAACCGTGCCGACCTTCAAAGAATATTCAGCCGCCGCTCTCGTAGAGATAACGGGAACAAATTCCGCGGGGCGTTCACCCAAATCACGAACGGTTTCGGAAGTTTTATCAGACGATGAGAGGTTCAACGTTGCGGTAAAATTCATTTCACGCGACATCGCGCTGATATACGCCGAAAACGAAAGCTTGCTTTTCAGATTGTTTTCGGAAAGCGTATAGGTAACAGACGTCCAACCGTCTTTCTTTTCGCTTGTTTTACCGACTTCCTTCCCGTCAAGGTTCAGGTTCAGATAGCCTATCGACGAAGAGAACCCGAACGTCATATAATACTTGCCGCCAAATTTCTCCACGGTAACGGGGTTTGTAAAATTATCCGCACCCATTTTCAAATCGAGATTTACGGGTACGGTATACGTTCCGTCACCGCCGCTTATTACCTGCTCGCTTGCGGCATAGCTAATTAAAGCCGATTGAAACAATCCGCAAAGGATAAGCGCAAATATCGCTACCACTGCAGCAAAGATTTTTTTGAATTTTACCATACTTCATTTCCCTCGCTGCCTGTAAACACCGCGACAAGAGTTAGCGTATAAGAGTTTTTATCAGCAAAAGTCGCGTCGATAGGTTTAGTTAAATCTATTATAGTCGCCTTTCCATCTACAATTACACCCCAACCCTTAAACGTGTAATCATCTGTACCTCTTACGCGGAGATAGTAGCCGGGGTTAGATATCTTTTCGCCTTCGAGAACAGAAGCCGAAGCAAACACATACGAACCGCTCACATATTTTTCAGGCGGAGTAAACAATATGCGGACATATCTCTTATAAACCGGACTGATGATTAAATCGTCTTCGGTAATATCCGCTCCACTTATATACACTTTGTCATTACGAATAGCCGTGCCGATAAATCCACCTGTCCAGCCCAAGAAGTAATAACTGCTTGCATCACCGTCCTTTGGCGGCGTATGCGTAAAGACAGACAAATCTATACAGTATGAGCCTTTCTCTTCGCCTGTGTCTTTGTTCGTTTCAGTCGCACGGTAGTAAACATTATCATAAGTGGTTTGTTCTCCGTTTACATTAGTAGTTATACGAATACCGTCGTCCCAAAGTGCGTAAAGATACACATTAGTCGTATTGAATGTTTCGTAACCGGTAAATTTTTCTCCGCCGAGAGTTGCCGCCGCCGGGCGTTGACGACGATCCGTAAGCCACCCGAACAAACGTGCATCAGTCGGCAAAAAGTTATCCAGTTGTTTAAGCGTTACCATTTCATCTCCTAAAACATAGGAAATTGTTTTAGAAGTCGTGCCGTCGGCAAACAAATGCTCATCGTCGGTGACATAAGTAATGCGTACTTCGGCTTTGTCGCTTAAAACCTCGAAATTCTGGACAAACTGGAAATAAACAATTTCTCCACCAAGATTAGTCAGCTGATAAGAATATACGAGACGATATCTTCCTGAAGCATAGAAAGTAGTTTTTACATTGTAACCATCCTTCGCGCAACTAACATAACGAGCGGACATTATATTATTCATAAGTTCGTCGCCTCGGTAAGCAAACATACTGAATGATGAAGCAGAACCGAGTGAAACTCCTGTGGAAGAGTAAATATCGCTGCATGGCGCGACATACTCTCTGTTAATAAAGTATGCGTCATAATTCATAACCGTAGCGTCTTTTTTGCCCCCAAAAGACACGTTAAACAAGAATTTTCGCGTTATTTCGTCTTCGCCGTTTTTATAATTCAAACCGAGGTAGAAATACGTAGAATTCTGCATTGCATCTTCAAACAATGGCAACACAGCAGAAATATCGTCGGCAGGCACTTCAGTTTGCATAATCTTATCGGTGTAAAGAGTATAGCTTACGAGCGGCAAATCTTTTTCAACCCCGCCAACCGAAAGACTAAACGTCTTGTTTATTGCTTTAACGGTTGCGGCATAATCGGGATTATAGAAAGAGTACGAACTGTTCAAAGGCACTCTTAAACCATCCTTGTCGTAAGTAACGTCGCCCTCATCCAAAATATTGCCGTCCCCGTCGGTTATCATAAACCTACGCGCACTCTCGGATGAATACACGATTTCATAATAGTAGCGTTCGCCGTAAGCGTTCTGAAGTTCGTATAATAACCTCGTATCTTTTTCGGTTAAAGCCGTAGACGTTTGCGGCGTAACCACACACTCAAAAAACGTAGGCGTATATACGCCGCTTTTTACAGCAAACTTTGCCACGCGCACTATATTGATACCCGTCAATCCATCATCATTTGCAAAATAGTTGTCTATAAAGTTGTTTTCTGTCCCGTCCCAGACGTAACGGATATCGGGAAACAGTACAACGTCTCCTACAGTGTAAACCTTATCGGGATCATAATTAGAAACGCGTTTTATAGTCGGTGCTTCATAATCGGTCAAATAAACAATCGTCTTAATTTGTCCACCATCCGCCGTAGCGGTAAATGCGACTGCTATATTACGATATTTTTCGCCGTAAGTAAATGAAGCGGGCAAGCTTAATTTATTTTGATAATCTATTACCCCGTCTTTTAAGGCATAGGCAACGTAACTCACGGACGAAAAATCGACAGAAGAACTCACCTTTTCGTTAAACACGCTTTCGAGCGAAACTTTGTCACCATCCGAAAAACTCTTGCCGGTTTTTATCTTTAAGTTTTCGCGCATAGCATTGCTGCCGAGAGCTTGCAACGTGAGCGAGTCTGCATATAGTGAACCGTCGCGCGCTTCGTCATAATCGTAAACCAAAGCATCCACATTAAAGCGGGCGACAGAATAGCGAGCTTCCGAAACAATAGTAGCCGCCGTTTCCTTATCGGGCGTTATCGTTATACGACTGCTATGAACCTTTCTATCCGTATAAGCCGACGGCATTTGCTGTGCCGAGAAGAAAAAGTCTATAAGGTGCGTACCCATTCCATACTGCTTTACAGCATTATACGTTAAATTGCGTTCCGTAAGGTCGCTCTTATCACCAGGGTAATACTGCATTTTTTCGCTGTATGCATAAGCAGACTGTGTGGTTTCTGTCAACGGAACATAATCCGCACGCACCTCATCTTCCGAAAGTTTTACTAAATGTTTATAGTCTATCGACAAAATCTGGTTAGCCGCACCCATGGAAGAAGCCGCTTCCATGTATCCCGTAATACCGCCCATTATCATTTTTTCCTGCGTTAAATCAGTACCGAAATCATAAATCGAATAATACTTACCGGTATCGGCGTGGAATTCTGCAACATATTCACCATAACTTGTGCCGTTATATGTCGCAGGATAATAATCGGATTCGATTGTTGCGTCGCCAAAAGCAGATGCGTCCATATCGTAATAGAGTTGAACAGGCGCAAAACTTACAAGACGTTTATAGTAGTTCGCCGTTACGGGAGAAAGAAGCGTGTTTGACGCACCAAGCATTCCGAGATAGGGTGTAAACTGCTTTATTAGCGAATATCTCCCGTTTTTAACTTGCAAATAGGAATAAACGGGATTGAATCCCGAGCCCATGTTCGGCGTATTGTTTTCGCTACGGTAATAAGATTTTGCAAGATACCATCCGTCTTCAAGCGGTTGCGTATAATCGGCATAAGGCTTGGAAAAACCTATAAAACGAGTAATTTCTATTTTTGCAGTATATGTCGTGATAGTTTGCGCACGCTCATCCGAAGAAAGCTTTTCATTGTCGTAGTTAGTAGTTTTTATATCAAGATACAGCGGCGTTTCAATATCCCATTCGTCGATATTTACAAAAATAGTTTTGCGTGTATCGGCATAATTTGCGATGGTCTTTGTTTCGTCTATATATGCGGAAGAATTCAAAGAACTGTCCATTACCTTTAACGCAGGCAAACTTTCCATTTCCGTCATATTTTCTACGATTCCCGTATCATAAGGGATTTTCATATACTTATGTCCGTCGGAATTTTCGATACATACTTCATCGTATATAATGCAGTCGGCAAAATCCTTGTAACCGCCTGCTTCATCCGTTTTTATTCCTTTGAAAATCGTATCTTCCAAAATCGTAGAAGATATTTCCAAATCGTAAACACCACTTGCGGAAAGTTCTTCTTTAGTCCACTTTGCGTAAAGCGTTACGTCTTTCATATAAAGATAGAGTATTCCATCGACATACGGCGCGGAAAAGGATGAATCCATATACCAACCTGCAAAAACGTATCCGACACGCGAAGGTGACGGAAGCGTAGGCATTTTGTTAGCCGTATAAATCACATCCTCTATAGGCGTTTCAAGTCCACCTGTATTAAATGAAATTGTAAACTCCTTGTTTCCGTATTGATTACGTATTGCGTCTTTAGGATCTTCTGCTTTAGACGCGCATCCCACCAAGGATAAGGCTATAAGCACAATTAGCAATACGCTCAAAAATAAACCGATTGTCTTCTTCATAGTAACTCCGCGTTCCCCTCCGATAAAAGAAAGTCTGCCAAAATTTATTTGCTTGCACTCCGTTAAAAATGAGCGGTAGCAGTGAAATGTTTCCATTCAAAGTCGTTATAGTTATATTAACCGTAGCGACTTTGAATAAAAACATTCCGCTAAAAAACCTATTTTAGGCCTTTTAGCGTCGAATGTTTTATCTTAATTCGCCCTAACTCTCCGTCGGAATATTCTAATCCGACGGAGAAATAAAGCAAAGTTCAGTTTTTAGAGCGTGCTATCCGTATTCTTTTTCAGGTCATTAGCAAGTTTTTCGCTCATAACAGAATTTTTCGTTCCTTGCCACCAACCTTCTTCGAATATACTCGAATCCTGGTTTACTATCTGATCACGGGTAATCCAACTATCAAGGATATCGTCATTGCCATAATAAGACATAACGCTTAACTGCATGTCGGTAAATGCGTTAGTATGTATTTTTTTGACGATACCGAATGAGATTTCGTTGAACGCACGACCTTCATCGTTATAGGCAAGATAATATACAGAGCCTTCCATCATTTCGTAGCGCATTACATACTTATCTGCGGCAGCATCCATACTTACGAAAGCACGCAACGACTTACCGATTGCCAAAGTACCTGCACCACCAAGGAAGCCACCCGCCGTAGCAACATACTGCACATCAAGAACGGTTACAGCCGTTTTTCCACCGGAAACGTTCTCTTTGTCTACAACTTCACTACCCATGTATTTTACTATGCCGTAATTTTTGCCGTAATTATTGCAAACAAAGAAGAAATCGCCTGCTTTAGCTCCTTCGTAAGGCCACGGTCCCATCCAAGGATAGGACAACAAATATCTTTGTTCTTCACCTTTAACCGGCGTAAACTCTTTGATTGCCTTGGTTTTAAGAGCATACGGCGCAATCTCTTTAATATTGGAAAGCGGCAACAAAAACTCAATACCGGTCTCATTGCTTACAACATATTCGTTCGTAGTAGGATCTAAATAACAACCGGCATTAAGGAATGCGTTTTTACCGATAGTTTCCAAACCGCCTTTTTCGATAATCACCTTGCGAAGATTTTCGGTACCTTCGAACGCAGACGCACCTATCGTCTTAACGGAGTTCTTAATATAAACTTCGGCTATGCGCCTTTCACCCTTGAACGCGTTTTCTTTAATAGCAACGACAGGCTTACCATCAACCGATTCGGGGATATTTACAATATACAATGCATTCTCACCCGGAACAAGCTGAGCTTTATCGACGTTAAAGTTTTTAACGGTAAGCGTACCGTCGGAATTTTCTTCAAAATCAACGCCAAACAAAGCATAATCAAACATCATCGTTATGTAAAGGTTGCGGCTTACGATTTGACCGAGTTCGTAATCGTTATCGAGTTCCGTTAAGGAAGTGATTCTGTAAGTATACGAAAGATCATCAAGTCCTAATTTAGCATCAAATACTTCTTGAGTAAGCGCTTCCCCGCTCTTTATTGTAAACGAAGTAACTTTTTCAAAGCCGGTCATTTCACTGTAAGCGCGGACTTTAACCGTCGCATTTTTACCCGTAGCAACTTCCTGAGTGCATACAACCGAATAACTATCCATATTATCGTAATAGGTCGTATCGCTTGAAGCATATGACGTAGCGTTTACGTAATAATAGTTTTTGTTGAGTGCGCGCTTAATAGAAGTTCTATTATATTCAACACGCGAGATTCTATTGCCAAGAGTTGAAACGATAGAATACCAGTCCGCACCCGCGTTTGCTCTTGCGGGATCTCTGGTCGTATCGCTTGAGCCGGCAGGCACGTCGTTCGGTCTGTACAAAAGTCCGCCTTTGTTATTCGTCGCATTATAGTAACCGGGAACGATATTTACAGAAACATTGAAAGAAACCGTAGCAAGAGTGTTCGGTAATTTAAGCGTATCGAAAGTCATTGCCTGATACAGACCGACTTGAATACCGGTTACACCTTCGGGAACGGAGAGAATTCCGTCTTTAATATTGTCCGTATAATCGGATACGAGGATCTTTTTGCTTCCTTCTATTTTATAAATACGATTGTCTGCTTCGTCACGGGTAAACGGCGACTTCTCTGCAAATTTCACATTTTTAGGAAGTCTTACTATATTAGTTACCGTCGCAGGAAGCGTAACGTTTATATCGTAAGTTTTTTCCGATTTAGGTCCTTTAAGATCGCCGTTTGTTTCATAATCCGCCCAAAAACAATCAAGAACGGAAACCACGCTTGAAGGAATAGATACTTCTTTCAATCTGGGCATAACGTTAAGCGATTTTTCAAGCACTTTAAGAGTGGACGGGAATACGACTTCTTCAATGTTAGAATTAGCAGTTCCGTTAAACAACGAAATCCACTGTATGCCTTCGTCAAATATAACCTTTCGCGCCATAGGGAACGCATTACCGAGAGTTTCGGTTAAAGTACCCGTAACGGTACCGTAAGTAAGAGTAACTTCATCTCCGGATTTTTCCTGATCTACCACCGCGTTCGTAGAAAGAATAGAAACAACAGGTGCTTCACTTACGCCTGACGCAGAACTATCAACATACGAAAGATAATAGTTTCCGCTATCACTGTCTTTCGCGAACATAAGTCCGGGTGATTGCCAACGAACTTTAATAGACATGTTACCGGTTACGTCCTTTGTAAAGTCAACGTTGTTGCCGTCGCAAACATAAGAAATACTTACGGGATCCATGTATGTTTGGCAGATTGTTTTCTCTTCAAAAGTAACGTCGTTGTTATTTGCGTCCTTCCCTACCACCTCATCGGGTGCTGTAAGCTTTTTTCCAAGCGGAATATCTACTTCATACAAAGTTTTGTATCCATCGTTAAATACAACGTGCGCCAAAAATCTCGCATAAAGCTCGGTTACGTCTGCGCCGGTTTCGTATTTTACCGTATAATTTTGGTCGGTATACCAACCGTCAAAAGACAAATTGTCCTTAAGCGCTTCTGCCGTATACTTATATGTGTAAGTTTCGAGAGATTCCAGTTTAGCCGTCTCGCTGTCGTTTCCGTTAAGCGAAATTTTAACTTCCGCGGGAACAAAGTAAGCGTAAACCGTCTTCGACGAAGTTATGCCTTCATTGCGGAACACCACAGGATCTGATGAATAATCATACCAATCACGGAAGACATAATTTGTCTTTTCCGGATTTTGAGGCATTGTAACTTTGCCGTCTTTTGCATCGGAAACATAATACTGTTCCCACGCGCCGTTATCGTTCTGAACCATGAACTTAACAGACGCATTGTCCTTGCTTCCGCATGCCGTAAACATGCAGACACCGAGAAGAAGCATCATCGTCACAATAAGCAACGATATAACGTTCTTTCTGATTTTTGTCATATTCAAATGACCTCCTAAAAAAAATTTTGTATTGTATGTAAACTCTTTTCAGAGTAAACACCTGATTAAATATCGTATCTCGCCAAAATCTCCGACGGGGACTTGAAGAGAACGAACAAATACGGAATGAGCGATATGCAAGTCATTGCCACTGCGCCTACGGCAAAACTTGCCGCCGCAAGACCTATAAAGCCCGCAAACGCCACGTTAATAATCGCATACCTTACCGCAACGAGAGCAATAGCCGCAACCGAGAACACAAAGAAACTCAAAGTGTTATGAACGATTGCCAAAACGCACTCCTTGAACAAAAGGTTACTCTTGTTTACGCCTATCGCACGGTAAATTCCGTATTCCTTACTGTTTTTAATACTTTCGGATTTTGCAATAAAGAAGTAGATAAGGAACAATAAAATTATCGCGACAACGTATATCGTTAAACTTTTAAGTCCGTCGTTTTTTTGCTCTCTTTCCGCACGTGCGTAAATGGAAGCTATATCAACGGAAGCAATACCTTTTTGCGAAAGCGTATTTATTAAACTCTCATATTTTTTTTCACTGCCTGCGTAAACGGAAAAATAATATTCCGTGTCGCCGTTTTTGTCATCGGAAAGTCGGTTAAGCGCGGTCAAATTAGGCTTTAAGTAAACGAAGATATTAGAAAGGACTTTTTCATTAACGTAAATACGCAAGTCGGTAGTCATAACATCTCTTGTCATCTTTAAGCTTTTTATATACACCGGTTTACTTCCGACAATCGACATAGCCGTTGTTTTTACTTTAAGTTCGCTGTTTGCTTTTGTAATAAGATAGTCCGCATTCACAGTGTCACTCATCATTTTATAAAGAGAGTTTCTGTTTATTTCAAGTATTACCTTATTGTTTTCAAGCGTATCATCGTCACTCAAACAAATTTCAGTCGAAAAGGAGTTCGATGAAAAATTCTTTTTCAAAAACACTTCGCTTGTATCCGAAATTTGCGTGTATGAGTAAACGCCGAGATAGTTGATATAATCGGTCTTGTTGAAATAAACCTCTCTTTCGTCACCATCCACAATACCCGTTACGACATAATTCTCATCGAATATCATCATCATAACGGAGCGGTCATTCATAAGTTCTTTGAGCCTCAAATTTTCTTTAATTCTTTCAGCAAGCGCACGAGAAACAATTACTTCGTTTTCACCGGGCATTCTGCCGTAAATATTATCAAAGTTATCATCCTTTTCTATTGCTCGCGGAACGTATTCTATTTCAAATTCTGAAAGAGCGGCTATCCCACGGTAAGAAAATTTCCCGCTTGCGTATGTGGTCTCGAAAAAGTCTATCTTGTCATATAAACTTTCATCCATAACGCGAAGTTCAGAATAAGAGTTCAGATTTGTATAAACGGTATTTTTTCCGAGCGTTTTGTTTTCGGTAACCGCCGAGAGTGCCTCGAACACCGAGAACGAGAAAAACGTCATTACCACGGCAAGCGCAAGAATAAATATCTGCTTGAATACGTTACCGACCGAATACGCCTTTTCGCTGCCCGCGTTATTACGCTTGAAAATAGTCTTTAAGGTAAACAGTCTGCCGTTTCGCTTTGCCGTACTCTTGGTAAAGGTGGTCAGAACGCCGTGTGTTTCGCTCCCCTCTCGAACGCTGTCGTAAGTTGCGGGCGCGAGGTCGGTTTCTTCTATTTCGCCGTCCTCTACAAGCTCGCCGTCCACGATTTTGATATGGCTGTCGGCATACTTTTTGATAAGCGAAACCTCGTGCGTTACGATAACCACGAGTTGGGTTCTGGATATTTCCTTTAATATATCCATAACCTTCATCGTGTTTTCCGCGTCAAGATTGCCCGTCGGTTCGTCGGCAAGGATAACGTCGCTGCCTTTTACGATTGCACGGGCGATTGCGACTCTTTGTTGCTGTCCGCCCGAAAGCGCGTCGCCGAGTTTGTTTTTGAAACGCTCCATATCGACGAGCTTCAACGCTTCTTCGGTGCGACGGGCGATTTCCTTTTCGTCCTTGAACCCCGCGATAATCATCTGATTTCTGAGGATTTCCGCTATCGTGTAGCCTTTTTCAAGATAGTAGTTCTGGAAAATGAAGCCGATTTTTGCGTTTCTGATCTTATCGGTTTTACCGCTCGTACATTCGCCGTCGATATAAACCTTACCGCTATCGGCTTTTTCAAGTCCGCCGATAATATTGAGAAGGGTTGTTTTACCGCTTCCCGATTTACCGAAAATGCACGTCAAGCCTTTTTCGGGAAGTTCGAACGAAACGCCTTTTAAAACCTTGTTTGCGTTGCGGGAGTGTCGGTTAAACGTTTTTACGATGTTTTCTACTTTGATTTTTGACATATTAACCTTTCGACCCCCTTCTCAAAGATTTTCTGATACTCTGCCCCGCTATCGCACGGTTGAAGCCGAACGCTACGAACTCGACGATTAAGAGCAGCATGATTTCTATAAAGAAGTAATTGCCCGCCGAAATAAATGCGATTCCGCCTCCCGGTATCACCGCCGCGATTAAACTTACGAGCGGCAAAAATACGATTGTCGGCAGGAATATGAGCGCCATCTGAATATAAAGCGAACGCGACGAAATTTTGCTTGAAATACCGAGCGTTCTGTAAACCGCGAAGTCGGTTTGAAAAACCTTTACGCTTCTTCCGAAAATCACAGATATGAGAGCGGCAAACAAAAGGCAAACCGCAATCAGCGCGATATAGTAGATTACGTTCATCGCGTAAACGTCGCCCGCGCTTTGGACGTATACTTTACTTGTGGAAAGCATACCCATCATTCCGTCCGGGAATTTTCCAAGCGCGTTTTCCGCCGTCCGGTCGTCGGCATAATACAGCACAGACTGACTTGCGCCCGATTGTTCGGCTTCAAAAATAGCGGCGTAGTCATCGGGATTCATTTTGACGATCAGTTTTCCGCTTCTTGTTTCGTCCTTTTCGCTATCGGACGCCACTTCGTAAGATTTATTCGATTTTACCGAGAAAACAGCCGAATATTTCGTTGCCTGATAAGTGTTGGAATTTACAAGGTTTATTTTCCCGCTTTCAACCGCTTCGTCCTTTTCAAAGGCATAAACCGTAACGACTGTTTCCCCGAGTTTCATCGTCGTGTTAATTGCCTTGATTTTGATTCCGTTTTCTTCCGCGTCCGCGTGGGATAAGTAAAGAAGAACGCTGTCGGAAGAAAGCGTCGTTTTTACGCTGATACTCTCTATTCCAGCGTTTGCGTTTACAAACGTTTCGATGATTGCGTTTTTATCTTTTTCCGCAGATTTCGGCAGCACCAAAACCGCTTCGCTTCTCTTTAAGTTATATTGATAAGGCGCATACAGACAAGTGACGCTGTAAGCCGAAAGCATACCGCTTCTCTTGGGAACGTTTACCGTAAATTCGGAAAATTCCTTATCCAAAAGATAGAAGCCTGCGTTTGTTTTCCCTGCCGCTTCGTCAAGATCGTCGTTTGTAAGGTTTCCCTTTTCGCTCGAAACGATTACCTTTCCGTTCACGCCCACGGTATCGAGCGAATTCGTAACGGGTTTAATGAGCGATACTCCGAATACCGACAACACAACAAACAGCGTTACCGCGCATACAAGCAAAGCAAAACTCATCATCGCCGTGAATTTCGGTCTGCTTTTGTAATTCAGAACACCGATATGTAAGATATCTTTAATATTTTTCTTTCTGCTTTGCTTAACTTCGGGGATTTCAACGTTTTTCGTTTCCGTCGGCTTTTCGATTACTTTATCTTCTTTGACAGAGCCGTCGAAAATGGTAATTCTTCTCGTTGCGTATTCTACGAAAAATTCGGGATTGTGCGTAACCACGATGACGAGTTTGTCTTTGGAAACGTCTTTTAATAGTTTTGCGATTTCTCTCGAAGATTTAACGTCCAAATTCCCCGTAGGCTCGTCCGCCAAAATAATCGGTGCGTCTTTTGCCAAAGCACGAGCTATGACCGTACGCTGTTTTTCGCCGCCCGAAAGTTTACTGCCGCGTTGGTTGATTTGCTTGATAAGCCCAACCTTTTCGATGAGTTCTCTTGCCTTTTCGCGGCGAGTTTTTTTATCGTCAAAACGAAGCAACGCAAGCTCGACGTTTTCAAGCACCGTAAGGTTTTCTATAATGTTGAAATCCTGAAAGACGGTTGCAATATACTTTTCGCGGTATTTTTCCCATTCCGTCGCGCCGTAATGCGACGTTTCCTCGCCGTTTATATACAGCTCGCCCTCTTCGTAACTGTCGTTCGCGCCGATGACGTTCAGAAGCGTAGATTTACCACTTCCGCTCTCGCCCTCGATCGTTACGAATTCGTTATAGTCGAAATCAAGGTTGATTCCGCGTATACCGATCGTCAGAATATCGTTGCTGTCATATATTTTTCCTATGTTTTTAAGTCGTAACAGCAATGTTTTTGCTCCTTGTTTAATGCCTCTTTATTTGGTTAGCCAAGGCTAACTAAATTCCATTTTATAACCGCTCTTTCGAGCGGTTGTGTACAATTAGGTATTGTTTGCTGTATTCGTCAGAATACAGCAAAAGGCGTACGCCTTTTGCCTCGCTTGGATTCAATTTCTTTACTCGTTATGTCGCTTTTCCCAAGTGCGCCATTATTATAGCATATATTCCATTTTAAGTCAATAGAACAACGCTGAAATCAAGAAAATTAGCGTAGGCTAAAATTTTTAATTAACTCCGATTTGAATAAAAAACTCATCGACAAGCTCTTTTCCGCCGGTTTTATAGGTCTTTCCGTTCTTTATCCACACGGATTTATCGCATAAAGCGGCGGCGCAACGCTTGTCGTGCGTAACGGTTATCATCGTGTTATGCGCTTCTTCGTGAAGTTTATTAAGAACTTCAACCATTTCGCATAAGCCTTTGTAGTCCTGTCCCACCGTCGGCTCATCCAATATGAGAACTTCGGGATCTGTTGCTACTACCGCCGCGATGGAAACTCTTCTTTTTTGTCCTTCCGACAGCGACTGCGGATGACGGGCGTATAAATGCTTTATCCCGAATTTTTCGGCTATTTCGTCGGCATATTCGTCCGACTTCGCGCCAAATTTGATCTCTTTTTCGACCGTCTGCATAAAAAGTTGATAGTCGGGGTTCTGATAAACCACGCCCACCTTTTTATACCACTTTTTGCTCTGTTTACTCTTTTGTCCGAATTTGTCGTCTATATTCTGCAAAATCACGCCGCGAGTAGGCTTTTCAAGACGGGAAATAAGTCTTAAAAGGGTTGTTTTGCCGCAACCGTTTTCGCCGAGTAAAACCGTTCGTGAGCCTTTTAATATATCGAAAGTAACTCCGTTCAATATGTCTCGCTCTTTCACCGCAAACGCTACGTCCGCAAGCGAAAACGCGGGTAACGTGCCGCTGAAAGTCGAACAGGTATCTTCTATTTCGGTTGACTGCTCTTTCAGGTAATTTTCTCTGTCGGTTATCTCGTTTACGTTTCTGTTTCCGACGTGAAATACCTTATCCACGAACGGCAGAACGACGTCGAGCCTGTGTTCTATTACAATAATACAATATCCCGCTTTCGCAAGAGATTTTAATGTGGACATCAGCATTTCCGCGCCCGCCGTGTCGAGATTTGCAAGCGGTTCGTCCAAAATTACTATCTTCTGCCCCATCGCAAGCGTGGAAGCCGTTATCAGTCTTTGCTTCTGTCCGCCCGAAAGTTTGCGGCTTTGCCACGACTTATCGAGCTTCATAAGGCGACAAACCGTGTCTATCTGTTTGCTTATTTTTTCGGGTGAAAACGCAAGATTTTCGCATCCGAAAGCGATTTCATCCTCTACCGTTTTTTGTATAATTTGTTCGTCGGCATTTTGTAAAACGACGCCCACTTTGCGGCAGACTTCGCCAAGGCGTTTGCCTTTTATATCCTCGCCGTTTATCAGCACTTCGCCCGAAAGTTTTCCGTCCGTGATATTAGGGATAATGCCGCTTATGATATACAAAAGCGTGCTTTTACCTTCGCCTGAATGCCCCGAAATAAGGTTGACTTCGCCGTAATTCAGCGCGATATTTACGTTTTCTAATATTTGAACTTTCCCGTCGTAAGAAAAGTTTACGTTTTTAAGTTCTATCGCGTTCATAAGATCACCGTGCAAACCGCGCCCGCGGCAAGTCCCAAAATAAACAATATGTCCGACAGACAAACGATTTCCTTTTTATATACCGTATACGGAACCTTTTCAAGCGAAAATCCGCGCGTTTCCACCGACAGCGACAACGTATCCGATATGTTTACGAGTCTCATTACGAACGGCACCAAAAACGCTCTGTAAAAAATTTTCGGGTTTAACACGCTGCCCGCGCCGCGCGTTTTCATCGCCTCTCTCACCCTTTTTATCTCCGCGCCGAGTACGGGCGGAAAAGACGTTGCAATCAGCATACCGAGCGTTACGCCCCTCGGCGTTTTGAGCGTGGAAAGATTTCTCGTCATATCCGCAGGTTCTACGCTCATACCGAGCGCGGCGGCAAGAAATACGGAAGCGAAACGGTTAGCCATTGCCATAGCCGCATTTCCGTCCTTTCCGTAAGCAAAGTATGAGATTACGACAAACAGTCCGCCGACCACAATATATACAGGAAGCACCCGAAAGCAACCTTTTCGGCATCCGAACAGCATAAGCCACACGAAACATCCCGCCAGAAAGTAAGAACATTTGACGTTCCTTGCCATGCACAATCCGAATATAATCAAAAACAGGCTCGCAAGAAATACGAATATGGGATATATCTTCTTTTTGAAAGACCAAAATCTCATTTTTTCAGAACTCCGGCTTTTTTGAGCTCCCTTGCGATAAGCATACCGACCACCGAGCCGACGAAACAGAGCGCGACGACGGCAATCGAAATGCCGACAACCACGCCGGGGTTCGCTCCGCCGAGAAACATACTCGTAGCCGCTTTTTCTTCGCCCGTAACCGTGTAAAACGCGTTGTAATAAAGCCACATCAAAGGAAGGGTGAGCGGCATATAAAGCGTTCCCGCAAATACGCACGCCCAATCGTTCTTATATCCGCGAAAGATCAGAAGCGCAAGCGTTTCCGCTACAAGCGCACATACTATGATAAGCGCCATCGGCGGGAACATAAAAATCAGGAATACCGATATGAATATCGACTGAAACAGTAGCGCGCCCGGCTTTCTTACTTTCATCATCCCGATTACGGGAAAAATCGAAAATTGAAGTCCCAGACCAAGTTGCACGATACCAAAGAGCGGCACGTTTACAAGTAACGGCATAACCGCGCCCGTAATCAGCGTGCAAGCCGTGATTATCGCAAGAAATACGATGTCTTTAATTTTGTATTTCTTGAATATCTTTTTGTCGTATTCCTCTTCCGTTGTCGCCGATTTTTGCTTGTTTATCGACTTATAGGCGGGGTTTTCATCTTCGGAATTTGCAATAAGAGCCGCCGCCGCTTCTTCTATGTCACTCAATTTCTTTTGTTCGTCCATTTTACGCTTCCTCCGTCATAACGCCGCCGTCAACCTTATAGATCCTGTCGGCAATCGCCATGGTTGATTCTCTGTGCGATACGAGAATAATACTTTTTTTATTTTTCTGTTCTTTTAACGCCTTTAGGATAATACCTTCGTTGATACTGTCTACGTTGCTCGTAGGCTCGTCGAGAAGAATAAGTTCGCTGCCGCGAAGGAACGCGCGGGCAAGCCCGATACGCTGTTTTTCGCCCGCGGATAGATTATCTCCGAGTGCGCCGACCTGCGTTTTATATCCGTCGGGTAAAGTCATTATAAAGTCGTGAATCGAAGCCATTTTACAAGCGTTTTCGATTTCTTCCCGAGTGGCGTCTGGCTTCGCGATACGCAAGTTATCCTCTATCGTTTCTTCAAACAAATAGGTGCTTTGCGAAACCATCGTTACGTTTTTAAGCAGCGAATTTGTGTCGATTTTATCGATATCGATATCGTCGTAGTTGATTTCGCCGCCGCTTCTCTCCCAGAATCTCAAAAGAAGTTTCAAAAACGTTGACTTGCCGCAACCGCTTTCGCCCACGATGCCGATAATCTCGCCCTTTTCGGCGTGCATTTTAACATCTTTCAGCACCTCGGTCTGTCCGTCGTAACTGAACGAAAGATCTTTTACGTCGAGATTTTCGTAATCAAAGTTTTTACCGTTCGTAACCGCTTCGACAGCAGGTTTTTCGGCAAGAAGATTAAGCACTCTGTCGCCGCTCGCGAAAGTCTGCGTCAGGTTGCCGGGAAGCGAACCGACCGCGATTACCGGACCGAACGACGAGAACACCGTTACCATACCGATAATCATTCTGCCTAAGGACAGCATATCTTTTTTGACAAGCAAAATTCCCACCGCAAGCGTGATCAGCACGAACACGGACACCGTAAGTTCGATTGCCGAACCCGCGCAGGTAATGTTGTGCTTCATCTTTTTGGTCTCTTTTAGCAGTCCGTCCGAACGCCTGTTTACTTCCTTTTCTCTTTCCTCGCCCGCATTGTTTAAAACAATATCTTTGATACCCTTGATACTGTCAAGGAAATATGCCGAGAACGAAGCAAATTCCGCGCGGTATTTTACGCCGCTTTCCTTGAGTTTTCCCGACGAGATAAGTGGAACTACAATGCCGATTGTAAGGAAACCTGCGAGAGCCACGAGCGCAAGATACCAACTCGAAACGAACCCTACGAACAGGAACACAGCCGTAGATACAAGCACGGCAATACAGATGGGCGAAATGGTATGCGCATAGAAAACTTCAAGCGTTTCGATGTCCGAGGTGATCATTGCGATAATACTGCCCTTTTGTTTGCTTTCAAGTTTTGCGGGGCAAAGAACGCGTAATGCGCCGAAGATTTTATCTCTCAAAACCGCAAGAAGTCTGAACGCGATATAGTGATTGCTGTACTGCTCGAAATAGCGAAGCAGACCGCGAAGAACTCCGCAACCTATCGTAAGCCCGATAATCCACCCATAGGAAAGCGCAATTGCTTCTCCGAGTGCCTTCGCAACTCCTACCGCGCCGAATACCGTTACGCCCATCGCGCAGACGAAACCCACGCTTCCGTTTATAACGGCTAAAATCATTATGTAAGACAAACTACCGAGAAGAAGTATTAGACTTGCCATTATTTTCGCGCCGCTTCTTCTCAAAGTCTTTTTCTGCGTACTCATTCTACCACCTCCGCATAAGCCTGTTCAAGCGTTTTCTGCGCGGTATAAAGGCGCGCGTATCCTTGCCGTGCCGCCATAAGCTTTTCGTGCGAACCGCTTTCCTTTATCTCGCCCTCTTCCATATAATAGATATTGTCTGCGGGAACGACGTTTGCTAAGCGGTGCGAAATAACGATAACGCTTTTGCTTTCCGAAATCGCCTTGATATTCTTCATAATAACGGCTTCGCTTTCGATGTCGATATTGCTCGTTGCTTCGTCGAAAACGTAAATATCTTTACCCGATACAAGCGCGATCGCAAGCGCAAGGCGTTGTTTTTGTCCGCCCGAAATGTTGTTCGCGTCCTCTGTGATAACCTTATCCAACCCGCCGTTTTCTTCGATAAACTCTTTCAGGTTCACCTTTTCGAGTGCGGCGAAGATTTCTTCGTCCGAAACGTTTTCTTTCGCCATCTTAAAGTTATCTCTCACGCTTTCGTTGAAGATATAGGTATTGTAACTGACCGCCGAAAGGTGCGAATACCAATTCTCGCGCGACAGCTTTTCAAGCTGTTTGCCGCCGACGGTCACTTCGCCCTTTTGCGGACGGAACGCGCCGATCAGCATATTGACGACCGTAGATTTTCCGCAACCGCTCTCTCCGACGATAGCCGTCATTCCCTTTTCGGGGAAGGTCATATTCACGTTTTTCAGAACGTCGCGTTTGCCGTCGTAAGAGAACGTAACGTTTTCGAGTTTAATCTCTTTGCCGTCAACGGTTTCCGTTCCCCATTCGGGGTCGGGTGCGTTTAGCAGCGAAATAATCTTTTTACCCGCGCTTGCGCCGTTCATCGCAACGTGGAATGCCGAACCGAACGCCCGAAGCGGCAGGAAAAATTCAACCGCCACAAGGCACAGGAACAATGCAGCAATCGGGTTCAGTCCCCAAAACGCCGCGCCACTGATTGCAAGCGCGATACCCACGCCCGCGCCGCCGTATGCAACCAAGTCCATGATCGTGGTGCTTGCAAGTTGCATGACAAGAACCTTCATTGTGATGACTCTGAATTCTTCCGCGCTTTCGTTGATCTTAACGTGTTGAGCCGCGTCTGCCTGAAAGATTTTGAGTTCTTTCAGTCCCTGCACGCTGTCGAGGAACTTATCGCCCATCGAAGTGTATTTGCCCCAATATTTTGCGAAAATCTTCTTCGCATACTTACTTACCGCTACAATAGATACAGGGATAAGCGGAACGCAGGCGATAAGAACGAGAGCCGTTCTCCAATCGATCCATACGCATATCAAGAACAATATTACGGGCGCGATCATCGCAAAAAAGAACTGCGGCAGATATGACGAATAGTAAAGGTCGAGTTGTTCTACGCCTTCTACCGAAACCTGCGTCAAGCCCGCCATACTCATCCCGTCGGTAGTCTTAACGCCGAGTTTTACGATTTTATTGTATACTCTTTCGCGTAAATCTTTTTTAACGCTTCTGCCAAGCTTGTCCTTTATATCGCCCGTAGCTCGTGAACAGCTATATCTTACGATAATACCGATAACCGCGCCGATAAGCGGATAAATAAATTGTATCCATTCGGCGTTCTGCGTCAACAGGTACACGGCATAGCAGACGCTCCCCGTTATCGTAACGTTCGCGATTAAACCTATCGCCTGCAACAATACGGCGATAAATATGTACTTCTTATTTCCGCCGATGAGTTTAAATAGTTCTTTGTCTATCATTTGTTTGCTCCTTGTCTTAATCAATCAGTGCTTGCTGCGCGCCCTTCATTTCTGACTTTATAAAATTTGCCACTCCGTTACGGGTTACGTCCGAAAACGCGCAGGTGGCGTTAAGAGCGTCTT
>ERZ1106952.139-NODE-139-length-49027-cov-7.040452_pt1 | contig 49027 bp, 33 predicted proteins | sample MGYA00403677_ERZ1106952 | MGnify/ENA primary metagenome ERZ1106952 (study PRJEB35170, sample SAMEA104062415) | human gut metagenome | biome: human gut; feature: human-associated habitat; material: faeces | place: Denmark | collected 2012-05-14 ...
AAAATTTTTTCAATTTCCTTCTTCATTTCTCTTGACTTTTATTTGCAGGTCTTATTGTAATTTTCGCCTGTTTTATCTTCAAACAGGCTCTTGATATATTCGCCCGTCGTAATCTTTACGTTGGTGCGAAGTTCCGTTGAACCGATGAAAAACACCTGCCCCGTTACCGCCGAGATAATCATTCTCTGTTCGTCTGCGTTAAAACTATCGCCCGCTTTGTAAACGTCCAAAACGTCTTTCATATCCGGCGCGGACAGTTTGAATATAAAGGTATACTGCGAGTTTTTAAGAATTGCCGAAGTCTTGCTGCGGAGTTCTTCGTTCGCGTTCCAATCGGCTATATTCTGCGTTGCGGGAATAAACGAGCCGTTATATTTACGGATTCGCTTGCTCATCGAAAAGAAGAAATCCAAAGCAATAGGGAACTTTGCGTCGATAAACAAATGCGCCTCGTCAGAGATGATAAGCGTTCGCAAATTCTTTCCGCTTTTGTTTGCTTCCCTTGCGTTGATGACTTCCTGCTCAATAAAACGGAAAACAAGCAACATCTGCGCGTTGGCTACGGTGTTATTCTTGTTTGCAAACAACGACTGAAAGTTAAAGTCTATCAAATCGGCATTCACTTTCAACGTAGACGGCGCGTTCCAAATGTCCGAATATCTTCCGTTTACAAATTTTTGCAAATACAACTCCGCCGTTCGCATATCACGTAACGTCAGACCGTCCGTTTCTTCCTTGTTCTTTTCCCGTAAGACCGCCAATAAGTCGTTAAACAGCGGAAAATCCTCTGCATTAAGTCCCGTGCAGTCCGTCGTTTCATAGATTCTTTTTCTCGCATACGCTTCCACCGCAAGGTTGTTTATTAGTTCGATGACGTCGCTGTTCGCACCAACGAAAACTATCTTGAAGAAACTTTCAAGCATTTTCAGGTGCGTGTTGAACGTTACGACCGGATCTGCGGGCAAGCCGTCCTCAGTCAATATCTTGTAGATATGAAACGGGTTGATTCTGCCCTCTTTTGCGTTGCCGACGTCGATAAGATTTCCCGACAAGTTTTTCGTCAAAGTCAGATATTCGGCTTCGGGATCGAGTATAATTACCCTCGTGTCGTTCGCCCACTCGTTTGCGATAAGCGATTTTAAGAAGAACGATTTACCCGAACCCGACTTTCCTATAATCATACCGTTACTGTTCTGATACAGATTCCCGCGTTTCCACATATTGAAGATAAACGGAAAGCCGTTTGCCTTGTTCTCTCCGAGCATAATACCGCCTTCGTCCATAACGAACGTGCGAACGAACGGAAACACCGCCGCAAGCGACGAACTGTTGATACCGCGTTCATAGTTTTTAAGCGTACTCACAGGCGAAATTGCCGACGATTTGAAACCTTCTATCTGCAAGCCGTAAAGGTTGGACGGCTTGAAATTTCCCGTCATAATACTTCTTCTTACAGCCTTTTTGTAGTTATCATCATCGAGATAGTTATACGCCGTGATAGTAAGCGTAACGTCGAGAAGCGACTCGTTTTCCGTTTGCAGACTGTCTAAAAGTGCGTTCATCGTTTCTCTGTGGGTTTCCGCGCTGTTCGCTTCGCTTGCCTTTTCGGAAAGAATTTGTTTCGTTTCCATTTCGCCGATACACTTGTCGATACGTTTTATAGCCTTGAATTTATCCACGGGTTTAACGTGCAGAACCACTTTCGTGTTCGGTATATTAAACACGTCCGCGCCCCAAGCGTTACGAACTCGTAACGGATAATCCGCAATAGCAAATACCGCCGCTTGCGTTCCGTCAACCGTATAACTGTTGGCTCTGAACTCAATCTTTTTCGGTTTTACCCACGCTATAAGTCGATTATCTTCGATTTCTTTTATTTCTCGTTCGTCGAAGTTACGCGAAAAACTGTATTTCAGGAATATCGCCGTTTCCTTTCTTCCAAGCAATTTAGTGTTCAGTCCGCACTTGTTTATCTCGCTTGCAACGTTGATTGTCGTGTTTTCAAGGTCAAGTTCGTTTCTGCCGTAAACGACGATGTAATAGTCCGAAAGATACTGTTTGCGGATATTGTTCATCTTGTCGATACGGTCAATCCGCTCACGCAAAATAGCCGTTTTAATCTCTCTGACTTCTTCCCCGTCTACGCTTTCTTTCATTTCCGCAAGTCTGCCGAACAGGTCTTGCGCGAAGTTATCCAAGTTTACAGGACGGTCTATTTTTATAATGTCGGCGCATTGCGTTCCGTCGAGCATTTTAAGCGCGTTTGCAAGATAGTCGATGTCGATGTTCTGCTGAACGACGTCCTCGATACCGAAATTCTTTTGCCCGACTTTGATTACCCTGCCGTAGTATCCGCCGCTGTATTCTATAAGCCCGTTTTCCTTGATGTCTTTCAGGTTTAAGAGCGCGTCCACGCGTTCTTTCTGTTTGTCTGCGTTTTCGGTATAAACCTTTTTCGCAAACAGGAATTTTATGTTTTCCAAGATACACGAATAGAAAATACCGTCCTGCGTAGGCATAAACATTACCACCGCAAGCAGTCCCATAATTACGGCAAACGCGAACGCGCCCGAAGTGATTGCAATGAAAATAATTGCAAACACGATCAACGCAACGATTACGTCTGCCATCGAATAGCATTTCCATACCGTGTTTTTTACCTTGATTTTCTTCGGAATTATTCTCATTCTGTGCTTTCACCTCCGCTACTTTCCGATCCTTCCGTTGTTTCGGCAGAAGTTTTATCTTCGGAATATTTGTCCGAATTGTCCTCCCCACCGCCACTACTGTCTGCTTTGTTTTTCCTGTGATTCGAGATTGCTTTTCCGACACTCGCGCCGCCGTGAATGATTTTATGAGCCAAGCCGAACGTTGCCGCTCCGACCATACGCGAACCGTAAAACGCCGAACGTAAGAAATTACCGCCTGCGTGCATATCGTCCGCTTGCCCGAACAGTTTACAAAATAGCGCTTGCCCTGCCGGGATAACCATTGCTCCGCCGACGATCATAAAGATAAGGAACATCGAATTGCCGAAACCGCTGATTTCGTCTATTCGCATTCTTGTTATAAGCGGCAGAAGCAGAACGAAGATATTTACCGAGAACACCGTTCCGTAGGCAATCACGATTTTCGTTATAAAAGTTTCTCTCCACGTTTTGAATCTCGCTCCGTCATCGAGCGGAAGCGTTGACATGCTCATAGGCATTACGAAGTACATAAAAATGATTTCGTATACCCTTTTCGCCAAGTTGAGAACCGCAACCACAAGCGCAATTGCAAGCGCAACGCCTGCAATAAGCGACGGCAGATACAAGAACTTGTCGGGATTGACCATTCCGTTATATTTCCATTTGTCGGGAAATACGAAACCCGTCGTATAATCTCCGAAAATCTCCTTTACGCCGAGCCGTGATATATCGAACTCGGACACCGAATAACCGTTTATCCAATCGCCCGCGCAGGCGTTGAACAACGCGCTCGAAAGTTTCGTTGTGTTTCCGATTTGGAAAACTTGCGAAACGAGAACAAGCAACGAGTTAGAAATAAGGATAATCAGGAACAACACGGTCAGCATTGCCATTGTGCCGAGAAGTGCCAAGAAGAACTTGCCGACGATAGTCGATACGTTTCGTTGCGAGTTAATCATATTTTTGATAAGCGCGGCTATCGTAAAAATACAAGTAAGCCCTATCGCTAAAATGAAAATGCACCAAAAGATTGTATTGACCGTACTATCGCCTGCCAAAAATTCGATAATATTAACCTTTTCGCCTTTATACGTTACGTCCGTGATTCCCGATATAGCCGAGAATATCTCCATCAGTCCGTCTACGAGTTTTAGAAGCCACAGAAAAAGAAGCAAGCATAACTGTTGAAAAAATATAAGCATTCTGCTCCTCCTTAAAGTTAAAAATATAGGGCGGCAAAAAACTCTGCCGCCCCGCGCAAAATCTCCGCCCTATGCGATTACGCAGTTACCCAAGCGGAAAGTCCGTTGATGAGAAGCGGTGCGCCCATAGCGATTACGAAAATAATTACGATACCGATGATAAGGTTTTTAACCATATCGCGAGCGTTAATTTTCTCTTCGTTCTTGTGAGCGATAGCAATTTTGATTCCGACGTAAGCACCCCAAATGACGACGACCGCCGCGAGTGCCATTACGATGTAAATCCAAAAGCTGTCCATAAGCGACTGCAATTTGGTAACGATTCCCTGTAAATTTTCATCAAGGGTTGCTGCAAGTAAATTATTCATAGATTATTTATTCTCCTTTTTATTTTCAGATTTTTTGTTTTTGCCGTTCTTCTTTTTGAGAACGACGAGAGTTGCCACCGCGCCTGCGCCGAGTACGAGAAGAATCGGCAACAATATGACTGCGGCGGAAGTTTTCTTTTCTTCCTTTTCCGTATCCGACGGCTTGTCCGTTTCGGAATCTGACGGCGTATCGGGCGTTTCAGGCTCGGACGGTTTATCCTCGTTCGGCTTGTCGTCAGGTTTATCCGGTGTTTCGGGTTGTTCAGGTTCGGTCGGTTTATCCGGCTGTTCGGGTTCGACGGGTTTAGGTTCGTTTTTCGCCAAATTTACCTCGTAAACCATCAGTTCCTCGCCGTTATCGTTCGTTACGGTAACGATATATTTTCCTTCAAGTACCGCAAAGTCGAGTTCTCCGTTTTCGCCCGGAATCAGCACAACGCCGCTTCCGTCGTCCGCGCTCGTAAATTCCACTTTCACGAACTCGGTGCGATTATCCCCGCACTCGCAAACGTAAGATACCGTCATCGTCTTTTCCTGTTCCCTTACCACTGCGTCGAAAACGTAAACGTGCGTATGCTCGTCGGGATTTTCTGGTTTATCGGGATTTTCAGGCTGATCCGGATTTTCGGGTTTATCGGGTTCTGTCGGTTTGTCGGGCTGTTCAGGATCGGTCGGCGTATCGGGATTTTCTCCGATATAGCCGTCGTCGCCGCTCGTCACAAAGTCCGAAATGTAGTTATAATCACACTCTTTGCAGGTGTATTTCGTATAACCGACTTTTCCCTCTTCCGCTTTTACGACAGTCTTTTCATAGTCGTGTCCTGCGGGTTTTACATAGTCGGTAACGTATCTGTCCGCGCAATTCTTGCAGGTATGTACCGTATAGCCGTAAGATTCGCACGTTCTTCCGACCGTCTTTACCTCGTAATCGTGTCCGATTGCTTCTTCGCCGTCCACCGTATATTCGTCGCCACAGTTTTTGCAAGTATAAAGCGTATATCCGTTTTCCGTACAGGTTACGGGATGTTCTTCGGCTTCATACGCGTGTCCCGTCGCGGGAACGTAACTGTCCGAATATTCATAACCGCAACTTTCGCAGTAACGAATGGTATATCCGCGGTGCGTACAGGTCGGTTCGATCAGAATTTCCCCGAATTTATGCCCGTTCACATCGGTATAATTGTCGGTGTAGGTATCGCCGCAAAGCGAACAGGTATATCGCGTATACCCTTTCGTAGTGCAAGTGCCTTCCACCACCTCTTCCGTGTATTCGTGCGCACACTCGGCTACGGGTTCTTGCTCGCCCTCGTATGCAAACGCGGTAGCTCCGCCCGCGCCGATAAACGCGCTCATACACACCGTCAGCATTAACGCCGACAAAATGAATTTTAGTTTTTTCAAATGATTCCTCCTTTCAAGCTATCTTTTCGCTTGTTCTTGTATTTGTTTCATTTTCGGCAGAAGTTTTAATTGTATTCTATCCGCCGCGAGCCGCATTTTATTTGCAACACTCATTTCATAGTGTTCGGTAATCGTAAGAAGCAGTCCCGCTTTCTTTTCCCAAGCCGCCTGTTTCAACGCTTTCGTATCTCTTCCGTCGAGATACGCGCAGATTCTATCCACCTCAGCGTTTATTTCTGCGGCAACTTTATCCCACGCTTCATCTGCCTCGGCTATACGTTTTGCTTTGTCGTTTTCATCGGCTCTCGCTTCTTCCGCTTCCTGCTCTTCGATGAGTTCGGAAAGCTTATCTTCGATTTTTTGTCCCACGTCGCCCGTGATGTCGAAAACGTAGTTCTCTTTTTCAAACAGCACGGCTTCGCGCTTGCCGATTGCCGCTTTACCTTCGGGAAAATAAACCTTTTTGAGTTCATACGACGGAGTAAACACCGTCCATATCGGTTCATAACCTCTGACCGAAACAATCGCGTCGCCTTTCTCGTCGCCGTTCAACCTTTCAAGCATACCCACCGAAATAAGCGGTTGTAAAGTCGCTCCCGTTGACGAGCTTGCGGGATTATCCGCATTGGTATTGACCGAGAATTGCTTGATTTTCTTCTGTCCGCAAAGTTCCGAAAACTCTTTTCGGGTTTCGCTGTCGTCCGAACCAATGAACACTTTAATATTGCAATTACCTTTCACAATATCTGCAATGTCCCTGCCGTACTTCGCGGTCAGTTGTGAATACGACTGCAATACGAACAAAAACCGTATGCCGCGCGAACGCGCTACCGTTACCATTCCCTCGATATTCTCGAATTTCGGAAGGTTCGCAAACTCGTCTAGCACAAAGTAAGTATTGCGTTTCAGAATTGCCGTTTCCGTTTGGTTTCGGCGTAGGTTCAGATTTGCCGTTTCGACAAGTTCCTTGTACATCTGCGTAATGAAAAGCGTTACGAAACGGTGTCTTGTAAAACGCTCGTCCGGCACGATAATAAATACCGCATTCGGACTTTCGTCCATATTAACAACGTCCAAATCGTTCTCGCTCGTCATCGACATAATGCCGTCGTCCGAAAGCTGTTGCATATAACTGTTTACTTCCGAAAGATACGAAGTAAGCGTTTTGTCCGAAGTGATAAGCACGGTATTTACCAAGCCTCTTACTTTTGAAAACTCGTCACGTCCCTCAATCAGGTAGTTGCGAAGAGCGGTCGTATCTTCCGAACAATACTTCGTGATATTGTGATAGACATTAAAAAGCACAAGTTGGCTTTCGTCGATTTTCCCTTTGATACAATCCTCGCACATTGCAAGGACAAAACCGAAGATAAGGTTTCTCGCGCCCTGCTCCCAAGTCGGCTGATCTCTGTTCTGTACCGGGCAAAGCGTATATACAAGGTCTTGCGCGTTTTCGTATATCTCGTCTTTGAGTTCCTGCATACGCGTTCGCGCGTCCCTGTAAGACAAGAACACTTCGCCCGCTCCATAATATTTGCCGTCTTTCTGCTGTAAGTTGTTTTCAAGGTCTTTCACGAGCCTGATACGGCGAAGAAGCACGTTCATCGGATTCCATCTCTCCGACGAGTACGGTTCGCGCAGATCCAACACGGATATTTTGTATCCTTCCTTTTCAAGCGTTCTCGCGTGCTTTTCGTACAGTTCCTTTTTCGGATCGCTTATGACGATTGACGGTTTGCCCTTACTTTTGCCGAGTACCGCTATATTCTGATCGACAAAGCCTGTTGTTTTACCGCTACCCGTAGTACCTACGATTAAAGCGTGCAACTGACTTGTCGTTATTACTTCAACGCTTCCGCCCTTTTTCTCCGCGCCGATGACGATACCATCCGTTTTTTCCTCTGCCGATTTATAGTCGTAAACCTGAAATTCTTTGAGTTTTTTAAGCCTTTTCACCGACAGCCATTCGGTATCTTCCAAGTCGTTTTCATCAAGCGCGATGTTCTGCGCGTCTACCCGATACATCATAAGATACCCTATGAGTATCAAGCCGTTCGCTACGCCGACGGAAAGCCAATAGTTTTTGTAGCTTAATATCTCGCCTATGCTTTTCCCGCCGAGCGAAAACAGAAACAGCACGAGAACGGCTACAAAGGCGAAGAGTATTCCCCAAAACAGAAGTTGGAGTTTATTCTTTTTTCTCTTTTTGTGCCTTGTTATATCTTTTCTGTTCAATCTTTATAGTTCACCTCCTTGTATTCTCCGTTTTCTCTTTTACGCTGTTCTTCCATTTCTTTTTCAATATCCTGCAACCTGTGCGAGAAGTCCCGCTCCAACAGTTCGCTTTCATCGGTAAAAGAACGCAAAAACTTACCGAAAAGAGATTGTATGTTGTATCTCGATATTGCCCGGCGGCGTTTGTACTTTTTGTCGTTCGGCTTTAATTTTTTATATTTCGGTTTTTCGCAAAGTTCGGGTTTTATAGCCTTTGCAAGGTTCAAAACAAGATTGCCCTGCCGCCTTTTATAATCTGCTTCTATATCCCGCAAAATCGTAAGTTTGCTTTCGTCTATCTTGTTGTGATATTTTGAAAAATTCTTCTCGATTTCCTCTGCGGATATATTTTTATCCGTGACGGCAAAGTTCTTGCCGCAAATGCTTTTTATGAGCATTTCCTTGCGTTTGAGTTCCCGTATAAACTTTAAGTGAGCCTTGCGCGCCTGCCCGTCATAGCCGATTAACATTGCGACTATGTTATCTACCCGCCCTTTGTATGCCGTCATATCTTTACTGCCGTAAGTAAGCCTGCCCGTTTTCGGCAAGTCTTTGGCAAGCGAGATTATCTCTTGTTTGATTTCATCCTTGCTTACCATTACTCTTTTGATTGCCGTCATACCCCGAAGCACTCTGATTGCCTCCACTCTCGATTTATACAGCCTGTCCCTGCCGTCGTCTACATACATTCCGAGCCGAACGAACAAATTGTCTATCGCCGTTTTTTCGATTTTCCCTTTGCGCCTGTATGAAAGCACTCCGTCCTTGCCTTTGTATTTCGGTTCTTTCTCCCAAAACACGAAATGAAAATGCAGATGGTCGGGGCGGTCTAAATGCAACGCGCACATCAGGTCGATATTCTTTTTATCTAACTTCGCGTCCTGAAAAAATTGTCCGAACGTCGCTTTTATCATACCGATACACTTTTCGGGCGTGTCGATTTTATACGACTGCTCTTTATTGAGCGACACGAAACCGTGCCATATATTGCCCTTGTTGTTTTTCAGCCGTTCTTTCATCTCCGCGACTTTTTCTTCCGATAAAAGTCCGTTGCCATTGAATACGCCCGTTGACTTTTGCAGGTATTCGAGCGCGGTTATTTTCCCCGTCTTTTTGCCTGCGACTTTACCCTCCGTCGTTATGTACTTATATACGTTCTCGCCGCCCGTCATATCGAAAAAGGAACGTTCCGCTCTATGGGCTTCTCTTTCAAGTCCGCTTGCTTTTCTGCCGAGTTCATACGGCGTATACTTTATATTCAGAATAATAGGTTGATTGTCCGTAACTTATTACCTCCCCACGTCCTTTAACATTCGTATTTCCTCGTTTACGAGATAGTCCGGCGTGTCCTGATAAAAACCTTTCACGAGCGAATCAACGTCTGATTTTCCGTCTTGCAATGCCGCCGCTCGCTCGTTGAATAGCGAGCATACGACCGATTTTGTGATCACTTCGTTTGCGAGCATTTCTTTCATAAGCCGTATCAGTTGGAAATAAAACGCGTCCTCGTTATACTCGTTCGGAACGCTTACGGGCGTTTCTTCCCCGTCGATTTCCACCGTATCGAACAGCCGCTTATACAGTATAGGCAAGCCGAACAACAAAGCGGAATTTATGACCTTATTGAAACTTTTATCGTAGTCCGGATGAGTCATAATTTTGTCGATATATTCCCACATAGACATATCCGTTATGGTTATGAATTTACGGGTTTTCTTGTCTGTATTTCTCTCTCCTCGAATAGTTACCACCTCCCAAAGAAGAAGCGGGTATCCCGCTTGCTTCACCGTCCGAAAATGCCGAATGTTGCATTTTCCTTATCCTGCTTTATGTTTTTGAGGCAGAATGCATCAAGATTTTATTCGTGGTCACGCTTTCTCGGCTTCAGTATTTTCGCCCTGACCGCCGAGAAGACTATTCAAAAGTTCGCTCGCAACCACCGTTTCGATAACCGATTTCAACATCGTATCGGATTCGATCTGTCCGTCATCGATTCTCTTTCTTTCCGCGATTTTCTGCCCGCCGAGCCTGCCCTTTTCGCGATAAAATTTTTCGTCGTCGATCATCTGCTTGGTAAGCGTGAACGCAGTTTTCACCGCCGTGTCTTTGCCGCCGTAAGTCTTACCCTCGAAAGCATAATCCGAAATTGCTTTTACATACTGCCCTGCCTGTTTGTCATCGAGATGTTTGATGACATTTGCATAGTTCTCGTTGAATTTGAAAAATTTGTTTCTCATTGTTTTTTACTCCCTGTTTTTTATTTATTTTCGTAATTTATCCGAGTGTATTTTATATCGCCCTGAATCCCCTTTTTCAAATGAATCATCCCCACTTGAAAACCACTCTGCGGAAAATTCTTCGGCGTATCGAAAACGCATATTTCAGCAATTCGGAAACCTGCGTTTTCGATGTCTTTCAGCCGCGCTTTTGTCCATAAATGATTGATTGTAATAAGGAAGTAGACTTCGTTTGCTACATCCATCGAGTGCGCTAAAAATTTACGAATCTGACTCCACGGCGGGTTAGTAAATATGTAATCGACTCGCCCGTCATAGTCGAAAAAATCACGACCTTTTTCAATCTCGCACCACTCGGCGTTCGGTAAAAATTGAAGCATATTTCCGCATCCTGCGCATGGCTCAAGTCCTTTTCCTTTCGGCTGAAAATGTTCGACCAAAGCCTTTGCCAAAGATTTCGGCGTCATTACAACGTCGTTTGAAACGTAGCTTCTGTTCGCCTGATACTTCATCTTTTTGAATTGATACCGACTTTGCCTTTGGTAAAGCCGCCCGCTTCGTTCGCTCCGCCGAAAGCACTCCGTTTGTCTGCAATGAATTTCAAGCCGTTTTCTGCCATTTTCATATAGTAAGCGTTCGGCTTTTCGTCGCGGAATTGTCCCGACGATTTGAATAAGCGAAGAAGTTGCTCTTCGTCGTTTCCGCAGAATAAGGCAAGGCGCAACATCAACGCATATTCGCTCTTTTCCTCGCTTCCCAACACGGTTTTCCCATTGTAGAGATCGGAAAACTTTGCGTCCGTTCCAAAATGTTTTTCTGCTCTTTCAAGCGTTTCACGGTCGCTCATCCGCGTAAGGCTCGCCTTGCCCCTGCCGTCCATACTGACGGGCAATGCTCGCGCCGCAACTTCCGTCGCAACAAGTTCGGAAGGTCGTATGTATTCCGTTGACTTCTCTTGCTCCACTTTGCCCGTCGCGCCTTTTTCTTTGAGTTCTTCGATACTCACTTCTTCAAACGTCTTGTCTTTCCAAAGGTCGAGTTCCTTGATTTTGTCAATTTCTTTTTCGAGCGCGTCGCGGTCGGCAAAGCCGTAATTGATAAGCGGTTTTACTCTGCCTTCTTCGTCGCAGATACAGCATTTATATACCTGCTCCGAATAAGCGTTCGTTTCCTCGATAATCGCGTAATACTGCACGTCTTTGGTGTGCCGATATTCTTGCGTTCTTTCCGAAACGTACTTTGCGATTTTGTCCGCGTCTGTAATCGCTGTAAACAGCGCGTTCGGGTTTTCCCTAATTTCTTCTTTCCAAGACTGTATGTACGCCGCGTTATTCTGCAATCGTCCCTCGCTCGGCTCTATTTCCAAGTCCTGCTCCATAAAGATAGAAGCAATCTCGGCTCGCAATTCTTCCATTGCATAGCCCTCACTACCGAATCTGCCCGATAAATCTCGGTTAAGCCTGCTTTCGTGTCCTGTACTATGCCCGATTTCGTGCAACGCAGTAGAGTAAAATTCCTGCGTACTCTTAAAGTCCGCGCGGTCGGGCAAATGCACTTCGTCCGTATCCGTCCGGTAGAAAGCCCGACTGCCGCCGTAGATGATTTTCGCTTCGTTTTTATCCCAATAATCAAGGATAGCTTCGGCTCTGCCGTTACGGTCGTTGACGTCGATTTGCGGTTTCTCCTTTACGGGTACGCCGTCCATCAGCGAACAGTTGAACACACGGTAGAATTTGCGTAGCCAAAACACATTTTTATCCATATACTCTTGCTGTTCACTTGCCGTCATTCCGTCGAGAACGCTTCTGTCAAAACGCTTTTTCGTTTCTTTATCTCGCATTTCGTAATACTCAATGCTTGCGCCCTTACCCTTTGCAAGGCTGTTGCCTTCTTCGTCTTTCTTGAAAGTCCAACCCTTTTCTTCCATCTGCTTGAACGTTGCCCAACGGTTATCTCCGTAGTTTTCGCTCATCGCTATAAGCGACAGAAAAAGGTTATTGATTCCACGATATTTTTTACCTGTAATTGCAGACTCCGGCGCGCCCGACGATACCCAACCTTGCGTCCAAAAGAGATTGCCTTTTTCAAGGTTTTCCATTACCTTATCAACGAGTTGCTTTCTCTGCGGCGTAAGTTTCTCATACGCCGTATTCTTTTCTTCACTGCTCAAAGACAACTTTAACCTCCTCTACCATTGCCGGCTCGCCGTTCTCGTACCCATCGTCGTCGAAGTCCATCAGGTCGTCTATCGTGTAACCTTTCGGAATTACGATGACGGAAGTATCTCGTATGTTGTTTTTCTTCATTTTTTACCTCCTGAAAAAAATTTTTTGTGTTTACTATTTCAAAAGTCCCTCAACTCACTCTATCCTCGTTCGATTTTGTCGAAATTTCTGTTTTATTTTTTTATAAAATCGCCTCAAAAATATTTTTCATAAAATCTCAAACAAAATACTTGTTTATTTTCGTTTTATCGTGTATAATATAAGCACGGAGGTAAAGAACATGAAATTGCTTTACGTCAAAGCCTCGGGCTTCAAAAACATTCAAAACGATTGCGTACTCGACTTCACAGCCAAATCCAAGAAAACAACCGAAGATAAAGAATACGAGCTTCAGGAAATCGCAGACGGCTTATTCGTATATAACACCGTCGCGTTTATCGGAAAAAACGCTTCCGGTAAAACTTCTTTCCTCGATCTTCTCGATTGCGCTTATTCTATACTCGGCAACTTTTCGCTCGAAGATAAAGATTATTCTTATGACGGAATTCACTTAACCCTGTTTTTCTATCACGAAGGGAAAATCTATAAGTATTCCACCGATATTTCGTCATCGCAAACCTTAAACGATAAGGCGACGTTTTCTAATCAGCAACTTCTCGAAAAGGTCTACTATAAGTCCAAAGCGAAAACGATTTTCTCAGACGACGATTTTGTCCCAGTCGAGAATATCGGCATTTTGCCAGAAGATACGTCTATCGTGTTTTTCGTATTAAAGAAGAAAGAAACACGAGCCGTATATTTTAATTCGGACGGCGAAGGCGCAAACACCTATCGCTTAATGTTCAATGCGCTGAAACTGTATAAGTTGTCCCCTTCCGTTTTAGCAAAAGTTTTGCACTTATTCGACGAAAACGTAAAAGGTCTCACGATGCTCGACGAACACAATTACGAACTTTCTCTTGCCTCGGGCAAAAAGATTGTTTCGAATAAGGAACTCGTCCACTTTTTATCGAGCGGCACAACCAAAGGATTACTTCTTTACGTTACCGTCATCGCATCGCTTAAATACGGATTCGACCTTATCATCGATGAAATAGAAAACCATTTCCACAAAACGCTCGTCGAAAATATCATCAATCTGTATAAGGATAAATCTGTCAACAAGTTCAATGCCACGCTCTATTTCTCCACACATTATTGTGAACTGCTCGATTTGTTCAATCGTCAGGACAATATCTGGGTTTGCCGTGCGGATAAGAAAATCGTTGCCGAGAATATGTATGAGAACTTCGATATTCGCGTAGAACTTTCAAAGAGCCGTCAGTTTTATAACGACGCATTTAAGACTTCCGTCAACTACGACGACCTTATGAACATTAAGAAGGAGTTTTTGAAATGAAAATCCTTATAATGTGCGAAGGCCCGAACGAACTGAAAATCGTAAATCTTTTGCTCGATAAAGGCAAATTTAAGTTCACACGCGACGATTTGCTCGATATGCGCCCCTTTCATGCTCGCCAGCTCACCTCGCCGCAATTAAAACCCGCGCTTGACGCATATCACGGCGAGATTGCGATTTATCGGATCGGGGACAAAATGACGGACTCATTGAAAATCCCCAAGGAATTGCTTTTATCCATCAAATCCCAAGCGAAATTCTGCACGAAGCCGGAACTTGAAATGTTGCTTATCATTGCGGAGAACAAAGTATCCGAATTTGAAAAAGTTAAGGCTAAGAAAAAGCCAAAAGACTTCTGCAAACAAAACGTCGTATATAATCGCAAGAAATACGACAATTCCACTGCGTTTTACGAAGAGTATTTTCAAGACCGCATAGACCTTTTAACTTCCGCTATTACTGAATACCATCGCACCCACGGAAAGCACAAATCCGACGAAGGATATTTGTTCGACTTATTGAAATAGTTTTTCTTTTGGCTACGGCTACTCGCCGTAGCCTTTTTCTATACTCTTTATCTCTTTCCGTTGCCGCCGTTGTTTTTCGGAATAGTCGGCGTATAGGTCGATTTAACGGGTATTTCGCGCAATGCCTTGATTGCCGTATGCTCGTAATAATCGGCGGATTTGTTCGGACGAAACAGTCCGCTCGTTGCGAAAATACGAAGCATCTGTTCTTTATCGCCGTTGCACCAATAAGCAAGAATATTCATAAGGCTCATATCCGAATTACTGTGATTATTCTGCAAATCTTCACCCGTATAAAGCCGCTTGAACTTATCTCCGTTCTTCGCCTCTCTCGCCTTTTCCACCACGTCTTTATCCGACATCGAAGAAAGCCCGTTCTCGCCCTTGCATACGCCTTTCCACTCGATACGCTTTTCGCATTTACTCTCTAAATACGGCTTCATTCCGCAGCTATCGAAGTTTACAAGGTCTTTCGTTTTTGCACCGTCTCCCGTCATCGCTATAAACTGTTCCTTTTGGTAAAATTCCAAGTCGCCGCCTTTTGAGAAAGTGCGTAAATCCATACCGTCCGTCTTGCCGAAAATATGCAAGCCGTTACCGCTGACCGAGCGTTCCGCATAAGTTGCGCCGCTTCGTTTCAACGCTTCTTTCGCCGTTTCGGACAGCTCGCCGTTTTCATCGAAGCAGCGGTCTATATCCACGCAAGAAACCTTATCTTTGCCGTCAAGCGCATAGGCAACGGTTGTTCCGCCGTGTTCGCGGACATATTCCAACGCTTTATCGAAAGTCGTCCACGTTTCGGGATTGTCGCTTTCGGCGTAATTCCCCGTATTGCAATCGATCGGACGTTTGCTGAGTTTATCCTTTTCTGCACTCTTCCACGTTCTTACGGCAACCCAATTTTTACGCGCTTTCATCTCGTCGGGGACTGCTGCGCGCAACGCTTTTTCTCTTTCGGCAAAAGCGGTTTTCGCTTCCTCGCTCGGTCGTTTGTATTCCACGCCGTATGCACTTTCGTCTTTTTCTCTTACCGCCAAGCAAAAATCTTTCGCCGTAAGTTCCGCCGTTTTCTTTTTCTCGCCCTTATTGTTCGTAAGGCGCACCTTGTAATTGTTATGTAAACTCAGGCGGATAGTGCCGTTCTCTTCGCTGTCTTTCACGCATTTATTCGGCAAATAATAGGTATAATCGCCGTATTCGCCGTCGGGCATTCTGAATAAGGTGCTTTCGTCGAAGCTCGCAATTCTCGCCTTTTCGGGAACGGAAACGTGATTCCATTCCGTTTCGTTTTCCGTAACGATTTCGGTTTTCAGACGTTTATAATCCTCGGCGGTCGTTTTGTCCGTCAGTTTGCAAAAATCGTAAGCGGTAAGTTCAATCTTTTTCTCGCCGCCGCGCGTTTGCGCTTTTACCACGAAATCCTGTGGCAAGCGGATCTCGATTCGTCCGTCGTTGCTATTTTTATCTTCCCCGACGAACACGCTCGGAATGAAATACGTCATACCGCCGAAATCGTCCTTGTTCGGCAGAACGAACAGCATGCTGTTGTCGTATTCCCTTCTGAACGCTTCTTGCGGGATGCTCGTAGTAAACCATTTCGTATCGTCGCTTCTCCTCGTTTCGTAGTCCTTATTCGTCGTGCCGTCTACAGCCTTTTTAAACTCTTCCGCGGTAAGCGTAACGACTTCTTCGTCGTCGCCGCGGCGTTTGAAAATATCGATCTCCGCGTTATCCCTTACGGACAATTCGTAGCAGAGTTCCTGCGAATCGCTCTTTAAGTCCGCAATCTGCCTTGACGGTTTGATTTTGTCGTTGAACATAAAGTAGGCAAAGCCCGCATACTCGCCTTTTTCCGGCATTCTGAACACGCTGCCCATGCCCGACCGTTTAATAAACGCGTCGCTCGCCACTTTGATTTTCGTATATAAGGCTTTCGGCTTCGTTTCTGCGGAATACTCTTTCTCTCGCCACTCTTCCGCCGCTTTCTGCGTTTCAAAACCGTATCTGCCTTGTTCCCAATCGCCCGTTTCGATATGGTAGCCGATTGCTACGGTATAATCTCCGTTTTCTCTCGCCGTGCGGTCGATGATCGCAATATCTCTGCCGTTACCGTCTTTCGAGATGCTTACGACTTTATCTCCCCTTGCGGTTACTTTCGTAAAATCGCTCAATGTTTTGTCCTCCTTGTCTAATTGTTCTTTGAATTCTTTAACGTATTTTCTATAAGCCGTAATAAATCCGTCGAGCAACGCCGGGTGCGATGTAACGTAGAACTTTCTCCTGTCCTCGTCGCTGTTATTGACGGAAATTCCCTTTGCCCACGCTTTATTATCGGGATTGAATCTGCCGTCGCTCTCCGACATCTGCACGGTGCTTGCAAGAACGTAATTCATACGCTCTTCGCCGTATAACGCATACAAATTTGCGATAAAATCGGTATTTAAGTGCACACCGTCAAAGTGCGTCGAGATACCTTTTTCAATATCCGATCCGCAATTTCGGCTTATCATCGTCGCTTCGAGCGGATATTTTTTGTTATACGCCGCTTTCATTGCAAACCTCGCTATTTCTTCATTTACTTTCAGTTCGGATTCGTCCACATCCCTGTCCACTTTCAAAAAAGTAATATTCTTATCTTCCAAAGATTCCTGCGACATATACAAGACAGGCGCGGCAATGATATATTCATCGGCTTGTTCCTTGATACGATTCAGATTATCAACGCCTAAACTGTCTTTGAAATAGTAGTAAGCCGTATTTTCTTCGTCTGTTCCGAAATATGCAAAATTCTCTTCGCCGATAAACTCTTTCATAACGTCCGAATGATAATGCTCGCAATAATCTTTGATGAATAAAATTGTATCCTCGCCCGTAGAAACGCTTGCATTCTCCGAGCTTGTAAAGTCGTCGTAAAGTTGTTGCAAAATTCCGCCGTGATCCACTTCTTCGTACAAAGCCCTGTAATATTCTTCACCGAAATCGTCATATTCGCCGCAAAGCGTATCGAAGAGTTCCGTTTTAATGTGAATCTCGTAGTTGCTTTGGAAAATATCTTCCGCCGATTTACTCATAAGAGTTGCTTTGAACTCTTCAAATTCTTTCTTGACGCTGTTTACTACAAGCTCTTTGTAATTCGGCGATTCCACGGAAACAGGCTCGTTTATCGACTTATAGCCCGACTTTTGCAACTTTTCTTCGAGATACGGTTTGAGTTTTTCTTCGGCAAAATCGTCATACCATTCGTCATATGGGTAACTATCGTCGCTCTTATTGAAATACGAATCCTCGAACTCCGGCTTTAAGTCGCAGACAATATCTTCAAACCTGTCCTCCTCGTCACTGCCGAGCCTGTCGAGCCAATTGATTTCATTGAGCTTTTCATCCATAAACTCGTCGAAATTGATGTCGTTCACGGTATCCACGGCATAGTCGTTGAGTTTCGTATCGGCTATGTTTTCCGCAAGCGCGGTATACACGCTGTCGTTATCCCAGCCGTAGTATTCGAGAAGAATATCCAACGGGAAACGCTTATGATACCTTTCGAGAAGCGGCTTTATAAACGGCTCCGCTTCTTCGCTCGAAGCATAGTTACCGTCCAGATAGGCTTCTATCGCTTCGCGCTCTTCGAAGAATCTATCCGAAAGCGGATCGACATACGCTCCGTCAACGTAACTCATTTCTTCGTTTATGACTTTTCCCGCGCTTTCTGCAACGCTGTGCCACGCTGTCAGATACGCTCTGCCCCTTTCGGAAGCAATAAACGCCTGCCATGCGGGCTTTTCCACGCCGTATAAACTGTCGGTATCTTCAAACTCGCCGCTTTCTACTTTCCCTTCGGTATCGTTTTTGCCGAGCCTATAAAGTTCCACGCCTGCGCCGTAAAGGACTCTCGCCGTTCGGATTCTTATGGGCAACATTCCGTCCCAAGTGTAACCGTATTCGTGCATTTGCTCCCCGGTTACGGTATAATCGGGCAAAACGTCCACCTGCATGGCGGCGACTTTATCGCTCTCGTCGATAAACGTTTTCTCTTCTTCCGGTTCGTCGAACAATGCGATTTTCAAGCCGGCATTCATAAAGGCTTGCGCAAATTCCTGAAAGAGCGTCTCGTCTATCGTAAGCGTTTTTACTTCCTTTTCGCCCGCCTCGAAATACGACGGCGACAGGCTCGATAACGCCGTAAGTTCTTCTGCCGTATCGTCGAAACAGGTGTAATCTCCGTTCTTTACGGCAAACACCATCGCGCCGGGATTCTTATCTTCCGTCTGCTTATACGTTCGATATAATTTTTCTGTCAGCATAGTCTTTTTCTGTTTCCTTGTTTTTGTTTGTTTTTTCGGCAACGCCACGTAAACCTCTTCGGTTTCCGTAACGCCGGTTTCCTCTTCGTCGCCGTCGTCGATTACCACTTCTTCGCGCTTATTGAGGTCGAGTTCGGCGTTGAGTTCGGATAGTTCCGTGTTCAGTGCTATAATCTTGTCTTTATGCTCGAACGGCACGTTTACTTGCTCTTTTGCAATCTCGAAGTCGGCTTTCGTGGTTTCCAAACGCTTTACGGCACGCTCTTCCCGTTCGGAAAAATCTTTTACAAAGTTATCTAATCGGGTGAGGTTGCCGCTCGCGCTCTCGCCGATGTCCAGCTTGTATTGCCCCGCGCCCGAAAGCGTAATGCTCCGCTCGTTGGCGATAAGTTCTATCGGGTTCAGAGAGATTTTGAAACCGCAATATTCCGCTACGACCGTTCCCGTCTTGTTATGAAACAACGCGTCCATAAGTGCAAGCCCGCCGTTCTTCTTTCCGTCCTCCACGCCGTCCGAATAAACCGTGCCGTTTACGTTAATCTCGAATCTGTCGGGGTTATAATGCACCTTGATAAGTTCGATGTCTTTCCTTACCCTTTCCAAATACAATTCCTGCCGCTGAATCTGTTCTGGAAATTCCTTTCTTACCTTATCTTGCAAAGCAAATAGTTCTTTCTTATAACGGCTCTCCAAATCACGAAGCCTTGCCATTTCCATATCGAGTTCCATTTTTCGCTTGATTTTCGGGTTAGCGGAAGTAATCGCCTTGATTTCCGCATAAGAAAGCGTTGCCTCGTCGATGTCCTCGGCTTCGCGCACCGTCATATCCCCTTTTTCTACCTGCGAAATAAACCGCTGTTTATTTTCGAGTATCTGATAGGAATAACTGTCGAACGTCCGTTCCGTCGCATAGGTGTAAATGCGAATGCCCTTATTCATATTGCCCTGACGGATACCGCGCCCGTTACGCTGAATAAGGTCGCGCGGGCGATACGGCGCGTCCAAGTGATGAATGGCTACGAGCCGTTTTTGCACGTTCGTTCCAGCTCCGCACTTTTCCGTGCTGCCTATTAAAACTCGCACCGCCCCGGCGTTGATTTTATCGAACAGGTCTTGCTTTGCCCTGTCCGTGTTTGCGTCGTGAATAAACGCAATCTCGTTTTCGGGAATACCACGCTCAATAAGTTTGTGCTTTAAGTCGTTATACGCGTCGAAGTCCTTGCCGTACTCATATTCCGAATACGGTTTTTTTGGTGTAGATAAATCGCAAAACACAAGTTGCGTTCCCTTAATATCCGCCGAGTTCTTCCATTCTTCGTAAACGTTGTCCGCACAGAAATTGAGTTTGCTTCCGCTTTCGTCTGAAAGCAACGGATCTATACACCTCGGATCGAGCGCAAGTTTCTTGCCGTCGCCCGTAACCTTTAACATATTGTCGATATGCGGATCAACTCCGCCCGCGTAAATCGCGTCCGCTCTTTTCGCTATCTCTTCCGTTAAGTCGATTACCGTGTCGCTCGGCTTTAACGTAATAACCTTTCGCTCCGCTTCCGGCACGTCGAGTTTTACGTCCGTTTTTACGTCCGCGAACGAATGATACAGCGTTAAAAGTTCGGGCAAGTTCGTAAACTTGGCAAATCTCGTTCTTGCTCTGTACCCTTTCCCGGACGGGGCAAGTTCGAGCGCCGTTACCGTTTCACCGAAGTCTGCCGCCCATGCGTCGAAGTAATCGATACCGAGCCTTGCAAGCGTTTGCTTTTGCAAATAGGTCTGCATCGTGTACATTTCCGTCATAGAGTTGGAAATAGGCGTACCCGTTGCGAACACCACGCCTTTATCTCCGCCGTGCAGTTCGTTGATATACTCTATTTTTAACTGCAAGTCGCTCGCTCTCGCGCTCGCCGCGTTGGAAATTCCCGCTACGTTGTTCATTTTCGTATACAGAAACAGATTTTTATACGCGTCCGCTTCGTCCACGAACAGGTAGTCCACGCCGAGTTTTTCAAAGATTAAAACGTTGTCTTTTTTCGTTTCGTCGAGCAGTTTTTTGAGCTGCGCTTCTCTGCCTTTCTTGATACGCTCCAAGTTCTTTACCGAACCGGACGGTGCGCCGCTCTCTTCCCACTGCATTCCGATACTGCGTTCTATCGCCTCAATTTCTTCGCGTATCTTTGCTATCTGCCGTTCGGGCGAGATATTGATTTTTGCAAAACTCGATTGCGCTATAATCACCGAATCCCAATCGCCCATCGCCACTTTCGATACGAACTGTTCTCTGTGGTCTTTGTCCAAATCGTCTTTCGTGGCAATCAGAAGTTTTGCCGTCGGGTAAAGGAACCGAAACGAGTTCGCCCACTGCTGCACCAAGTGATTCGGCACGGCGATCATCGGCTTTTTCGCCAAGCCGTACTGACGAAGTTTCATTGCCGCCGCGCAGATCGTATACGTTTTGCCGCTTCCCACGATATGGTGAAGTAGCGTGTTACCGCTCGTAATAATTCGGTGTACCGCGTCCTTTTGGTGCGGGCGAAGTTCTATCGCCGGGTTCATTTCGGGAAACCGCAAGTAACTTCCGTCATATTTCGGCAAACGAATCTGGTTGAACAGTCTGTTGTAGACAGTTTCAAGCTCGTCGCGCCTAATAGGATCACGAAATATCCAATCCTTGAACGCTTCCACGATTTTGTTCTGCTTCTCTCTCGCCGCGACCGTTTCGGAGTTGTTCAGCACTCGTTTTTCTCTGCCGTCCGCATCCAAAACCGTATCGTAAATCTGCGTGGAACGCTGATTCAGACAATCTTCAAACAGCCTGTATGCGTTCGCCCGTTCTGTGCCGTATACGCTCGTTACGTTCATCGTGCGGAAGTTTCGCACATACCCCGTCGTGCGGTCTATGCGCCAACTGCCGTCGTGCTTGTTGTAATACAGTTCTATTCCGTCGCGCATATAATACGGGAGCGCAATTAACTGACTGAAAAACTCTTTATACAGATCTTTATCTATCCAGCTCGTTCCTACTCTCACCGCGATTTCCGAAGCTTTTACCGGCGCAGGCTGAACTTCTTTAAGCGCCGAAATGTTTTTATCATAGTCGATAAGATTAGGGCTGCTTTGTTTCATTCGCTCCGCCGTTTGCAGTTTATCCGTAACTCTCCCCGAAAGGTATTCTTCCGCCGTTTCAAAGCCCGAATATTTATCTTCGGAATTGACCGCCGCGGGGTTACGAAATACCGCGTTACCAAGTTCTTTGATTACGGTGTCGTAGTCCTTTTTCGTGAGTTCTTCGATATACGAAATATCTACTGAGCCGCGCTCGTTCTTACTGATCTGCAACGCTTCGAAACAGTCGTCCGTACTCGTTACCGCCGTATACGGTCTGATCGTGCGTTTCGTGAACACGTCGGCTTTCGTTACCGTTTCTTCGTCGTCCGATACGTTCTCGCACGCAAATAGCAGTGCGCTGTCGCCGTCGGATTTGAACAGCCTTAGATTGTTCTTGCTGTTGATATACCCGAAGCGTTTGACGAAACTATCATATTTCGTGCCGAGTTGCCGTTGCTCTTTCAATAACACTTCGTCCGAACAGCCTTCCACCTGCAAATCCAGCACTTTGCGGAGTTGCTTGCGGATTTCGATCATTTCGGCAATTCTCTGATACGCGTCTTTCGGGAACGGCGGAACGGGTTGTTCTATCATGCTATCTCCCACGCGCATATATATCTTGCCGTTTACCGCCGTCAGATTCATCGGCTTTACGTCGTAGTCCACTTCGACTTCTTCTCGGCTTTCCGTTTCTTCCGCGCGTTCGGGATTGACATAAAAATCTTGCGGTAATCGACCTATAGCCGCGTTTATCGCTTCCGATAGTTCTCTACCGTCCGGCTTCACCGTTATATCTTCCGCGCCGTAAAGCCCCGTTTCTTTTACAAGTGTGCCGAGGATCATTTCGGGATGAGAGATATAATAATTGTTTATCTCGTACCCGTCCGCGGTCTTACCCGTCGCAAGCCATTCGGCGTTTTCGATAGTAGCGTTTATTCTTTCTTCCCTTTTACGGAAAAACAGAATATCCGTTACCACTTCGGTATTCGCCGTTTGCTTGAATGCCGTATTCGGAAGCCTAATTGCGCCTATAAGTTCGGCACGGTCTGCAAGGTATTTGCGGATGGACGGATTTTGCTTGTCCATCGTGCCTTTGCTTGTGATAACCGCCATTAAGCCGTTTGGCTTTATTTTGTCGATACCTTTTGCGATAAAATAATCGTGAATATAAAAGTTATACTTGTTGTAATCGGGATCGAAAACGGTATAACCACCGAACGGAACGTTTGTAACCATCAGGTCGAACGAATTGTCTGCGAACGACGTTTCTTCAAAGCCTTTTATTTGAATTTTCGCTTGCGGGTACAGTTTCGTTGCGATTTTGCCCGTAACTCTATCGAGTTCTACGCCGTAAAGTTTTGCGCCGCTTGCTATCTCTTGCGGCATAAAGCCGAAGAAATTGCCCGTTCCCATTGCCGGCTCTAATATGCGGTTGTTGCCTTTTACACCGAAAAGTTTCAGCGCGTTATATATCCCGTCGATAACCGTTTTGCTTGTGTAATGCGCGTTCAGAACGCTTCCCTTTGCCGCCGCATACTCTTCGTCGTCGAGAACGTCTTTCAGTTCCTTATATTCGCTTTGCCAAGCAAGGTTGTGTTCATCGAACGCTTGCGCCAAACCGCCCCAACCAACGTATTTTGCAAGCACATTCTTCTCGTCGTCGGTTGCCTCTTTTTGTGAGTTAATCAACCTATTGACTAACTTTATGGCTTCGATGTTGTTTTTGAAACGCTGTTTTGCACCGCCGAGTTCGCTTTGCTCGAACCCGATTTTCGTCAGGTCGGTATTGCTTTCTTTTGTGGATTCGTCGGTAGATTCTATCTGCGTTATTTCGCCGCTTTCGATACGGTTCTCCCACTCCTCATCTTCTTCCACGTCTAAATCTCGGATAGGTTTTTCAGGCGGTTGCTCCGAATACCTGCGATACGCTTCCTTGACGGTTATTTCGACTTTATCCCCGTCGATTTTCGCCGTATCCACTTCCGAACAGGCGTTCAATGCTTTCTCGATTTCTGCCGCGTGGTCTTTACAAAACTTATAGTCTGCATACCGCCAAGAAAGGAAGGTCGTTCTCTCTCCGTCAACGTTTCGCTTTAATCCGTCCTCTGCAATGTGTCGGGCGATTGCTTTTACTCTGTTTTCGTCCGTGCCGCGACGCTCGGACAAAAACGCTATGTATTCTTCGCTTTCTTTATCGTCGAAATATTTATCTTCGTCGATAAGGTCTGCAATACCGTAAGCAACCTGCTCCCACTTCAAAATCATTCCGACTTCGTTTTCGGGGTTCTCTCTATCACGATGGCGAAGTTTCATTCCCTTGCCGTCAGTCCATATCTCGTCATCGTAACCACTACCGCCCGTGCCGTATTCTCTCCTTAAAAAATCGGCAAATTCTTTGTCGGTCGGGTTCTCCTGATACTTCTCGTAAATTCGGTATTTTCCGTATTCAAAGCCGCTTCCGCGTTTCAATCCCCACTCTTTAAGTTTTTCTTCGGGTGTTTGCTCGTCAAACGCGTCGAACAGCGACCTTTGCATACTCGGACGATTGCGGCGTTCCCAAATCGGTTTCCCCCTGTTTTCGGGTTTCGTTTCTTTGGTCTGCTTTTTATCTTCCGCGTAGTCGTAATCTTCCGTTTCTTCGTCCGATTCCTCTTCTTTGGCGGCTTCAAACGCTTCTTCGATTTCTTCGTCGGTCGGTTCGTCCTCATCTCCGTAATCGTCGTCAATCGGGAAACGCGTGTCTATCTCGCCTACATAGTCGGGTTGCTCTTCCGTTTCTTCCTGTTCGGAAAAAATGCGGTCAATCTCTTCGCTTTCTTCGGGCGATAATTCTACAAGTTCGGGCGTTTTCGGTTCTTCGATGTGAGATTTGATGAAAAAGGGTTCTTTGTCCGGTTCTACAACGACAACGCTTACTTTGTCGAGCAGTTTTTCGATATACTGTTCCGCAACGTGATACGGAAAACCGCACATCGGCACTCGTTCGGGTAAGCCTACGTTTCGTCCCGTAAGCGTTAAATCGAGAATGGTCGCGGCTTGTTCAGCCTTTTCGCCCATTACTTCGTAAAAATCGCCCAAATGGTATACGACAATGCTGTCGGGGTTCGCTTTTTGAACTCGTAGATATTCCGCATAATACGGCAAAACCGTCGTTTTTTCTTCCTGAGCTACGGGTTGTTCGTCCGCTTTCGGAATTACAGGCTCGTCCGAAACGTATTCTTCGTCAATGTCGTCGATAACGGGTACTTCGTTTTGTTTGTTGTAAATCGCGTCGTTTATGTCTTGTTGTAAGACTTCCACCGCTTTTTGCACTTCACGAAACAGATCCGCGTTATCCTGTAAACCGTAAGGATAGCCTTTCAGCGTGATTCCCCGTTCTTTCGGAAAACCTGTTGTCGAATACAACGAATACGCAACGCCTTCTGCAATGAGCCTGTTCCTTATCTCGTCGTTTTCGGTTAGAAAATCGTTCTGTCCGAGATAAGTTACGACTCCCGAAAGCATAATGCGATAATCGCCGCGGTTACTGTCCGCAATTTCCGTGCCGTTAAGTAAGTCAAGCCCGTCCAAAATCTTTTTTACAGGTTGCGTTATGCGCCTGTAACGATTCTCGCCGTGCGTATCGGCAACGTCGAATACGAAGTATTTATTCCCGTCGCTGTCGTAATACGGAATACCTTTTCTGCCTTTTGTAACTCTTCGCCCCTGCGCGTTCCACTCTTCAAAAGAAAAGCATACGCTCGCGTTCGGTCGCTCGATAACGATCTGACAGGCGTCGTGCAATGCGATATGCGGATTATTCGCAACGAAACGATAAAACGTTTTCAGTTGTTCTCCGTCCGTCATCATCGCTTGTATCGCGCGATTTCTGTCTGTCGTTCTTTTAATTTCTGCCATGTTTTTTGCCTCCACATTTCAGTTCACAGCCAAAGACTTTGAAATATACATCTTTTCGTTCTTGTCTTGAATGAAAGTAGATCGCAAAAAATGCCGCCTTTGCCTTCATTATCCTTACAAGTCTTTTTATCTGCCATTTTTCAAACGGTTCCCAAAAATCCAGTCTCCAAATAAACTCTTTTTTCGTAATTTTTAAGCAATGTGCCATTCTTGCCTTAGAATATCCATGCGAATACATCCATCTAAAAAGTTGACGACGATTTAAGGAGTAACCATTTTTACATCTTTCTTCAACAGTCACATTTTGTTATCCTCCTCTATATTTCATCAAACAAGTCAATGTTGTTTTCCCATTCGTAACCGCTTCCGAATTCAATAAAATCTAACACATTGCTCGCTCCGAGTTTTATGTATAAATCAAGAAGCATTTCTCTATCTATGTACTCGCCGTCGGCATAGTATTCGTATTCATCTGCGGAATAGCCAAGAGTTTCAAACAACTCAACGCCATCTTTATATCCCTGCTCTTTGGCAAAGATTTCAAATCTATCTCTGTTCAGTTTCATTTCAATTTCCTTGTAAGGTTTCATTTTGTTTTACCCCTCACTACTCCTAGGACACTTTTTTTAAGAAATTCGGGTTTCCCGGGAAAAAAGTTTAAAAATTTTTAGAGTATTTTTTCTTTAAGCTTGCTTATAATGAGCTTTACTCGTTCCGATAACGTGCTTTCTGCAATTCCCAACTCTTTAGCAACTTCTTTTTGAGATTTGCCTTCAACATAAATCATCTTTATAATTTCTCGCTGCACAGGCTTCAGGGAAGAAATTGCTTGTTTTAATTTCTGATACATTTCTTTTCTTTCTTCTCGAGCAATAAAATTCGCTTCTACATCCAAGCTTTCATCAACCCCGTCAAACCCTTCTTCTTTCAGGGCGTCTAATGAAACGTCACTCATTTTTTGTTGTTTAAATTGGCATTCCTCACAATTGCCTTGACAGCGCTTCCATTGATTGTTAATTCCTTTTTCTCGCTTAATACGGCAACGCCACATTCTCTGTTTTCGCTTCCTTTCAGCACGATCCGAACTTTTGTAAGCACGGTACACCTCTTCACTGACGATTACTTTTTCGCCTTTGATTACTAAATAGAATTCTTTGTTTTCTGCCATTTTTTTGTCCTCCGACTTTGATTTTTGTTTTATAAAAATCGCTTGTCGGAAGACTTTTCGAGGTTGGTACTAAAATGTAGGGCAAACCTCTTTTCGGCGTTATCGCTCGTTTTGGGCATAAAAAAAGACCGCCGACAAACGATGATTATCCTTTTCGGATAAATCGTTTATCGGCAGCCTCTCATGTAATAGTTCTGGTTAAACTGACCGAGTTACCATTGCGGTTTAGATAGGTTTTATATAGTCACTGTTTCAGACTGACCTACCATGCCGCATAGCCTTTAATATTCAATTCTTGATTGCAACACTTCGCCTTTCGGCGCATACATATCTATCTGTATATGCCGTCGGCTCTTTTCCTTTGATATCGTTATCGTTCCACAATGCGGACAGACAAAACGTATCATACCAGTTTCATCCTTCCATGCAATTTCTTGATGGTTACAGTTGAAACACTTAAAAGAGACAGGCTTTGAAATGCCTTCTTTCTGCATAATGTGCTACCCTCCTTTTCCCAAAGATACATCGGCGTTTATTTTTTCTACTGCTATAGTGCGGTTGGGATTTCCTGCACAGAAGTAGAAAAGCCTGATGTTCATTTCTAAATTTGAATAAACGGGGCGGGTTATTTCAAATTCAGTTTTGACTTTGCACCCTTATCGGCGCTTTTTTATTATACAAAGGAATGGACTTTGTATTATTATACCGAGATAGCAGCACATCGGATTTGCATTTTTCACATATAAATCTTCCGTGCGTTTCCTCGAGATATAACCTTTTATTTATTCGCCCGCAATACGGACAAGTTGCATTGTCAATCATTTTACGCCTTTTTCATTCGCTCGTGCAATTCAACTGCCTCATCTTTTAAGTAAGTAACAGTATCGAAATTACCGTTTTTATAAAACTTCCAATCTGTTTCCGCATTACAATTCGGACAGATAACTTTGACCGTCTGACGCGGTTCGTATTCTATCTCGATTTTCTGTCCGCATAATCCGCAATATTTTTCGGCTTTCATAATTTTCCTCCGCTAATTTTCCAAATCCTTAATCACTTTAATTGCAACACCTTGAATTTTGCATTCATCTACAACAATATCTTTCATTCGTTTGTTTTCCGGATGAAGAACGATTACACCGTTTTCGTTATCGGGGCGGTAACGTTTTAAGGTTACTTCATTGTCCACAAGAGCGACTACAATATCGTTGTAATTTGCTTCTTCTTGCTGTCGAACGAGAACAAGATCTCCGTCATTTATCCCGGCGTCTATCATCGAATTTCCGCTTGCCGTAAGCAAAAAACACTTTTTCGCGTTTCCTACAAACGATACCGGAAGCCGAACGTATCCGTCTATGCACTCATACTCTTCGGAAAGCGGACCGCAAGGAACATATCCGAGTTTTGCTACCGATACGGTTCTTTCCGTTCTCAATTGCTCGATAGATTCGTATCCGTATTCTCCCCTCGCTAAAATTCCTTGCTCCACCATATACTCCAAGTATCTTTGCACTGAACTTTTTCCAACGTCCAACGCCTCGGCAATATCGCGGATGGTGGGCATTCTCCCCCTTCTATCGATTTGCTCCTCGATATACAACTTAATTCTGTTCACTAACTCATTGTCTTTCGTTCTCATTTTGTGATGGCCCTCACTTTTATCTATTCGGGACACTTGTCCCCGATAGCAAAATTATTATAATCTATTCGGGGAATATTGTCAAGGGTATTTTAGGCATAAAAATAGGGGTGTCCGCACTCGCAGACACCCCGTAAAAAACTTGACACTAACCTATTGACAAATTACAAATGCAATCCTTTCCCTATCTATTTCTATGGGCTTGTTTTTAGTCAACTATATTTTCAGTTTTAAATATCGGACTATTAAAAAATTCTACAATATCTATACCCAACCCTTGGCACAGCTCAAATAGAATACGAACGTTCACCGCTGTATTGCGCTTTTTCTTAATATCCGCTATCGTTGTTTGATTTACTCCGGTTAGCATAGAAAGGCGATAGGCAGTCAAATGCTTTTCTTCCATAAGCTCTGTCAACCGAGTCGATAATGCTTCAGCTATTGTCACGCCTTAACCTCCTTTACTAAACTTTAACTTAGTATTAGTATATCCTTTTTATTTCAAAATTTACTGAGCGTATATTTAGTATTGCTTGATTTTCGCCCTGTATTTTGATATAATATTGACCGTGAGGTTTTATTATGAAGACATTATGCGTAACCGGGCATAGACCTGCAAAATTACCTTGGAAATATAAAAAAGAAGGGCTCGAATACGATGAGTATTGCGAGTCCCTCAGTTGTTATATTGATGATTGTATTCGCCACGGCTACACACATTTTATTTCGGGTATGGCGCTCGGTGTTGATATGGACTTTGCTGAAACCGTACTTGATTTCAAAGCGCAATATGGCTTTCCTATCTTATTAGAATGCGCTATCCCCTGTCCAAATCAAACTTTAAAGTGGGCTTCAACAGAAATAGATCGATATAATAGAATCCTCGGAAATGCTGATAAAATCACTCTGGTAAACGATCATTATTTTTCAGCATGTATGCTTGTACGTAACAGATATATGGTTGACCATTCCGACACCGTGCTTGCCATTTGGAACGGTGAAGAAAGTGGCGGGACTTGGCAAACAATCAAGTACGCGCGCTCTCAAAACAAGAAAATCGATATAATTCATATTGATAAAATTTAAGTTATTATAAGTCAAGCCGAGAGCATTGCTCCCGGCTTGTATTTATATATTTGCTTTTATTCTTTTAACAAATAATATTTTTTATCACCGTTTATCACTATTTCTACATTTTCGGCAAATGGATTTTCTTGATTATACTGAATGCTTTGCGCCTTTTCTGTTTGTCCTTTGATTAAGCCGACAGTTTCGTAAGACATCGCCTTGTAATTCCATTTTTCATTAACTAAACCTATCGGCTTTTCTAATATTGCAAGAAGTCCAGTACGCTTTCGCCGCGCCTCATTTATGTCGATTTTGAATTTGTCGCAATTTTCTTTATGCCAAACAATAATTTTCTCATGCAAATCGTCATACTTTTTTACATGTAACTCGAATGAGCCGAAACAATGCTCTTTTGTTTTTGCTCCCAAGTATAACGTAAAATCCAAATTATTGATTTGATACAATAATTGAATTAACAATTCCTGATACTTCGACCATTTTTCAAGGTCATTAATTTTTTTAGCATATTGATCGTATGTGGCCGAATCAGATCCAAGAACAGATTCTATCTCTAATTCCGCTTCGCTTAACAATGTTTGACACTCTTTCCTTAAATCCTGAATATTATCAAGTTCTCTATTTCGCAATTCCTCTTTATCAATACTTGATATTTGAAATTTTGAAACATCATACACTGACTGAATTAAAGAAGATACTCTACTCTTATACTGAATTTCAAGATTCTCAATGATTTTATCAATATTTTCAGCAATAACCGACAGCTTAGAATCAATCTGCTGCATATAATATTGTCCTACAACCATAGAAGCAACGCTAAAAACACACGCCCCGGCATTAGCAATCATTCCGGCTTTATCGGGTTCTACCGCTAACAGATTCGCATTTTCGGCAATTCCGTTTTTTCCCATAACCATGGCACGTTTTGCACCTTCCATAGTTTTGGAATCCACTAATTTACCGCCGTTCTTCAAAACTACCTTATACAAAGTTTCTCTCGATTGCCCAGCAATGTTTCCAATACTTACTCCAGCTGCCCCCGCTGAAGGAATCAATGCGTCAATTCGAGCTAAAACAGAAGAATCCTTTATTTCTATCAATCTTGATTTATCAACGTTATATACGGCGGGAAGCGATTCTAAAACAACAGAGAGTTGTTTATCTTCCTCGGCAACAGCAATAGTCTGCTGTTGAGAAGCCATTTCAGTCTTCTTTTCTTTCTTTTTGAAAATATCAAATAATCCCATATTTTATAAAATAAATCTTGTGTTTTTATTGGAGAATTTCACATAAGGCTTGACCTATTCGATGAGCCTCATCTTCTGTATTATCCTTACTTAAAGAAATGCGGATTGTCCCTTTCGCCACACTTTCATCCATATCAAGTGCTGACAACACATGTGAAATCTGAGTATTCACACTATCGCATGCTGCACCTGTGGAAATCATAATCCCTTTAAGATCCAGCCTATGCAATAACAGCTCTCCATCTCGCCCGGGAAAAGATATGCTCATTATTCCGGGCTTTCTTTCTTTATCACAATTCAATACGAAATCAATACCCTTAATTTCTTCTAAGACAATACCTTCAAGTTTTTTTATGTATAAACTATTAGCTTCAATATGGTCGCAATTATTTTTCAACGCAACAGCCATTCCGACAATTGAAGCAATATTTTCAGTTCCAGCACGCTGTCTGAATTCTTGATCTCCTCCATTGATAAGAGGTCTTATGCTTGTTCCTTTTTTTATATAAAGAAAGCCTATTCCCTTGGGACCGTTAAATTTATGAGCAGAGGCTGATAATAAGTCAACTCCTAAGTCTTTAACATCTATTTTTATATGTCCCATAGCCTGAACTGCATCAGTATGAAAAATAGTCCCTTGCTCATGCGCTATAGCACTCAACTCTTTAATTGGCTGAACCGTTCCCAACTCATTGTTTACGAGCATAACAGAAACAAGCTTTATCTTGCCAGATATATGGGTTGCAAGACATCCCGCCGTTACTATACCATCAATGTTTGGCTTTATGTATTCAACATCATATCCGGCTCGCTCAAGCTCTGCGCAACTTCTTAAGATTGCATGATGTTCGATTGCAGAAACAACTATTTTCCCTAAATTCCCATTCTGAGCAATCCCTTTAATTGCCCAATTATCACTTTCGCTGCCTCCCGACGTGAAAAAAATTTCTTCAGGTTCAGCATTTATACACTCTGCGATTGTTTGTCTGGCACTTTTCAATGCTTTTTTGGCTGCGCGTGAAAAAGAATACGGCTGGGAAGAATTGGCATAATCATCCAATAAATATACTTTCATCGCCTCAAATGCTTCAATATCTAACTTTGTAGTTGCCGCATTATCTGCGTATATCATTTGTTTCATATAGCCTCACTTAAATAACGTACACCCTTCTTCTTTGAATTCTTCTATTTTATCCTGTAGTTCCTCAGTCGTCACTCCTAAATAATCCGCTAAACACTCGATACAATAGAAAGTTGTGGTCTCTTTTGAAATCAGTTTCTTCGTTAATCCCACCTCATCTTTAGAGAGTCCTTCTTTTCCGCAAGAGACACATTTATACATCTTCATCATCCTTATCTATCTCCCGAATAGAAAACTTAGGTATATCTTTTCCTCTGTATTCCTTGTCTAAAAGCCCCATTTGATACTTTATTATAGACCTCATAGTAGCTGCAGGGCGTACACAATACTCTTTGAAGTCTTTAAGCGAAATATCTTTTGCAACTCTTACGTTCGGAAATAGCAATTTCATAAACCCGGTCGCTATACGTTTTACAGCCTCAACATCTCTCGTGTCAGAATTAGCATCATATTCAAGCAATTCATCTACGACAGCACGATAACTCACATCATCCCGGAGGGCATGCAAAATCTCACAAAAGTAAGCAGTATTTAATGCCCATCCACATATTTTCATACTTTCTGTCATTCTCGGTATATCCCATCCTTTTATAAAGCCATGAAATCTATCAAGTAATGCACTTTCCTTAAATAATTCCGGCAAAGATCCAAACATTGGCACAAATTCATTCATATTATCCTGAGGAATATTGCCAAGAAGAATTATACCTGCCTCAGGCGTTCCCGTGTGTCCGCCGAAAGAAACTATACCCTGTTCCATATAGCCTTTTAACGTTTGACTCATTTCATCAGGATCGGCAAAAGCTAATTTTTGTATTTCATCGAATGCCACATAATCGTTATTGTAAATTAACCCATATGTTCGCTTGCTTAAATCATAAAACAATTTTGCACGAGACATAACACCTGCCGTCAGATTTCCGTATTTGCTTATTCTTCCAAACAAATAAGATTTTCCAGTCCCTTTAGGTGCCAACTCTATTAAATTGATCCTTTTTTCAACAAAGGGTAAAAGTCTTGCTATCATAGCAAGCTTAGACTTGTCGTTATCATAACCGTCTGCATTATAGTCTATAGCCCCGAGAACAACGTCCACCCACTCTTGAGTAGTAAACTCATTACGAATATCTTTGTAAAAATCCGTATCTATTGTATAAGGACAAAAGTTTGTAAACTTTGTCAACTTAATCTTACCCTGTTTACCACCTTTGGCTTTTGTTCCGGTTTTGTTATCTTCCCAACTAATATCGTAGGCGTCTGGAGAACGATACCCTAATTCAACTATTCCCCATACTTCTTTACCTGCCACTAATTCTGAGCTATACTGCTGCCATACATTATCTTCAATAATAGTTTCTTTATTTGTAAGCCCGAATTCAGGTAAAGCAAATGTAATTTCCTGTGTTTTTATACTTATATCAACGCTTATCTTTGTGAGAAACTTCACTCTTTCGTTTTCACATATAATCCGATTTTTAATACTTACCCAATCATCTTTACGCGGCAAATAAGTTTTAATAAAAGAGCTAACCTCTTCAATATCATAATCACCATTTTCATCTTCAAATTTTTTCAATAACCAGTCTCGCAAAAAAGATGGCAAACTTAAAGCTGAAAAGAAGTTACTTTTACTTAAGTCTTTGTATACAATCATTTGACCAAAGCATTCTTGCAATTTATTTACTAATTCTTCTTTCATCGTATATCTCCTTGCTTACAGTATATCATTGTCTATTATCCCTGAAGATTTCAATCTAAATTTGAGATTTTCAATCCTTATATTGCCATCCGCAACAACTTCAAACATGTATTCCTTTTCAATACGCAAGCCTTGCAGTTCTGCAGTAAAATGCAAATCGTCATCGCTTTGAGCCAAATATTCACGTTCGCCAATTAAAACCTTCACATTATGCAGTTTACAATTGGTGACAAATTGCAGCAACGGCTTTATTTTATATCCTGTCTTGACCGTTTTTGTAATAACTTCAACATTTATGTTTTCAGGCATTCTTGTGAATTCAATAATAGGGACACATACTTCTTCCAGAGTCGCCCCGCCATGAACTTCAACTGTTCCCGGTCTTCCGCCTTTAAACATATCATAGTTCGCCAACACCCAATAACCATTATCTTCTGTCATATATTCATTCGGGACATCAACGACATTATCTGATTTTTTACAACAGCGACCACAATGCTCGCCTTTATTGAGCATTTCCCATTTTGTTTCACTATGCTTCAAAACAGCAAGTCTACTTGCTCCATGGTCTGAAATAATATATGCCCTTTCATAAGTCGAGGTAATATCAGCATCGATTTTTTCTAACACATCGGATATAATCGAGAGCTCGTCTGCAAGATATGTCGGATATATACTTTTCGCATAATTGTATTCTAATGTTCCAGAGTGCTTAATATCATCGAGTTCTTTAATATTATCTCGAACATCAGCATTCGCTTGTTTAAACACATCAACAAATTCCTTGTTCATTGATGTGATTGAAGGCAATTCCGAATGGCAAATAATCACATTCATCATTAGGTGCAGTTCTGCCGCCTTCTGCGCAATAAAACTCAAATATTCCACGCCTAACGCGTCAAGAAAATATAAAATAGAGTTTTCCTTTTTTAGTTTGCCAAGCTGCTCGCTACGCGGAGGTAATATCCTATAAAAATTCCGTTCTTTTGCCTCAATCTCTACGCGCTCTAAAAACGACTGAGATATTAAATTTTCCACTTTTAGCCACTTGTATTCATCAAAATACTTTTCAATATCTTTGATCTTATAATCATATTTCCGCAAATAAGCCCACAGATCTTTATATGTGTGTTTAAGAATACTTAATATATCTTTCCGTTCGATTTGATCTGCATAAAGCGCAATTAATTTTATCGTAAGTTTCCTTTCCGCCTTCGTCAAATCTGTCAAGAAATAAAGTCCGCTTGCTCCCTTTGTCTCAACAATATTACAATACTCATTAGCCAAATGCTCTGACGTCCCTATTGCCAATATCAGGTCCCTACGTTCTTCATATAGCGACCAATAATCCTTTCCCTTCTGATCGCACAACAAAAGGCTTTTATATGCATGTACAGGAAAATCAGATATTCGGGGGCAGTTGCTTATAGCCAGCTGAAGAATATTGTTATTACATCTTACAATATCTTTTTTAATCGATATAAAAAGCAGTACCTTTTTTTCGTCACTAAGTTTAGCCCAACTATTAATATAGGAATTAACTGAATGTTCATCCCCAAATATTTTATGAAAATAGCCCTCTGCCCCACTATTTTTTTTGCAACCTTCGGCAAATTTATGCCACTGTTCTTCGTTAAGCAAGGTCTCATCATCAACCGATAATGAGGACAGGAAATCATTTCTAACAATTTCAAAGAAAGATCCAATTTCTCCTATAACATATAAGCTTTCTGGAAAATCATCCCTTGAAAAATGTGATTTTACATATATTTCTGCCGAATCGACGCTCTCAATTCTTTTTATTACAGAAGAAATGCCACAGAGATATTTATAGTTAACTGAATCAAGAACCTTATCTTTGACAAAGATAATTTTGGGAAGTTCTTGTCTATCTCCATCTACAAATAATATAACGCTCTCTAAACGCGGATCTTTTCCAATAGCTTCATGTAGAATATCATCGCATTGATATAGCAATATTACCGCCTTTGAAGATGACTGCGCATCAAGTAATTGATTAAGTTCCGTTTGCATCCGTTTCTGACCACGAAGTCTCAAATAAGAACTAATCCCCTCAATGAACACCACTTCATCAGGCGATTCTATGATGCTACAAATCTCGTCAAGCTTGGGCATCTCATCTTTTCCATCTTCTGCAACATTAATGAAGCGATATCCAAACTCAAAATGTTCCTTGATACTTTTCAAATCGCTATCATTATTTACATTAACAAAAAGCATTCTTTGTGTATTACGATGATTACGCTTTTCGATTTTTTCAATACATGATTCTACTCGCATAGTTTTTTACCTTTTGTTTTTTAAGATTTGAATACCTAACAAAACATTATCTTGCGCCAATTCTACAAGGTACTGTTTCAGTTCCGCATCCTCCATGCCTTTTATGATTTCTATTACTCTGCTATTTTCCGATGTTTGATATTCATGTTCAGCATAAGACTTGATGCGTTCTTCCACCATGTTATTTCCATACCAATCGTAGACATCTAAGAAATATTTGAGCAAATACTCTTTAATCGCCTCGACATTTGTTAAAATGGTCGCATACTCTTTCAAGATGCCAGTCTTAAACGCATTATTACGCAAAGATTCATCTTCCAAACCCTTGAAAAATCCTGCAGTATTAAAATAAGTCAACGCATCCTGAATATCAGTATCTGAAACAGTAGAATTTTCAAAGCACCCAAATGCTTTCTTTGCTTTTTGGAATTCTTCCGGTGCAATCATACAAAGAATAGGAGTAGTAAATTTTTCAGACCAATCACGCGGTGATTCAGTTCCTGTTCTGTCTTTCCATATCTGCCTTAATTGCTCTTTCTTTTGGTTCTTTTTATAATCCAAAACCAAATCATCAATCAGTTTTATATAATCAGCCTTTGCCATTACAAAAGCATTCTGTTGAGGATTGATGCTTTTAAAAATCGAGTCAATATCGTTTTCTTCCAAGCCCTCAAGCGAAAAAGAGCAAATTTCTCTAAACAATGTCTTTTGATTATCAAAGAATGATTTGAAATCAGCCTTGTTTATACTCAATTGCGTATAAAAATCATTCTGTTTCGACGGAAGCAATTGCCCTATGTTTTTCAACTCTTTTAACAAAGACATAAATTGCGCTAAGGAACCAAGCTTTTCTTTCATCGCATCATACGAAATACGAATTAAATTACACTGACTTTTCCATGTTTCAAGAGCTGTTTTTAAATTATAGTTAGCCGTGCCAAGCAAGGTATTCGTTTCATCTATTATTTTATACTCTACGATTACCTCGCCGATTCTTTGATTTGCCGTTCCTTGATTCCATACCCAATTTGCCGCATCTGCATCAGTAAATTTCCCTGCAACGACATTAAGGTATTGCCCTCCATCATTTATTTTTTGGGCAAGTGCAACCAATTCTCCATCTTTGTATTCGGACAAATACTTAGCCATACCCTTTCTACAATTATCTTTTGACACAAGGGCTTTTAAATCCGTTATCAAATCCTTTTCGGACAGGGAAATTTTACCGATTTGGTTTGCAATATTTACTTCGCTGTTGTTACCGTTACCGCTGTTAGCAAGTTCCGACAACAAATCAATAATTTTATCTACAAGATTTTTAGGCACTAACCCATATTCTTGAGTGTTGGCATACTTCAACGTCCACACGGGGAAAGAAAGATTCTTCATTTTATTCCTAATTCTATCCCGTGTATTTTGTATAGAAGTACAAAGTTCAAGAGGAATATCAAAGACTTCCGAAGCAAATCGATGAAATTCTTTCTCTTCCGGAGTCATTGTAACGATATATTTGTCCTTATAACGCTTATCCGGAGTGTCTTGATTTTTTATAATTTCATCTATCATTGATTGTAAATGAGCAGAACTCATCACATCAGATGTTTGATCGTCTGTATACCGATATTGATCAGAAGTATACTCTCTTAAAACGAATCCGAGAATAAAAGCAGTAATATTGCATGGCATTAGTCCAAACGGTTTTGCTTTTGCAATTTCGTATATACTACTAATTGAAACTCTGCCTTCCGCCTTAAAGTCTTCCTGAATCTTCTCTTCAATCTTGCTTTTAAGAACACTAATCGGCAACGCCGGATTAGCCTTCCAGTATTTTTCGTCAAACGAAGTTCCCCAAGCCGCATCGATTACTTGCTCAGTCAGCATTGTTTTATTCGGGTTTTTAAACGTCCCTTCACACACTCCGGCAACGGCACTTTTTACACCTTGCTTTGCCTGTAAATATGTCTTATACATATTTGCGGCAAGCGAATATCTCCACTCGAATCCATACGGATAAAAATCTCTGTCAACCGTCTGCAGAAGATATGATTTCACCGACACAAAATCAGGGATGAATTCATGAACAACTTCATCATTATTATTTTTCCAGTCTATCTCAAATGAACCGGCTTCAAGTTTTGAACCCCATTCCAAATTAAGAACTCTTAATGCTTCTTTTCTTCTCTCAGCCTCACTTCCCTTGTCGTTCCCTGAAAACGTCATACTGTCGGAAAGATTATCTTTATATCTTGCATATAAATCGCTTCCCAGCGGTGTCTTTGCGGTAATATAAATAATGTTACATTCGTCATATTCAGGATTCCCAAGGTATTCCTTTACAAACTTACTCAACGTAGCACTTTCAATATCATTTTTTGCGAACCCTAAAACCGCATAAATTTTTCCCGGAAGAAGATTGTTTCTGATCATTCTTACCTTTTGGGTAAAAGAATCCACTCCGGCAAGCGCAATCTTAAATCTGTTGGCTATAGGTGAAGTAAACAACAATTTACCTGTCGGATTTTTCATCCCGTCTTCACTATTAAAGCCGGCATCGTCAACCAATTTAGTCGTTGTATATTGATCGATTTGCTTTTCGAACTCACTTTTTTTGCTTGTATCAACAGCCGCCATCAAAGGAGCAAAGCATTCTTTGTTATCCTTTAACTTCTTTCTATACAAAACATGTTGTTCAACCAACGAACGCGCCGCATTTATCGCCTGAGCGCCCTCCATGTCCTCAATACCCTCGAAAGCATTTGCAACATTGGTATCCGTAGGAATAAACAAATCCACGCTATCCCCTAACGACTGAGAAATAGCGGTCATGAGTAAAATTGTTTTTAAAACTCTTCTTTGCGCCTCTTGGAAATAATCCGGATGTGAATTGTTATAGTGATTTAATATAGTTTTTACATCGCTCGCCAATTGTTCTTTTCCGTTTTCATAGAAAAAGTTCCAAAGCATATCGATAGTCAACAACGGATTATCGTCTTCGGGGCCGTAATTTTTTATATACCATTGAAACCCGTGAATATCGTCCCCTTTATCATTTTTGATAAAGTCGAACATACTTCTTTGATTGGAAGCAAATTGTGCAGACAAATGTTTCAGCAACAATGCCGCATACGGATGCATTGGCAAAATTCTGCCCAAATCATTTGAAGTAAATCTTGGATCTCTTTTTTGAAGCTGCTTTAATACCAACTCTCTTGAATTGGTGGTTCTATTATACAAATCGGTCTGCATGTCATTCCACTCTTCGAGAGCCGAAGCATCTTTCGTCTTTTCCATTGCTTCAGCCATCAATCGGAATGCCATTGTATCGGGTAATTCTATCAGACACGTCGGACTAACAAATCTGCCCAACAACTTTTTATCATTATCGTTTTCAGCGAAAATACCTTCAGATTTATGCGTTACTATAACAAGATAAAATGGATCGGTTTCACTTAATTCGGCAAGTCTTTGGAATGTCGTCAAGTCACTCATATTATTTTCAAAATATTTTGTAAACTCGTCCCAAATAAATACAATTGCACGCAAATTATTGGTCTTGATTATATCTTGTATCCATTTAACCATTCCCTCTTTATCGAGAGTCATGGCGCGGATACCTTTAAGCCTTGCAATCTTAAAAATTTTATTCATGACCACAAGAAGCTTGTCCTGCGTATAAGATTCCAGCTTCTCGATAATTTTATCTACATCATCCCCACCGAACTCCGTCGGGAACTCGTCTTTAATAATAGCATTGAAATATGCCTTGTTTGCAGAATTAGACAACCATTTAATGACTGATTCTTTCAGGGAGGCTTCACCCATATATTCAACGCCGTTGGCTTCAAGTGCCTCTTTTATACTTTCCTGAACAGCCAAAACCAAATCCTGCTCATTAAGTATCGACTGTGCGCCATAACGATGCACAGTAATCAGCTTTTGCTCTTTATTCATCTTGAGCCCAAGATATTTATTCAACAAATCATTGTCAAGATTATATCTTTGGAAATATGCCTTCGTTTCCTCTTCATCGGCTTCAAGAAGTTTTTTTAATGTGAGTACAGCATAAGATTTACCTGTTCCGTAACCACCTTCTACCCATATGGAAAGATGCTGTCTTGTTAATACACTATATGTATCTTTCAACAATTTCACAAAGGTTTCGTGCGGAAAAAATTTACGCCAATCCACCTTACCTTCATTGATCAGCTCTTGATTTACCGCCGAAAAGAACTCTTCATCTATGTCAAAATAATGCTCATATTTATTGGTTTTCATCTTTTTATACCCCCTCAAACAACGAAAGCACGTCATCCGATGTTTTATCTTTAAGATTGATATTATCAAGGTCTAACGTGAACGACACAGAAATAAAATCCGGATAATTATTCGACAGCCCATTTAAAATTCTTTCCATAGTTGTTCGGTCGAGTCCAAATATCTGCGTAGGACTGATTCCGTCGCTTTCGATTTCGTGATTTAACAGTCTTGTCAATGAAAACTGTTTATAATTTCCGCAGGCTTCCGAAAACTTATATAGTGCATATAAAATAACTTTCGGTTCAGGATTCAACCAAGATATTCTTGTAAACGAAACTGTCTTTCCATTATCCTTATCTGGCACCCCTAATCCAATTTCTGAAAACGGCAAATCTATAAAACGCGAATATGAACGCCAAATATCATTAGCTGCACGTTCCTGCGTTCCATCATCCATAAGGCGACTGATGGCATAATTTCTACTAACATTTTCACGAAACTCAAAGTTTTTTATAAACCAGCCAATTTGCGGAGTATATGCTAAATTTGCAAGCATTATTCCCCAAGCAGACAAATCGTCTAATCCACATCTTTCGATTATTCTTGCGGTTCTACTAAAACCTTTATTATCAAGCAAATCCGCATCCCTTAAAAAACGTTTAAAGAAGCTAAACATTTGGGAGCCTAAATCATTATTCGAATCAAACTCATCTTTATACTTAAAATATTGAGCGATCCAATCCATTTTTGGTGCGTGCGTTGAATAACAATTTAAACTTTTTTGACTCATACCCATACCTCCCTTCGGCATTGCCAATGATTTGTATATCAAACATCCATTGTCCACTTTATGGCACTCAGCACAGTGCTTACAATTATCGCTTATATTCACCTTGCCATCAATAATCTTTAAACATCCGTTATGACAATCTGCTTCACACTCGCGACATCCAACACACTCTGCCGCCTTTCTGAAAACATTTTTAAGCAGCTTCGTAAAAATCGGCTCCTTTTTGCAGATCGTGCCATCAATATCAATATAAAGCTCGTTATTCTCCTCTTTTACCGCAAAGGAGATAGTCTTACCTCTAAATAAAATCTGATATGGTGAAGTGTAAGTTTGTAAAACACCTATTGTTTTAATCCATTCTTTCCAATTACTTCGTGGATCTACTATTTTTATTTCCGTCTTTTTCGTCGATACAATTTCAGAGTAATTGCTCTTCAATGAAATATCTCGGCCGTTCATTCTCGCTTTCCAACCCGTATTATTAAGGAATTCCTCTAATTTAGCCGACGAGCCCATACTATCGCGATATAAATCGCTAATGATTGTTATATAGTCATTTACTTCCTTTTCATAACAAACCTTTCTAAAATAGGCGTTTTTTTCAGACACATTAGGACAAACCAAGCACCCCGCTCTATTGTTTCCTTTTTTATAACATTCATTGAGGATTAAATCGTTTGCGTAAACATAAAGAAAAAGTTCAGCACTATTCCACTCTAAAATTGGATTGCAGCTATATTGCCCCTTATGTTTTTCTCCCAAACTGACATAATCATATTCACTTCTTGCCAGACTCTCACTTGCTCTTACTCCAATAAAAGCCATTCCTGTGAAATTAGACTTTTGAAGCAATTCTCTCAATAATATAATCTGTGGGGATGTCTTATGCACACTACAGCACCAACGTATAGTTTGGGCTGGAGGACCAAATAATCTCCAACTATCTTTGGGATTAAAATGAGACTGCGAAGTTAAAAAGTCAATATTTTGTATATTACAGAAACTGCGAATCTCATCCACTACTCTATATGTATCCGGGAACTCCATTTTTGTATCACCGAATAAAACTTTAAAAGCATTGTGCGGTAGTGCTCGTTGAACTAAGTCAAGAGTAACAACGCTATCTTTGCCACCAGAGAAAGCGACATAAAATATATCTATCTTTTTTTGATACGCCAAATATGTATTGTATATTTTTTTTATCGTCTCCTGCGTTAAGCTCTCCAGTATATTTCTATTTTTTTCAATCATTGCGGGAATGTCTACAAACTTCAACTCTTCCCCGTTTGGTTCCGGATCTTCAATAAATATCAATTCCGGAGCTTTACAGATTGAACCACCTTTAGTTTTTGCGACTAATCTACCTCTATAATAGTAATTATTTGCTTCCGCCCACATAAGCGGATATGCATCTGATTTTGGATAGTTCCACTTGGCATCAAATCCTAATATGTCTAACTCTTTATAATATACCGGTCTTGGTTCTTTACTAAACGCAAGCGGCGTGGAATTCAAAATATATCCACCCGTAGATGCGTCCCATTCATACGAATACATTGTGATTACGCTCTCCCTTTTGCCTTTGCAACAACTAATAGATCTTCAATGTTTTTATAGCGTTTTCTTGCGATGTATCCATCTTCAACCAACCCGTTTAACGCATCGTTCGCTGTTTGAATATCTTTATGCATTACAAGATACTCAACAACAACATCATCCATTGAATTGATTTCCGATGACCTTTTTACAATTGCACCAGAACATTTACTTTCTGCATAGCAGATATGTATTAGTTTGAATTTTTTACTGAATTTTGCAACGTAACTTTCAAGCAAATACTCCGTCCATGGTTGACAGGTGCTTGGATAAATCGCAAAATTACTCGCCTCTTTAATTGACGCTTGATTCCCTATAATAATTCTTTCGAGCAATTCGTCAATTGCATCTTCATTAAATAACAACGCCCCGTTGGGAACATAGTCATTTGCATTGATTCTCGAAGCAACTTCATTTACACTATCAAAATAAACGCCACCTACTCCGATTTGTTCCTTTAGATTCACCAAGGCAGATAAAGAAAAATATCTCTCTTCTTCCGCGAAGGATTTAAACACCTCGGCATTATCAATGTTTGCTCCAATATCGCAAATTATATTGGAATTAAAACGGAATTGTTCTTTTAATTTATAGGCAATTGCGCCTCTGATTCCTCTATCTCCGAACTCTTTTATGCCTTCATACAAAGTTGGCAGTTGTGATTGTATTCCTTTTAGCAATTCATTGCCGAACATACAATTGTGTTCTTTCAGTACACCTCTGATAATTCCAGCTATGCCTTTTATGTCCTCTTCGGTTAAGCCCATTGCATCGATGTTAAATCTATCATTGTTATTTGTAACAATAATTTTATCATCAAATAAAACAGCTTTTCTAACCGCATCTTCCGTTAAATGCGGCAATTTCGAGCATATTTTATCGAACGAAATAGGATATACTGCTTCCAACAAAACATCTTCTACTTCTTTGGCAATATCTATTTTAACATCTTTGTCTCGTGCCAAATATTCGTCAAAATAAGCATATTGCAAAAACGACTTGCGCAAAAATTCCTTGAGCAACTTCATATCTGGAATTCGATCTGTAAGTTCATACCCGAAGTTGTCGATTATCATCTGATAATAAACATATCCCTTACAATCAATCCCTTGCTGAATAAATTCTGCAATCTTAAACTTCAATTCATCTTGCACCAATGAATCTATAGCATAATATTTATTATCTAAAAGCACACAAGTCTTTTTAAGAGATTCTTCGATACCTTCATTTTCAATTTCAAGTTCTTTAGCATAGATTTCCTCATAAAACCTACGCATTTTTTTGAAGTTAATAGCACCTACAAGAAATCCGTTCAAATACTTCGCTTTTATAACTTCATAGATTTCATTATCCAACTCAGAAACATCTACCGTTTTCTCATCCGCTGCAACATCATTTTCTACAGTCTTCCGAGAAGAAGCAATCTCACTTGAAGAAGGCGTACTTTCAGCATCTATTGATGTATACCTGATAACAACATTGTTATAATCAACATTACAAATATCAAGAAGCTGCCCTATTGCCCTTCCTATTTCGGATGCACTTCTATTGCCTTCTATATACAATGAAGGACTTACTTCAATCGCCCGCCTTAAATTCAGGCTATCAAACGAAACTGTAGTAAATTCAGGTTTTTCCGCCAACTCTTTGATTTTTGTCGGATAATCACTTAATAATGATCTAAAGACCGAAACGTACGCATCTCGCCAGCTTTGAACTTGCGAATCAATCTCTCCAAAATATACGACTAATACAGGTTTAGTAAACCTTAAAACAGTATCGGACTTATAATCATAAACCTTAATGACATCTTCACTATTTTTTTGAGTTTTAACTTGAACCTCCGAATCTTCAGCTTCAATTGGCGGCGGAAGTTCTATTTTAACTGTAAGATCTTCCGCCTCTTTTGAAGTCCCCTTGCACATAGCTTTTGCTTTTGATAAAATTTGGGAATAATTCTCTCTATCATTTTTATATAATGATACAATATCCAAGAAAACCTTATTGGGCTTTCTTCCCTCGTCTATTTGTCCGGTCATTGCCATTCTCATACGATCCATTTGTAATGTAATGCCGTTCACATTACGATAGATCGAATCTATTTTCATTCCTGAAGCAATAGCCATTTGCCGCAACATATTCGAGATTTTTTCTATAACTTCTTTCCTATTTTCTCCAAAGCTTATTTGCAAATACCCGTCCAATAGTAAAGCAGCCTCGTATTGATTCCATGCAGGTTGATTTTTCATTTCACTACTATCTTCTGCGCCTTTATCATTATAAGATGCCACACCTTGCGTTTCATCATAATTGTCTTGTTTTTTAGGTTGTGACTGAATTTGAATACTTTGTGCCTTTTCCTCATTCTCAATAATTTTTAAAACTTCCGGAACCGAATGCAACTCACCTAAAGAAATCATTTTTGCATAGATCTTTTTGTTAATAATAGTTGCCGCTCTTATAGTTAATCCATTTAATGAAGCAACCCAAGCGTGCGCCTTAACTCTATTTGAAAATTTAACAGGAGTTCCTTCCATCCCATTAAAAGACAATTGTCCAATGCCACGATAAACTACATATGCAGACGGATTATATGAATAACGCCTATCAGGTCCACCCTTTTTCCTTTCATGCATATATCGAATAGCATAAACTTCATCATCTCTGGCACAAGCTCTTGAATATCCCAATCTCTGCAATTCGTATGTTTCTTTAGCCTTCATATTATAATAAGGCTCTATAGTAACGCAATTTCCATTTTGTACCACATAGAAATCAGCACATAATAGTATTCTGCAACCGTTAACCGTTTTGCAAAATTTAGGATTGCGCAAAAGAGTAGCCACAATATCCCCTGTAGCCGCACTAAAGAAAGTAAAATCAGCCGGCATTGAGATTGTTGAGCCTTTTGCCTTAGGCGCAATATTTTCAAACTTCGACAGTATCGAAAGTCTATCATTCTTTAATTTGACAATTTTATCGTTTGTTGTGTTTATCGAGGCTTTTTCTTTTTCAACTTCATCTTTTTTTCTTAAAATCTTCCATGCCTTTATTCGATTATTGTTCCATGAAATTGTTTCTTGAAAATAAAGATTGTCATCTTCAATTGCTTGTAATTCATTTAACGACGCTGCAATATAACAGACAAGCTCATTTCTTTGGCTCGTCTTCCATTTTATCGACTTTTTTACCGTTGGCGAGGCAATCAAAAGAATCTTTTTTGCTTGATATCTTCTGCCAAAATAAACAGCCAGTATTACCCCTACTACAATTAAAATAAGGATTATTGCCGTCGTTAAGCCTTCCATTATTCTTCCACCACATCCATAATATCGTCAATACCACAATGCAATGCCGCGCATATTTTTACTAAAGTATCAGTTGTGACACTTTTCCCGGCATTTAACTTATTAAGAGTATAATTGCTTATCCCTGACATACGGATTAAATCTTTCTTCTTTAGATTTTTATCAATCAAAAGTTTCCATAGTTTTTTGTAGCTAACAGTCATATGCTCACCGCCATACTATTTTTATACTTATAATTATAGCATATACCATTAAAAATTTCAACGTAAAAGTGAGCATATTCTCTATTTTTTGACACAACTACTCATTTTTCTTCCCAACTAACTGTATTTGCAAGAATCTTTCCATCATTCTGCCGCCTCTTATAGTATACAAATACAAAACGCGAAGAAGCTAATTTTAATTTTCATATATTTTTTTCATTTTATCGAGATACGTCTTTATATTATCTACAACGTTTTCGGGAGAAATGACTTTAAGTTTATCCCCGAACAAACAGCACCAACCTAAAAATGTAGGGCTAACCTGCACCTCGGCTTTAAACGTAACCGTATTGTCGTTCAACGGTTCCAACGTAATGTTATCGCCGAACACGTCGAATATCACGTCCAAAAGACACTTATCGGCTTGAAATTCGACTTCCTGCGTTTCGCCCTGAAACATTCCGAAAATAGTCTTTTTATGATGTTTCAGATCAATCGGCTCGCCGTTATAAGGATCTTTGCGCTGCTCTTCCACCATTTCCACCTTATCCATACGGTCGATTCGGTAATGAACAACGCCGGGATGTTTCCCGTAATAAGCAATCAGATAGTAATTATCGTCATCGAATATAGTTGCAAGCGGATTTACGAAATAACGTTTGTGGTCTTTACGATATACGCGCTCATGCTTTTCATTGAAATCAAAATACTCGAACGAAACCTTTTTATTATTCTCTATCGCCGAATTTATTTCGCTTATAGCATAAAAGATATTCTCGTTCGTGCTTTTAGTCGTGTTAAACCGCACGATATTGCTTTGCAGAAGTTCGGCGCGATGACTTCCGCCGAGATCGGCAATCTTATCAAGCAAAACTTCCGTTTTACTCGGCGTAACAAAGCTCGCCGCTTGCACCGCATCCATAAGAATACGCAGTTCGGGAACGTCGAAACTTCTGTCCGCGACACAATAGCAATTCGGCTTTCCCGGGGACTTTTCACAAAGAACCTCGTAGCCGAAATTGTTCAGCACCTCTATATCCTTATATAAAGTACGACGGTCGCAGACGATGCCCATATCGGCAAGCTTATCTATAAGCTCCGTCGTCCCTATGTAATGATCCTCATCCGAATCCTGTCGTAAGATTTCGAGTAACTTCAAGAGTTTGATTTTATACGCGTTTTCTTGCTTCATCGGCTTTTACCTATACCTATCGCATTTTACAATAACATTATACCATATTCGACCACTTTTGTAAAGAACAAGGTGTACAAGAAAACAGACACCTTTATGCATAAAATAAGCGCAACCAATCGGTTACGCTTAAAATTATTTTCTAAAAAAAATGGTGCTAAAAAAATTTTTAGGATGGTGCTAAAATGTAGGGCAAACCTCCCTTAAAAAATGGCTAAAATCGGTATGTTGTAAGTTCAAACCTTGATTTTTCAAAAAAACGCCAAAAATCAGCAATGAAAATGGCATGGTCAACTTACATATTTTAACCTCAGAAAAAGCCTCAAAAATGCTAAAAAACATATAAAAAAGAGTCAAAAACAAGCGTTTTTGACTCTTTTTTGACCGAATCAGTAATTTCGGTCAACGTAGATGGCTTTCACATACGAAATAGCTACAAGGCTATCTCATTAAAATACACTCGATTTAACCCCTTCTCCTAACGACTATAATTATTATAGCACTTTTTATGATAAAAGTCAATAGAAAAATGCTTCCGATGTCGTGCTTTTATTATTTATAGAAAGAAGTCCGAAACAGATGTTTCAGACTTCCCCTCTTTTAGATGTTTTCTTGTATTTGCATTCCGCCTTTCAGAACGATGATAATCGAATTGTCTTTCATAACTCGGATATACTCAACAAGGCGACGAATAGTCACATCGTTATATTCCGAAAAATCAAGACTGTCGGCTGACAGGCATTGCTTTATATTTTCTATTTCTTCATTTACTTTTTTGTTTGAATCAATCCGCCCTTTTATAATTTCAAGTTGCTCTCTTAAAACAACCATTTGAGAACTCAACGACTTCATTTCTTCCTGAAACCGCTTTCCGTCACCCGTCGAACTTGCGGCAAGTTCCATCGTTTCGTCCATTATTCCGCTTAACGTTTTTAATTGCTTTTCGATGGCATACATTTCAAGAGTGTCATCTTCTCCCGTTACCGCATAAGCAAGGTTAGACAATATTAAATTCAGAACGTCTTGTTTATCCGAAATCGCTTTACTGATACCTCGAACGATAGTTTTTTTCAACGTTTCGTCATCGACAGTTATCGAGTCGGAACAAAATTCCGTTCCGTGTTCCAAGCGGCTTAAACAACGCCAAACACGTTTATTCTCTCCGTTTCGACTATATGTTTTTCGTCTGTAAGGACTTCCGCACTCACCGCATACGAGTATATCCGTCAAAGCAAATTTACCGCTATACTTCCCTTGTTCCGTAATTCCCGAATCAGCCTTTTTTCTAACGCTTCCGCGCCGAGCCATTTCCATCTGCGCCATTTTGAACGTCGCGTGAGTAATTATCGCCGGGTGATTGTCCCTTATCAGGTACTTCGGCATTTCGCCACGGTTTTTCTTTACTTTTTTCGTAATGCAATTTTCCGTAAACGTTTTTTGCATCAGCAAATCGCCGCAATATCTTTCATTTGTCAAAATGGCTTGAATAATACACTTGTTCCATACGTTTTTTCCGGTCTTTGTCAATACGCCCTCGCCTTCAAGATATGATTTTATCTGATCAAGACTTTTGCCGTCGAGATACATATTGAAAATCGCTCGGATATATTTTGCTTCTTCCTCGACAATTTCGGGTTCGCCGTCCTCACCTTTTCGGTAGCCGAGAAGATTATATCGGAACTTAAATGTCCCCGACTGCATACGTTGACGAATACCCCACCGCACGTTTGCGCTGATATTCTCGCTTTCCGCTTGGGCAAGGACACTATATAAACCT
>ERZ1106952.145-NODE-145-length-48443-cov-40.954824_pt1 | contig 48443 bp, 38 predicted proteins | sample MGYA00403677_ERZ1106952 | MGnify/ENA primary metagenome ERZ1106952 (study PRJEB35170, sample SAMEA104062415) | human gut metagenome | biome: human gut; feature: human-associated habitat; material: faeces | place: Denmark | collected 2012-05-14 ...
GAATCAAAGATTTCTTTGATGACGAGATGTTCGAGCCTGAAAATATCCTCGACGACTGACGACAAAAAAGAGGGCCGAACCTATAAAAGTCCGACACTCCTTCGTCTCTGTACATAGGTGCTATTGTATTGTCTGTATCAGTAATTTGAGCGTATCAATCAAACTAATTGCAACTTTCCTATCCCCTAATCGGTTAAATAGAACACGTCAACTCTGCAGCTGGATACAAAAGTAATGTTGTTCCTTTCTCTATTTGCAAGTACAATTACACCGGGTTCATTTATAATAACCTCTCCGGTAGAGGATATTTGACTGTTTGTCACTATTGCTACACCTGTACTACCTACCGATAAAGTCTCTCTGATAGCACTTTCGCAATCGACGCAACAGCTCGTCGGTAAAGGTTCCGGTTCCGATAAATAGACGATTTGCTCGTTATAAGCTGCATTATTGATCGTAATGGTATCTATACTGCAAATCGACACAAGTTGTCTGGTATTCCCTTGCGAGGGAATTAATTCAAATATACCTGATTTACCGTTTGCTCCAAGCGTTATCGCTCCTGGAGTTCCTATCACAGCGTCTCCGCTCTTCAACGAAATAAACAACTGACTATTCGGATATAAGGTAATAATTTGCTCCAATATATTTCTCATTTGCTCGACGCAGAAACAACAAAAGTCGTTACTATCGCCGTCAAAGCCTCTGGGGATAACAAAGTTCAGAACATGATTGGGGCTTCCTGTCGTATCTGTTACAGAGGCTTCTGTCCCGGGCTCGCCGGTCGTTACCGTACCTATCGTAATAGTATCTGCACTCCCCGCCGGTCCCTGCGGCCCGGCAGGTCCCATAGGGCCGAATTTTTCCTTAAAAATTACTTTATCACCACACGGCGGATATAGAGGGCAGCAACAATTGCTAAAACCGTCATTATATTTCATATGTGCTCCTTATAGATCATTAGAAGTATCTATAGCATATTATGTAAAGACAAATTATTTTGTTAATATCAAAAGACAAGCAGGTATTTCACTTTAATGGCCTTCCTAAAAAAGTTAAGTATTAAAAGGGATTAGAAGTAAACTCTTCCCAAATTTCTTCCCAAAAAGTCAATATTTAAGCCATTTGTGATAGAATATTTATACAAAACAACGACAAAAAAGCAGGGATAACGGCATTTTTAACCGTTATCCCTGCTTTTTTGGTTGAACAGTTTGTATCTATCTTGAACCGTTTAGCCTTCCTTAATTTCTATTTTCCAAATTTCATAGTCATTGACATGAATATTTTCTTCATCTGTTTGTAAATAAAACTCAAACTCATCATCTTCTTCGTTATATTCAAAGTTATTAATAATTCCTATGTAAGAAAGAAAGTCTTCACAAATCACCTTTATTCTTTTCCCGACTAAACTCTCCATCAAGTTCGGTGTAATATTATTGATTGAGTCAACTTTCTTAATAATTTTTTTCACTTTTGAAAGAGGATACGGAACGTCATTTTTCTTGCAATAAATTTTCTCAAAAACCGTCGCTTCCATCTCCCGATTTTGCACACCAACAGGAACAATCACCGTATCGCCTTCTTGTATTGTATCATCATCAGTTATATAGTGATATTCCTTACTATACTCCCCAAATTCAACAGCACAATAAATAATATCGTCCTCTCTTCTTAAAGGTTTCGCATAAAGAGAAGAATTAAAAATATCCCCCCACGTTTCAAATTGACTAAATGCCTTTCCTATCAAATGAATAAACTTTGCGTAATCTTTCGGCAGTTCTTCCATACAATAACGACCTTTAATTATACGCGTTTCTAATCCTTTCGCCTCGACTATTATTTCATAAGCAGCAGTCACACCATCTTCAAATAATGCGTCTTCCGGAGCATCACCTTTTTCAATGAATAAACCTCTCGCATCTAAATCTTCTAGAAGCATTTGAATATATTCTTCTAAATGATATTTCACATATATTTGATTCCCGGCAAAAATATTATGATAATATTCGATAATTTCTTCATTTCTATCGACGATTAAGGTATCGTTTACATTCCAAAAAGCGTCATCTGCCTTTACCTTATCATCATTTTGAAATGCACCTTTGATTACACCGTCAACGTTTACCTTGATCGTTATTCTATCCACTAAAACAATTTCTTCCACACACTCCCCCCTTGTAAAAATAAAAGCAAGTCTTTCTTGACGGTTCAAGAAAGACTTGCTTTGGTTGAGGCAACGGGACTTGAACCCACGACCTCTTGGTCCCTAACCAAGCGCGCTACCAAACTGCGCTATGCCTCAATATTGCCCTGCCGCTCTAAGTTATCCTCTCGCGGAACAGCATAAACTATTATACTTACACGAGAGGATTTAGTCAAGCGTTTTTCAGTGATTTTCAAAAGAATTTATTTTTTTCTTTTACTTTTTAAATTAAAGCTAAAAACTTTATCCAAAGCTTTCTGAGCCCTCCCCAAAGTGCATTAAGCAGTTTCCAAAAACCTATGCCTGTCGGGAAAAGCATAAAAAACAATACGACGCCGATCGCAAGCGACACGCCCGCCCATGCGATTACCGAGGAAGCCACCTTCATGAACCTTGTTTTTCTCACAATCAACGCCACAATCAACAACGAGGCTATGGATGCGGCAAGGGCCACGATAAAATATTTTATATAGGGAGAAGAATAGGTAAATCTGACGACGTTTTCTCCCTCCTCCAGTTTCACCGAAAGGAAATGCAAGTCGTTGTCAATAAGTTCCGCCTTTTTTCCGTTTACGGTTACCTTATAGCCTTTTGAGGCGACAAAATTCAAAAAGAGACACTCGCCCTCTTTCGCCGTTACCTCGGCCGTGATTTCGCCCGCCCCCACCTTTACGTCCGCGGCGCGTTCCTTCAGATCCTTGCTCAATCCTTTTACCATATCGGTAGAAACGGAAGTTGCGTCTTTTGTTCCGCCGAGAAACTTATAAAGCGCCATTTGGTTTTGGGCGCGATTATCGGCGATATTTTCCGCCGCGAAACGGAACTCTCCGCTTTCCACCGTATAGCCCAGGGGAAAAACGATATTGCTTTCGTACATATAGAAAGCGCCGGCGTTGAGCGTGGAAATTTTTCCGTTTTCGTCCTTAATGATATTGCCGTTTTCGTCTTTCATTTCCACGGGAGAAATATAGGACAGATTGCCGACGCTGTCTTTCCTATCCGAAGAAACGAAAAAATATTTATATCCCAAAAATGCGTCGCCGAATACGTTTCCGCCGCTGCTTTTCATGCTGTTACGGCCGTTGCCCCAATACCCGAACAGATTGACGATCTCGAAATTATCCGCGTCTATGACGGAGGAAAACACGCTGAACGAATTGCTGTTTCCCGTAAAAGGAATATCCGCCGTCAGTTTGTCCTCGTAGTCCTTGACGCGAAAATAGCTGTCGTCCCGCTCGTTGAGCTGTTCCACCATCGTCTTATAATGGTTGATATTATAATGCGTGGAACGGTTTCCGACTACCAGCTGTTCGTTATAAAAAAGGACCTGTACGGCAACTACGCCGATCAGCATAACGGCCATAACGCGCGCGCCGATCTCCTTATTCCGTACCATCGCGACACCGAGGAGCTTAACGAAAGCGACAAAAACAAACAGCACCGCAACCACCTGCAATCCGCCCAGAGAATGGGCGAACATTCCCGAAAATGCGTGCGCGTTGTTCAGCATCGTCGAATCGGAAATAAAGCTGTCCCAAAGGTTCAGATACGCGTCGCTGGAGACGAAGCACGAAAGCACCACCGCGACGATGAGGCAGGCGACGGCGTAAAGCAACGTCGCGCCCTCCCTGTTCTTTTTATTCAAAGCGGTACCGTCAAACGCCTTTTCGGGCGAATAGACGACTTCGTTAGCGGCAAGACAAGCCCCGCCGAGAAAATACAGCGCATTGAGAAATCCGAAACGCAGAGCATAGGACATATATGAACCCATATTCATGAGCAACGTCGCTTCGTCCACAAATACGGGCACCAACGTAAATATGCCCGCGACCAGCATAAAACGAGAAAGCGGCGTCTTCAGCTTGCTTTTCACGAAATAGACGACCGTCAAAACGACAAATACGGAATCGCTGAAAATGTAGCTGAACTTACGGTAGAGAGCCTCCCCGCTCCGGTCGAAATACCCTTTGATATCAAAAATATTTTTCCCGTTCTCCACCTTAAAGCCGTACCAAAGCTCGTCAAACAGCCCGCCGCTTCTCCCGCTGCGCAAATAAGCCATCAGCGCGGCAATCAACAAGGGCAGGGCAATGAGGATTGCCACCACGAAAGCCAGGCACAGGTATGCGATGAACGAATTTCGCTCCTTTTTATCCACGCATAAAAACGCATAGGCGATCAGCGAAGGAAAAACGACCAACATGGAAAAACAGGCGATGGAAAAACAGGTATAGATACAACACGCCGTCAAAATGGAAAAGGGAAGAAATTTTTTCGTGCGCGTAAAATACACGAAAGCGGCGGCGCAAAAAGGCATATAGATCAGGAAATCGACCCAATTGATATAAGTATTGGCAACGAAGGTATATCCGCAGTAGGCATACACGACGCCGATCGCCACGCCCACGTAATCGGGAATGTTTTTGAATAGCTTTTTGACAAACCATGCGCCCGCAAACGCTGTCGTCGCAAGCTTGAAGGCCATGACAATCCCGCAGGCATTATAGACGTTGCCGTCGCCGAACAACAGAAAAATGAAGCTGAACGGACTGATAAAAAAATAGGCGAAAGTTCCGAAAACGTCCGCTCCGCCCGCGATCGAATACGAATAGAACAGGGAGGATTTTCCGTCGAGCACGTCGAAAAGATGTTCGATAAACGGACAGATCTGCGCGGAAAGGTCGTAGCTTGCCACCGTATAATCGGGTCCGAAAGGATACACCTGAGAGATGGCCAGCTGTACCATGTACAAGACGAACGCGATGAGCGGCGCGGCAAAAAGCCCCCAATACTTCGCAAAAAACGTGAAAAATTTCGGACGCTTCTTTTTCAAAACCGCTACGCGGCCCACGGCCTCCAAAGCGACTTCTCCCCCCGCAGGACAGGCTTCTTCCGCCGCCAGCGCCGGCGTTTCGGTCTCTTCCGTATTCGTCTGTGTGCCCTGCACGGGCTTCGTCATCGTATCCATACCCTTATTCTACCATTTTTTCCTTATTTAGTCAATCCTATACGGCTTTTCTCTCATATAATAAGTAGAATTTTCCGGATAGGCGGTCGCAAAAAAGCGGAACCTTTTTCGGTTCCGCCTATTTTTTCCATGATTCGCATTTTTTTGCAAAGAAACATATAATAACATTACTTTCCCCAAGGATAGAGTTTCGGAAAAATGTTCATACTCAATCAATAAAGAAGCAAAGGAGGCTTTCATATGTTTTGGATAGGAGTATTGGTAGGTTTTCTCGTCGGGGGAAACGTCGGCTTGGTATGTATGGCTCTGTTCAAGATCAATAAGGACTGAATATCCGCAATCGCACGGCTCAATGTCGCGTACGCTCAATAGGGACTGAATACCCGCAGTCGGACGGCTTGTCGCGTATGTTAAATAAGTACTGAATACCCACAGTCGGACGGCTCAAGTCGCGTACGTTCAATAAGGACTGAATACGCTCAACCGAACTGAATAACCCCGTATAGGCCCAAGCCCGATAAGAGCCTCACAATTAAATGTATTTTTCCACAACCTTCTGCATTTCGTCAAGCCGCTCGAGCATGTTTTGGGCGAGCGCCAGCTGACAGCGGCTCCTGGCCAGATTGTGCTCGGGATAACGAATGCGGAAATACTTATCCCCGTCGAGATAATCGGTGAGGAATCTCATACCGCATTCGACCGTCATGGTCACCGCACCCAACGCCAAGGTGGATTTTTCACGTTCGGTAAGCGAAGCGCCCACCTTGCCCACAAAACCCCGCGTAAACGCCTCGTACTTTTTCATGTCGAGAGCGACTTTTTTTATGTCCCTTTCGTCCTCGCCCGAGGTGTTGGCCGTGGAACGGATCGCGTCGCCGAAATCGAAGCCGACAAGCCCGGGCATCACCGTATCCAGATCGATGACGGAGAGATGCTCAAACGTATTTTTATCGAACAGCACATTGCTGCATTTGGTATCGTTGTGCGTCACGCGGAGCGGCAGTTCGCCCCGCCTCTGCATTTTATACATTTTCGTCGCCGTCTCCTCGAGGGCCAGATATTCCCCGATTTCCGCGGCCGCGCTACCCGCGCGGGCGTTTTCGTCCTTTTCGATCGATTCCTTAAACGTCCCGTAACGCAAAAGCGTATTGTGAAAATGCGGAATGGGAATATTCAGCTTTTCGACGGGATAATCGGCAAGATAGAGCTGAAACTCTCCGAAAGCCTTTCCCGCTTCCTCGATGACGGTGAGGTTATCCGTCATGAGAAAGGATTCGGAATCGTCGATATAGCGGCAGCAGCGCCAAAAGCCGCCGTCGGGCCCGACGGTATAATATTTTTCTTCCGCGGTCTGCTGATAATGCAAAACGCCCCGTTTCGCGCTTACGCCCGTCCGCTTGATCTTCGCCCTGATGTACTCGGTGACGGAGGTGATGTTGTGCATCATGCCCACGGGGTCCTTGAATACATATGTGTTTACGCGCTGCAAAATATAGTCCTTAATCTCGCCGCCGCGAAAAAAATACACCTTATACGTCGTATTGATATGCCCGAAAGTGATGAGCTCGCACGAACGATACTCCCCTTTTATCTGAAAAACCCGGCAAATCTCCTCAATCAACTTTTCGTCCATCGCTACCGCTTACCTTCTTTCTTTTTTACTCTGTCATTCTATGCGGAAAGGGCCGCCCTGCGTTCGTCCGGCAGACCCCGCCGCTTCAGGCGGACGCCGCGTTTTCCCCTTTGTCTATGGTATAGGTGGGAACGAGCATCGTCACCAATTCCTTCATGTTTCCCGTCTCGTTATAAGCCTCGGCGTACAATTTATCCAGCGTGTCCCAGAAAAACTCCTCATCGACCTTCAACGGCTTTGCGATATTGATCAGCCCGTTGGCGGTCTTTTGAAGCCCCTCTTCTTTCATCAGCCGCTCCTCGTAAAGTTTTTCGCCCGGACGAAGCCCCGTGCATTCGATCTTGATATCGACGTCCGGTTCCAGCCCCGAAAGCTTGATGAGGTTATAGGCAAGGTCGTAAATTTTGACAGGCTCGCCCATGTCGAGGACGAAAATCTGTCCGCCTTTGGCGTAAGCGCCCGCTTGCAAAACGAGCGACACCGCCTCGGGAATCGTCATAAAATAGCGGATAATATCCTTATGCGTCACGGTGACGGGTCCGCCCTCCGAGATCTGCTTTTTGAACAGCGGAATCACCGAGCCGTTGGAGCCGAGCACGTTCCCGAACCGTACCGCAACAAATTTTGTGCTTTGGCAATTCATGCCGATCGTCTGAATGATCATTTCACAAATGCGTTTGGTTGCGCCCATGATGTTGGTGGGATTGACGGCCTTATCCGTGGAAATCTGCACAAACGTTTCCACGCGGAATTCGGCGGCGCAGCGCGCCACGTTCAACGTCCCGAAAACGTTGTTTTTTACGGCCTCGTTAGGGCTGGTCTCCATCAAGGGAACATGCTTGTGCGCCGCCGCGTGAAAGACGATTTGCGGGCGATAGCGGTCGAACAGATCATGCACTTTTCCCTTGTCGCGTACGCTGCCGATCAAAACGAGCAGATCAAGGGCGGGGTATTTTCTCTTCAGCTCCTGTTCGATATCGTAGGCGTTGTTTTCGTAAATGTCGAAAATAATCAGCCGTTTGGGGTGATGTCCGGCAATCTGGCGGCAGAGCTCGCTTCCGATCGAGCCGCCCCCGCCCGTCACGAGCACGGTTTTATTTTCGATATATCCCATAATCTCGTCGAGGTTGACGCTTACCTGCTCCCGTCCGAGGAGATCCTGTATCTCCACTTTGCGGAGCTTGGAAACGGTGATCTGACCGTTGGCGAACTGGTAAATTCCGGGCAGAACCTTGACGGGAAGCATACAGTCCTTACAGCGGTTGATGATCTCGCTTTGCGTCTTTTTGTTGACGGCGGGCATGGTCACGAAGATTTCGTCCGCACGGTACCTTTCAGCCAGCTGCGGCAGCTCGGAGGTATTTCCCGCAATCTTTACGCCGCCAATCGTTTTTCCGAGCTTGGAAGGGTCGTCGTCCGCGATACAGACGGGCTTATATAAGATTTTATCCGAGGTCAGCATTTCCTTGATGAGGGCGAGCCCCGCACTGCCGCCGCCGACGATCAGGACCCGTTTTTTCTCCGTCTGACCGCCGAAAAAATAATATTTGAGCACCGAAACCACACGTTTCGAAAACCTCGTCATGACAGCGAAATAGAAAAGGAACGCACCAAACGCGAGCGCCGTGCCGACGTGCACATACGCCTGTTTTGTCGCCAAGGCGAAAACGACGTTTGCGGCCGTAACCCCGACGACTGCAAGACACTGCTTTAAGGCGTCGATAATCCCGACCGAAGAAAATACGATGGCATACATCCCCAGCAAGGCGAAAAAGCCTATCGTGCATACGACGTTTCCGAGCGTCCAATAGAGCACTTCCTTGGAAAAACCGCCGCTCTTTATCGTAATCAGATAGGCAAACAGCCCCGAGAGCAGGACGGAACAGATATCCGCCAGGATCAATAACACGATATTCCGAATTCTTTTATTCTTTGTATTCATGCTTCCCTTCCGTAAATAAATTATGTATATCGGCCGAAAGCGGCTCTTATTCTACAGTGACGCTCTTTGCGAGATTTCTCGGTTTATCCACATCCAGTCCCTTGGCGACGCTGACGTAATATCCCATCAGCTGAAGGGGAATAATCGCCAGGCTGCCCGTAAAATAGGGATCGGTACGCGGAATATACGCCGTAAAATCCGCCGTGTCCTCGACGTTATAGTTTCCGTAGCAGGTCAGCCCCATCAGATACGCGCCGCGGCTTTTAACCTCCGTCATGTTTCCGATCATTTTCTCGTACAGCCCTTCCTGCGTCAGAACGCTGACCACTAAAGTTCCGTCCTCGATCAGGCTGATCGTACCGTGCTTTAATTCGCCCGCTGCGTACGCCTCCGAATGAATGTAGCTGATCTCTTTCATTTTCAGGCTGCCTTCCAGGCTGATTGCATAGTCGATCCCGCGGCCGATAAAGAAAATGTCCTTTGCGTTTGCAAACTTTGCGGCAAACCACTGTATCCTTTCTTTATCCTCGAGCACGCGCTTCATTTTTTCGGGCAGAGCCAAAAGCTCCCCGATCATCTGCGCATAGCGTTTTCCGTCGATTTCCCCGCGCACTTTGGCAAATTGGACGGCCAGCAGATACCCCGCGGCAAGCTGGGTAGCGTAGGCCTTCGTGGTCGCTACGGCAATCTCGGGCCCCGCCAGCGTATAAAAGACGTTGTCCGCCTCCCTTGCGATGGACGAACCGACCACGTTGACGATCGCCAGCGTCCTTGCCCCGAGATTTTTCGCCTCCCGAAGCGCCGCGAGGCTGTCCGCAGTTTCTCCCGACTGACTGATAACGATGACGAGGCTGTCCTTTTTAAGCAACGGCTTGCGATAACGAAACTCCGACGCGAGATCCACCCGCACGGGGATTTTCGCCAGCCCTTCTATGCAGTATTGCGCAACTACGCCCGCATGATACGCCGAACCGCAGGCGACGATGTAAATTTCTCCGATTTCCTTGATGCGTTCCTCCGTCAACCCCATTTCGTCGAGGCGGATGGCGCCGTCCTTGATTACGCCGTTAAGCGTGACTTGCACGGCCTTGGGCTGCTCGTGTATCTCCTTCATCATGAAATGCTCGAAGCCGGACTTTTCCGCAGCCTCTGCGTCCCATTTGATCTCGGTGATTTCTTTGGAAATCTCTTCGCGGTCGATATTATAGAAGCTGACGTTCCCCTTCTCCAGCCTGGCGATCTCCAGATTGCCGATATAATAGACGTTCCGCGTGTATTTCAAAAGGGCAGGGACGTCGGACGCCAGAAACGTTTCGCCCTTTTCCGTGCCGAGGATCATCGGGCTGTCCTTGCGGGCGACGTAGAGCTCCTCGGGATATTCCTTGTACATCACGGCCAGCGCATACGAGCCTCGCACGCGCATCATACAGCGCGCCAAGGCGTCTATCGGCCCGCCGAGATACTTTTTATAGTAATAATCGACGAGCTTGGCAAGCACCTCCGTATCCGTCCGCGAATAAAAATTGTATCCGTTTTTAACGAGCTTTTCCTTCAGCTCCTGATAGTTTTCGATAATGCCGTTGTGGACGACGATCACGTTTTTATCGTCGCTGTAATGGGGATGCGCATTGTCGAGGGAGGGCTCGCCGTGGGTGGCCCAGCGCGTATGTCCGATACCGCAGCAGCCCTTTACGGAAAGGCCGCAGTTGGTCTTTTCCGACAGCACCTTGAGCCGTCCCTTCGCTTTGACGATCTCCGCTTCCGCATTTCCGTCACGCACGGCGATCCCCGCCGAATCGTAACCGCGGTATTCCAGCCTCGCAAGCCCTTCCAGCAGAATGGGCGCGGCCTGTTTTTTACCGATATAACCGACTATCCCGCACATACTTTACCCTCTCGCTTCCGCAATGTGGCCCTTCGAACGGATGATTTCCGTCACTTCGTCCACGTATTTTTGGCAAAGCTGCTTGCTCTCCGCCTCGACCATGACGCGGAGCACGGGTTCCGTGCCCGATTCCCGAAGCAGGATTCTGCCCGTATCCCCGAGTTTTTTCGTCACCGCCTCTACGGCGGCCTGAACGTCGGCGTCGTTTCTTGCGGCCGCTTTATCCTTTACCCGCACGTTCGTCAGCACCTGCGGATAGATCGTCACGGGCTCCGCAAGCTTGCTTAAAGTCGATTTCTTTGCAATCATCGCCTGCATAATCTTCAGGCTGGTGAGTATTCCGTCCCCCGTGGAGGCATATTTCGAGAAGATGATGTGACCCGACTGTTCTCCGCCGATACAGTCGCCGTGTTCGGCCATATGTTCGTAAACGTATTTGTCCCCGACCTTGGTTTTCGCATAATTGATCCCCAGCTCGTCGAACGCCTTATACAGCCCGAAATTGGACATGACGGTCGTCACTACGGTATTGTTGATAAGCTTTCCGCGTTCCTTCATATAGCGGGCATAGATATAGAGAATGAGATCGCCGTTGACAACGTTCCCCTTTTCGTCCACGCAGAGACATCTGTCCGCGTCGCCGTCGTAGGCGAAGCCCACGTCCAGTCCGTTTTCCACGACAAATTTTTGTAGCCCTTCGATATGCGTAGAGCCCGCATTTTTATTGATATTCGTGCCGTCGGGCTCGGCGTTGATGACGTACGTCTTTGCGCCCAGCGCGTCGAACACGTTTTTGGCAATATTCCAGGAGCTTCCGTTTGCGCAATCCAGCCCCACTTTCAAGCCCTTAAAGCTGTAAATACCGAGGGAGATCAGATAACCGACGTAACGGTTTCTGCCCGCCACGTAATCCACCGTGCGGCCGACGCTCTCCCGATGCGCGTAAGGCGCCTCCGTCCATTTCTGTCCGAAAGCCCGCACCTCCCCGTCGAGGTACTCTTCCACCAGCCCGATCACCTCTTCGTCCATTTTTTCGCCCTGGCCGTTGAACAGCTTAATCCCGTTGTCATAATAAGGGTTATGGCTGGCCGAAATCATGATCCCGCAGTCGAAATCCTCCGTCCGCACGACGTACGCCACCGAAGGGGTCGTCGTAACGTGCAGCAGATAGGCGTCCGCCCCCGAAGCCACAAGCCCGCCGACAAGCGCGTACTCGAACATATATCCCGAACGCCGCGTGTCCTTGCCGATGACGATCTTTGCCCTCGAGCCGTCTCCCTCGCGCTTTTTGCGCTCGGTGAAATACCAGCCCAGAAAACGTCCCACTTTGTAGGCGTGCTCCGCCGTCAGTTCCTCGTTCGCTTCGCCGCGAAAGCCGTCGGTTCCAAAATACTTTCCCATAATTTATTTCCTCTTGAATTAATTTATTTCCTCTTAAAAATATCTGCACTCAACCCGTCCGCGCCCCGATTCTTTTCCGTCCCTCCATTAGCTTCCCCCGTCGGCTCTTCTTTACTGTCTATCGTTTTTTATGTTTTCAGTCCTTTTTTATTCTTTCTTTACCGTAACGCCTCCTGTTTTCCATATCGTATCGGCAGGTACCACGCCCCGAACGCAGGACAACGGGTAAATGTTGGAATGCGGGCCGACGATCGTCCCGGGGTTGAGCACGCTGTTGCACCCCACCTCTACGTAATTGCCCAGCATCGCGCCCAGCTTTTTCAAGCCCGTCTCTATTTTTTCCCCGCCGTTTTTGATAACCACCAACGTTTTATCCGATTTTACATTTGAGGTAATCGAGCCCGCACCCATGTGCGATTTATACCCCAAAATGCTGTCTCCCACGTAATTGTAGTGCGGCGTTTGCACGTTGTCGAACAAAATTGCGTTTTTCAGCTCCGCCGAATTTCCCACGACGCAGTTTTCTCCGATCAGCGCAGCCCCGCGGATAAACGCGCAATGTCTCACCTCCGTCCCCGCGCCGATAATACAGGGCGGGCCCAGGTATGCGGTGGGTGCGATTTTCGCGGTTCTGTGTACCCATACTTCCGGAGCCGTTTCCTCGTACTGCGATTTATCGAGCGTCGGACCGAGCGTAAGAATAAACTCCTTAATGCCCTTCAGCGCTTCCCAGGGATAAGTAAATCCCGAAAGATAGTCCCTTGCCAGCGTATGACTTAAATCGTATAATTCCCTTATTTTGATCATGTGTCCTCCTGCCTGCAATATTCAAAACGCTTATATACGCAAATAGCGGATACAAAAACCCCATCGACGCTTTGCCGATGTCGTTTCCGCAGCCGCTATTTTGTTTGATTTATGAGAAAGAGCACCTTTCCCTTCAGGAAAGACTGCCGTTTCGCTCTCACAAAAGTTATGCCGCTCTCCATAACTTTATTCCTCGTTGTCGTAAAAATGTGCTTGTCCATACCTTGCCCCGCTTAATCGGCCAATTTTTTCCGTTCGGCCGATTAAGTCTAAAGACCTGAGCAAGCAGTATGATAAAACGTATCTTTCTATAATTTAGCGTATATATCATATCACATCTTCACTTCTTTGTCAACGATTATACTCAAATTTTATACATAATATTTAGAAAACATCCTCAAAAAGATTTATTTTTCCTTGAATTTCTTTCATTTATTCATTTTTTATAGAAAGTCTGTCACGCCGTTTCATGACAAAGCCCCGACGTTTTTTCCGTGTAATTTTTATCAGCAAGCGTTCGGCGCAACCCTGTCCCGCCCAAAAAAATTTTTTAATCGTGTCTTTCGTCCGAATCGAAAATTTCACAAAATCTCGCAGAGAAAGAAGGCGTTTCGCCGCCGAGGTATAAATGCGTTGTTTCCCCAAAGCCGCGGCAGCGGAAGATCGCCTGTCCCTTTCTGCGCTCTTCGGTATAAAGCGTGGTTACGGAGGTGGGCAAAGCGACGAAATGGTGCGCCAGCACTGTGGGAGGAATGTTGAAGAGGCGGGAAAGAAGTACGCTTTCCAGCCCGAAATGGCAAAACAGAGCCACCGTGTCACGATTGGCGCGCTCCGCCCGATATATTTTTCCGTCGCGCACGTATCCGTGGCGGGCAAGAAGGCCGTCCAAGCCCTCGGTCACCACCCTGTACCGCTCGCGGATATTCCCTTCCTCCATAAAGGGCTGGGCCAGCCATTTATCCCCGTCGTACATTTCCGGGCGTTCCGTCCAAAAAGAGGGCAGCATGTCCCAGATCAAATGCTCTTTCTCGCCCGTGGGAAGATCGACGCGGTAATCGAATTCGCGCAGCCACGGCTCGATGACGGGTTCCAAACCGAGCTTTTCCGCCGTATAAGCGCAGGTGGCTTTCGCGCGGCCCAACGGCGAGCAATACAAATAATCGATCTTGTCCTTTGCAAGCATTTCGGAAAGCAGCTTTGCTTCCCGTTTTCCCTTTTCGGTGAGGTTGTCGCGGGCGTAATCGGGATCGCCGTGACGAATGATCAGCAGCCTCATTTTGTCCTTTTTTCCTCCCATAACGTTTCAAATTTCTTTTCCGACAAGATCTCGTGCGTCACAAATTTGCCGTCGAAAAACAGGCTGTACGACGTAAACGGAGCGGGTGAATTCTGCGCTTCCTCCGCGCCTTTGAAGCGGACCACCTTCAGCGGTATTCCTTTCTGCCGAGCCAAATCCTCGATGAGCGGCACATATTTTGCCGTATAAGGGCATTGGTTTGTATAAAAAAGCACAAAGCCGCGTTCCGATACACGGGGCTCCTTTACACAGGCTCTGAAGCGCGGCTTTTCCGCACCCTCGGCAAAGGAAAGATATAGCAACTCGTAGAACGGCGCCGCCGTATCCGCCGTCAAAAAACCGTGGTATTTCAAAAATTTGGAATCGGAAAGAAAGGGTTGTTTTTTCTTCGATGAAAGAACGACCAATCCCTTTTTCCCCTTTCGTTTGCCGTCCTCGATACATTCGGACAAAAGCAGCCTGCCGTTTCCCTGTCCTTTATACTGTCCCGCCACCCAAAGGCAGTCGATGTACATATATTCGGGCGCGTCGATGGGGGTCCACGCCTTTTCCGCGGGGATATATTCGATAAAGCATTTCCCCCGCACGTTTCCCTTTTTGAACACGAGGCCGTCGTCAAAACGGTCGGAGAGCCAGGCTTTTTTGGAGGTCACCTGGCAGTCGCCGCCGTTCGAAATGGCACAGCAGATATGCTCTTTTTCCAGATTTTCTTTCGTGAGCGTAATGATTTCCATTTTTTCTTCCCTTAAGTCCGCTTCTTTTTGCGGGACATCACCAGGACGGACAGCGAAAAAAACACGACAATTGTTCCGACCAGGATCAGCAGACTGACCCAGGGCGCAACCGTATGCCCCCCGAACGTATAGGTGACGCCCATGTCCGCTTTGAACTCGGCCAATACTTCCGCGGGGGCGGAACCAAACGTAATTTCCATCGACCTTTCCATCATGACCTGACGGAAAAGCGCGGCGGCGTGCGAGGGCGGGAAACATTTAACCACGGCCTGAACGCCGCCCGGGAGACTCCCGATCGGCATATAGATCCCCGTCATAAAGCCCAAAAACGCGCCCAATATGACGTTGACCGCCGAAAAAGCGTTGAGGCTTTTGATAAACGATACGATAAACAGCATCATACAGGTGGAGGCGACCGAGGTCAGAGCGACAAGCCCCGTCACCTTCAGAAGCGCAAGCGCACCGAGAAGCTCTCCCCCGCCCGCGACGATATAAATCTCGCAGAGGATAAGCCCTATCAGGCTGAGGATAAAGCCGACGGCAATCGCGCTGAGCAGATAGCCGCCCACCAATTGATAATTTTTAATCGGCGAGGAGCGGAAATCCTTTTCCGCCTTGCTTTCTTTATCCGCGATTATCGCGCCGAGGGCACCCATGGTAGAGGTGACGGGAGTAATGGCGATAAGCCCCGCCGAAATCCAGGAATCCATGACAAACCGTCCGTTCTCCAGCCCCGCGACCTGTTCCGCCATCATATCGCCCAGAAACAGCGCGTACAGACCGATGATAATAAACACTGCAAAAAGCGAGAAAAACACCGAGGACTTGTCTTTGAAAAATACCAGCAGATTGCGTTTTGCAAATGTAATCATTCGCGTATCTCCTTTCCTGTAATTGCGAGGAACGCGTCGTCCATCGTCCCCTTCAGCACTTCAAAACCGTCTATCAGCCCCCGACAGGCGTCGAGCACGGGCAAGGCGTCCAGCGTACGGGTCAACGGCACTTCGATCCGATCGGCCCGCACGAAATATTCCCGCCCCGCGAGCGCTTTTTTCAGCGCCTCCGTCTCGGCTGCCGTAAGCACCAGCCGATCCTTCGAATATTCTTCTTTCAGCTGTTCGGGGGTGCCCTTGGCCGCAATCAGGCCGTCGTCTATGACGACGACGTAATCCGCATCAGCCGCTTCTTCCATATAGTGGGTGGTGAGAAATACGGTCATGCCCGTTTCTTTTTGGATTTTGCCGATCGTCTCCCAGATATTTTTTCGAGTCTGCGGGTCTAGCCCCGTGGTGGGCTCGTCGAGAAAAAGGATTTTCGGCGTATGGACAAGCGCGCGGGCGATATCGCAGCGGCGGCGTTGTCCGCCCGAAAGCTTGCCGTACGGACGCCTGAGAAATTCCGACACACCGCAAAGCTCCGCCGTGGTCTCCGCCGCTTGGGCGAGCGCCTTGCCTTTCAGACCGTAAAAGCCGCCGCGCGCCTTGAGGTTTTCCGCTATCGTGAGACGTTTATCCAGCAATCCGTCCTGAAACACCGCCCCGATTCGTTTGCGTATCTCCGCGTCGCTTTGACCGAGGACGAGTCCATCTACGATCACTTCGCCTTCGTCGGGCTTCAGAAAGGTACAGACAATGTCGATTGTGGTGGATTTTCCCGCTCCGTTCGGCCCGAGAAAAGCAAACAGCTTGCCTTCCTCCGCGTAAAAGTCGATTCCTTTCACCGCCTCGACGCGGCCGTACGACTTTTTCAGCCCTTTCACTTCTATCGCTTTATTCATGTATAGTCCTCGCTTTTTGATTTTTCCGCCAAAATAAAGGTTGCTCCGTCAATCGTATCTATCATCTCAGCCTTTGTAAAGCCCGCGCCTTTCAAAACCGCCGTTTCATGCTCGAGCGTGAGCGGCGTATCGAAATGAACGAATTTCTCTTCGCAAATCTTTCCCTTTTCCCGCTTGCGTTTACATTCCTCCGCCAAAAGGCGCTCTTCTTCCTCACTGCAGGCGATATAGTCGCAGAGAAGAAAGCAGCCGCCCGCGCGCAGAGCGTCGAATACTCTTTTATAAAGCCCCGATTTTTTTTCCGCAGTAAAATGGTGCAGGGATTCTACCGATACGGCCGCGTCGTAGCCTGTGCCGAGTTCCGCCGTAAAATAATCCGCGCAGACCGTCTTTATCCCCTTTTCGGGATACTTTCGCCTCAATTCGGCGAGCATCGTTTCGCTCAAATCTATCCCGATAAGCTCGGCAGACGGAAACCGACGATAAATCGCTTCCAATTCCAGGCCCGTTCCGACGCCGAGATCGAGCAGCCGCTTTGTCCCTGCGGGCAGATAGTCAGGCAATCTCTCGTAGGCCTTTGCCCACACCGACATGTGTTCGTCGTAAATATTCACTCTGGCCGCAAAAAATCCGTCCATTTCCTCCAGCGGCGTTTCCCTTTGGGAAGCAAGCCAGCTTTTCAGTTCCTCCAGATGCTTTTTCTCATTCTCTCTGATTTTCATTCCTTTTTCCTCTTTCCGTACCCTTCCATTTGGGCGGAATACCATATACGCCCGTCAGCGCCATAAATTGCCGTTGCAGACATTCTGATATTTCCTCATCCGAGAACGTGGAAAATCCCGTATTGACAAGCATCGCCAGCCCGTAACTATACACGGACATATCCTCGTGAAATTTTCGCGCCCGCTGCTCGTCGTAGCCGTATTCCGATTGCAGGGCCTCTAAAATCTGCGGCAGATTGACGTCCTCGATCAGCTTTTCGCCGCTGCGGCCCCGCATATAGAGATAGCGAAACAATTGTTTTTCTTCCCGTGCAAACCGCACAAATCCCACCCCATACGATTTGTAGGCGTTGTATTTCCCGCTTTCAAGCTCCCTGCGCGTACTTTTTATGTATTTTTCTTCCGCAAGCTCCTTAAGACTTTTTTTCAAGGCGTCCATGCGGCCGAAGGCCGCATAAATGGGCTGCGTAGAGCAGCCCATTTTCCGCGCGAGCGACCGTGCATTCAACGCCTCGTACCCCTCTTTGCAAAGCAGCGTAAACGCCGACTGCAAAATGGTCTCCCTCGTTATCCTCTTCGGTGCGCCCATAGTTTCCTCCATTAATAACGTATGGTATTAATAACAACTGTTATTATACACGAGCGAAACGTTTTTGTCAAGGGAATCAAATAAAAAAGAGACCCCTTGCGAAAAAGAGTCTCTTTCAAACACAATTACAGGCCGCGCTTATTTACTGCGGATATATTCGTCGATAGACTTGGCCGCAATCTTTCCTGCGCCCATGGCTTTAATAACCGTCGCCGCACCCGTCGCCGCGTCGCCGCCGCAATAAACGCCTTCGATGGAGGTCTTGCCGTTTTCATCTACGGCGATTTCGCCGCGTCTCAAGGTCTCCAGGCCGGGCGTCGTGTGCTTGAGCAAGGGATTGGGAGAGGTGCCCAAAGACATGATGACGCAATCTACGGGAATGGTAAATTCGCTTCCCGCAATTTCCACGGGCGAGCGTCTGCCGCTGGCGTCGGGTTCGCCCAGCTCCATGCGGATACATTCGATACCGTTTACCCAGCCGTAGGAAGGATCGCGGGGATTGTCCGTAGGCGTGGGAAGGATCTGCGTGGGATTGGTGAGCAGGTCGAAAATAATTCCCTCTTCCTTGGCGTGCTCCACTTCCTCGCGGCGGGCGGGAAGCTCTTCCTCGCCGCGGCGGTAAATGATATGCACTTCCGCGCCGAGACGCTTTGCCGTACGCGCCGCGTCCATAGCGACGTTGCCGCCGCCGACGACCGCCACGCACTTGCCGTGCTGAATGGGCGTGGTGCTGTCGTTTTTGTACGCCTTCATCAGGTTGGAACGGGTCAAAAATTCGTTGGCGGAATAAACGCCCTTGAGATTTTCGCCGGGGATATTCATAAATTTGGGCAGCCCCGCGCCGGAACCGATAAACACGGCCTCGAAGCCGTATTCATTTTTCAGTTCCTCGATGGAAAGAACCCTGCCGATGACCATGTTCGTCTCTACCTTGACGCCCAATGCCTTAAGGTTATCCACTTCCTTCTGCACGATGGCTTTGGGGAGACGGAATTCGGGGATACCGTAAACGAGCACGCCGCCCGCCACGTGAAGCGCCTCGAAAACGGTGACTTCATAGCCCATTTTCGCCAGATCGCCCGCGCAGGTGAGGCCGGCGGGGCCCGAACCGATCACGGCTACCTTGTGCCCGTTGGAGGGTACGGGGGTCGCTTTTTCCGTCGCGTGCATATTATGATAATCGGCGACAAATCTTTCGAGACGGCCGATACCCACCGCTTCGCAGCCCGCTTTGATGCCGCGCGTGCATTTGCCTTCGCACTGCGTCTCCTGCGGGCAGACGCGGCCGCAGACCGCGGGCAGAGAGCTGGTCATAGAAATAATCCGATAGGCTTCTTCAAACTCGCCTTCCGCCACTTTGCCGATAAACTCGGGGATAGCGATATTGACGGGACAGCCCGCCACGCAGGGACGGGTTTTGCAGTTTAAGCATCTTTTCGCTTCGTCGATCGCGGTCTCCTCGCTGTAACCGAGCGCGACCTCCTGAAAGTTTTTATTGCGGACGTCGGGGTCCTGCGCGGGCATGGGATTTTTAAGAGGGGTCATATTGAACTTGGGCATCTTACTTTACCTCCTTTTTGAACAGGTTGCACGTCTCTTCCCTTTGGTGCGACTCGAAATCCGCATACGTTCTCGAGCGGCTCATCGCCTCGTCGAAGTCGATTTCGTGGCCGTCGAAGTCGGGCCCGTCCACACAGGCGAATTTCATTTTTCCGCCCACCGTCAGACGGCAGCCGCCGCACATACCCGTCCCGTCGATCATGATCGGGTTCATGCTGGCAATCGTCTTAATACCGTAAGGCTTGGTCGCCGCGCATACGAATTTCATCATAATCAGCGGGCCGATCGTAATCACGGCGTCGAACTTTTCCCCCGCGGCGAGCATCTCGTTGAGGGGAACGCAGACGTTGCCCTGTCTCCCGTAGGAGCCGTCGTCCGTCATCATGAAAAACTTTTTGCTGGCCGCTTTGAATTCGTCTTCCAGAATAACCAGATCCTGGCTTCTGAACCCGATAATCGAAGTGACCTCGCAGCCCTTTGCGTGAAGCTCCTTCGCTATGGGAAGCGCGATGGCGCAGCCGACGCCGCCGCCGACCACGCAGACCTTTTTGAGGCCTTCCGTTTCGGTAGGTCTGCCGAGAGGCCCGACGAAATCGGACAGGCAGTCGCCCACCTCTTTATGGTTGAGTTTTTCCGTAGTTGCGCCGACGATCTGGAATATAATCGTGACGGTGCCCTTTTCGCGGTCGTAATCCGCAACCGTGAGGGGAATACGTTCTCCGTCTTCGTCCACACGCAAAATGATAAACTGTCCGGGCAATGCTTTCTTTGCGATAAACGGAGCGTCCACTTCCATCAAAGTGACCGTCGGGTTCAGCGCCTGCTTTTTGACAATCCGATACATCTTCTCAAACATCTCCTTGTTTTCTTGTCCCGATGCTTCGTTAGTTATATTTTAGCACCGTATTTTATTATATCATATTTTTTGAAATTGTCAATACCTAACGGGGGTTTTTTGCGATTTCTTTGAAATTTTGCGCCCTTTTCCTCGGTTTAACGCACTGAAACATTTGCTTTTCCCCTTTCGTCGTAGTATAATGATATGCGGTTGAAAAACAAGTGAACGGGAAGTGAAACTATTCACGTTGATTCCCGTTCCTTTTTCCGTCCTTTACCTCGCTATAAATTTTATAAATACCAAGGAGTATATATGTCGGCTTTTGAAATTCTACTTCCCCTTGCCCTCATTCTCACCCTGACCAAGCTTTTAGGGCTGGGTTCGCAAAGGATCGGGCTGCCCGCCGTAATCGGCATGTTGATCGCGGGATTGTTAATCGGGCTTTTGAAGCTCATTCCCTGCGAGCCGCTCAAAAATATGTTCTTTTCGGAGACGATAACGGATTGGTTGAGCGTATTTTCCAAAATCGGCGTCGTTCTCATCATGTTCTCCACGGGTCTGAGCACCGATCTGAAGCAATTGAAATCCTCGGGCGCCGCGTCCGTGGTCATCACACTGTTCGGCGTAGTTGTACCCATGGCTTTGGGAACGCTGGTAGCGTGGGCGTTTCATCAGGGCGGAGGCTTTCTCGGGTATCTCTTTTACGGCGCGATCCTCACCGCAACTTCGGTAAGCGTCACCGTCGCCGCCTTGAAAGAGCTGGGAAAACTGAACACAAAAGTAGGTACTTCCATCGTCGCCGCCGCCGTGATCGACGACGTAATCGGGATCATCATTCTGTCCGTGCTCACGGGCTTTACGCCCGCGGCGGGAGGGGAATCCCCGCTCGTCTCCTTTATGCCCTCGTGGTGGGAAAATGCGGCGTGGTGGCTGGTATGCCTTAAAATTCTCGCTTTCTTCGTCCTCGCCGTCGGGACGGGTATCCTTTTGAGAAAACTGTTCAATAAGATCGAGCGCAAATATCCCCATAACCGCCGCGTTCCCATTCTCGCCATCGGCGCCTGCTTCGTGTATTCCTATGTAGCCGAAAAGATTTTCGGCGTCGCGGATATCACGGGCGCCTACGTTGCGGGGATCATGCTGGGCGGTACGTTGCAGGAGACGCCTTACGTGGAAGATAAGGCCGATATGCTGGGGTATATGTTCTTCTCCCCTATTTTCTTCGCCACAATCGGCATGAATCTCAATTTCTCGGGCTTCTCCGCCTCTTTCGTTCTGTTCGGCGTATGCTACGTCGTCGCGGCGCTTATCGGCAAGCTGGGCGGCTGTTCGCTGGCGGCAAAGCTCTGCCATTATTCCAACAAGGACAGCCTACGCGTAGGCTACGGCATGATGGTGCGCGCCGAAGTCGTGCTCATCTGTACGGATAAGGGCATCGCGGCAAACCTCGTCGATCCCGCCGTATATCCCTTTGTTTTCTTCATCATCATCGCCACGTCTATCCTCGCGCCCCTGTTCCTGAAATTATCCTATAAAAACGAAAAAAATCCGCTCGACAATACGCCGACGCCGATCGAACAACAGGCGTAACCCTATCGGCATAAAAAACGAACCGAGAGAAATTTTCTCGGTTCGTTTTTTATGTCCGACATTTCTTCAATGTAAAAATTCCTCGATAAAATGCGCGGCGGTCGCGCCGTCCGCCGTGGCCGTCACGATCTGCCTGACGGCTTTCGTACGCACGTCGCCCACGGCAAAAACTCCTGCAAGCTCGGTTTTCGTGCTTTCGTCGGCGACGATATAGCCTTGTTTATCCAAGTCTATCTGCCCCGCAAACAGTTCGGTATCCGGTTTGCGGCCGATCGCCACAAACAGAGCCTCACACTCGATCGTCCTTTCCTCGCCCGTATTGACGTCGGCAAGCCGTACGCCCGTCACCTTTTTCTCGTGCAAAATTTCCTCCACGCGGCTGTTCCAGACCATCTCAACGCCGCTCTTTTTCAAGGGCTCGGTATAGACCTTCGATGCGCGGAGCGTATCGCGGCGGTGAACCAGATATACCTTTTTACATATCTTTGCGAGATAGAGCGCGTCGGCAACCGCGCTGTTTCCGCCGCCCGTCACGACGACGGTCTTTCCCTTATAACGCATACCGTCGCAGGTTGCGCAATACGCCACGCCGCGCCCTACAAGTTCCTTTTCTTCCTTTAAGCCCAATTCGCGCGGGTGGGCGCCCGTCGCCAGCACCGCCGCCCGGGCGGTCAATTCTCCCGCGTCGGTGCGCACAATTTTCCGCTCGCCTTTCAGCTCGACGCCCGTCGCCTCTTCAAACAGCGTCACCGCGCCGAAACGTTCCGCGCCCTTCTGCATACGTTCGCCGAGTTCAAACCCGTCGATCCCGTCGTCAAAGCCGGGATAATTGTCCACGCGGTCGGTCGTGGACATCTGCCCTCCCGCGGCTATTTTTTCCACCACGGCCACCGAGTAGCCGCTGCGAGCGCAATATAATGCCGCCGTATATCCGCCCGGGCCGCCGCCGAGCACGACTACGTCGTAGCTTCTGCTTTCCATAATTTTCTCCTTATGTCAAAGGACTTCCTTTTCCTTCAGCCATTCCACGACGGCTGCCTGAGAGCCGGGATTGACGGCGGAAGCAACCGCCTCACCATCGCGGAATACAATCAGGGTAGGAATGGTATCCACGCCGTATTCGTCCGCGAGAGCGGCGTTGTCGTCCGTGTCTATCTTCACAAATTTCAGCTTATCGCCGTATTCCGATTCCAGGCGGTCGATCGCGGGAGCCAGCCTGCGGCAGTAGCCGCACCACGGTGCCCAAAAATCGGCAACAACGGGCTTCTCCGAACGTAATACTTCTTTTTCGAAATTGTCTTTATTGATCTCTGTAATCATAGTTGATATCCTCCTGTTTTTTGTCCCGAAAAGGGTCTTTCCGGCTTTTTTCAGACAAACTTCCTCTTTCAGTTTGTGAAAAAGCAACCGATCGATACCTTATTATAAACATTTCTGCGATAAGTCAAACAAAGGGCAGGCAATTTTCTTTTCATTCGACGGAGGATTTGATTTTTGAAGTTTTTGACTTGTGCAGCTCTAAGGCTCAATAATTTTTAGTCCGCTTATCAAGGAAAAAGCTCCACTGCATTTGCCGAACGAAGTAACAACAGCTTATTTCCTCCTGAAGCATACGACATAATGACTTTATGCGGAGCGCCTTATACCTTTTCAATACGGGACAATCGCCGTTGTCTCACGCCGAGCGAAGTAGCTGTTCTTTTAGAAGCGTTGAAACGCCCCGAATTTACCCCTTACAAAGACATTTTCCTTATTATGCTGTATTTTGGGTTACGTCCTTGTGAGGTACATACAGCACGCATAGAGAACGTATACCTTATCAGTTGAAACGCCAAACGCAAGGGCGGTAAAAGCGAATATAAAAAAATCCCTATATCCGAGAGGATACAGGGAAAGATAAATTTTTCTATTGATTTTTCAAAGACTGCCAGCGTAGCGGTTTTAGAAAAAAAAGTTTAATCTCATTTTTCCCGCCGAAGATTTAACCCCTTATTGTTTACGTCATACCTTTGCTACCGTCTGCCAGCAATACGTCCGTCCCGATATCGTCGATATCTGGATGGGAGACAGTCCTGAAAGGCTTGTCGGCAGAGTTTATGCACATTTTTCCGACGAGTTTATGAAAGAACAGATGGACAAGGTTTTGTTTGATATTCAGCGGTTTTGAGACACTTTTTACACCACAATTTACACCACAAAAAGAAGCTAAAACGCAAAAATTTAGAGTTTTCTATACATTTTCTATGCAAAAACGGCACAAAAAAAGCAGAATACCGATTTTTTATTCTGTATTCTGCATAAATGGTGCAGATGACAGGACTTGACCCCATCCTTAATCCTCTAAATCCCTTTTGCCATAAGGTTTTCAGCTTCAACACGCCAATAACTCGCCAATCTATTTTTAATTTGGACTTATTAAAGCAACCCCGCTTAATAAGTTTTTTATTATATCTTTTAGCGTGAATTGCTTAACTTTAAGCAATAAAAGCTCAATTTAGAATCATCAACTTCCTTATGAGTCTAAAACTTATTCCTTTTGTAAAGCTTTGGCCACGCCGATTACTACTTCTTGCTTTGTTTCAGGAACATTCTTAAACGTTTCCAAAAGTTTTATTTCGTTGACTGTAAATTTATCTGTTTCCACATCGGAATAAAACTCTGATAAGGAAACATCAAATGTAGCGCATATATCTTCGATTGCTTTCTTGCTTGGTTCATTATTTCTCTCATTATACCAATTATAAACAGTCGAAGGAGTTAATCCCGCTTCGCGTGCCAGATGTCTTTTAGACCATCCGGCTTTTTTTTCTCAACAGTTCTATTTTTTCTTTAGAAGTCATATTTTCATCTGCCTTATATACGTTTCCTTATTCCCCTAAAACTTTGGCAACGGTAATTAAGGCATCTTTCTTTTTATCGGGAAGTTTTTGAAAAATCTCTAATAACTTTGTTTCCTTTTCTGTCAACAGTTTCTTTATCCTTACACCTCGAACAAATATGCTCGGTATATCCTTTTTTTGTACAAGTAGCCGCATGTACGGTTGAAATATAATTATGTCCTAATGCTGTTCCTATCCAATATTTCAATGCGCGTTATTTCAATGCGCATTTTTTTAATGAATAGTTTTTCATTATTCTCTTCTAACAGCCTCTTCCAATTTTTCAATTATTTTTTGAACTTCTTCATTTTGAGGACAATTCCTCAAATATTTTAGTATTGCCTCCGTATCTTCTTTTTTCAAAAGCACTATTCTTTCATTCGAATTATTTGCTAACGCCCATTTATTTTTTCCTTTTAGCGACAGCAGTTGCCCTCCGCCACCGTATCGGCCTTGATAGGCCGTAACCATATAGGTGTTCGATAAATCATGAATATGTCGCAATACCGTGTATTTACTCACTTCCAACGCTTCCGCTATTTCGCTCAAAGTATGACGTTTATGATCTGACAAATATTCAATTATCTCGTTTTGAATATATCGACTTCTCATTCTTATTTCCTCATCGCAAAAACATTTTACCCTACTAACCCTTAGAATGTCTATCAATTTTAAAAATTTATCTAATATTTTTTTAATTATTTACAAATAAAAAATCCTCACATAAGAGCTCCTTTCGACGCCCTACGAGGATTTTTTCAGTTTCTTTTTATTTTTAGATTTTTATTTCTATTTTTTGATTAGCCTTTTATTAATTCATATTTCAATAAAACTTCATCCACCAGCGTTCGTTTTCTTTATCATCTTCCCATAATGCTACCAGAGTAATATTCCCCTTATTTTTATACGTTCCGTTCTAAAATTTCGTTTCAGTATCTTCTATCAGCCATGCCTTGAAGTAATATTCTTTACACGTAGGCTTACGTATCACATGTAACCCGTTGTGTTGTTGCCTGAATATTGCTTCGCTATCATTTTTCAGGATTTTCAAATCGTACGTAACCGTATAGTTTTTTGCTATCGCAATTGCCGTCACCGTCGTATTACCCGTAATTTCCGTAAAATCCGTCCTATCCCAAACAATCTCGCATCTCGGCACGAAAACAGACTCGGGAATATCGGTCAGTACTTCCCTTTCTAAAATTTTTATCACATCTGCCAAACCTTCTTGAATAAAAATTATCGTATAACTTACCGCATCTGATATAAAAACGGACGCTTCATCCTTGTTATTTGAATCCACAAACGGAATCTCTTTTATTCTATACAGCTTGTTGTTTTTTTATCCAATTCGATTCCAGAATTTCACTCTTATCATAAAAGCAGACCGATACAATCGCCATCGATTCGATATCTGTCCCGCCACATTCGACACGTCTCGATATTGTATCCTTAGCAAAGCGTAATTCCAATACTTACACTGTAAACTTTCCCCACGGCAACTCTGCGACAGCCTCTCCTTTTAGAACTGCGTCAACGTGCGTAAGCAACGGAAATTCTTTTGCGTTCAATTTACCGTCTTTTCCTTGCACCTGTATTGCGCGAGCCACACGCTCGGCAATCACGCGCGATTCCAAAGTAACGCCCGCAAGCTCAGCCATTGCTTCCGAAACAGTTAGTCCTCTTCCGAGCAACCGTCCGAGCAATCTTGTCCTGCCGCCGAATACCGTTACATACAAATCGCCGATGCCCAAATCTATGCTGTCAGCCCCGCCGCCTAAATGAAAAATCAATTTACGCATTTCCTTTGCCGCCTGTCCGAATGCCGCCGCCTGCGAGTTATAATGTTCCTTGTCGCACAAATTTTTGTTTATCTCGTTAAGTCCTATCGTCATGGCAACACCAAGCGCGTAGCCGTTCTTTAACGCAACAGCGCTTTCTACCCCGACAACATCGGTTGACAGCGCAATGTGATAATAATTCGTCTGCATAATTCGGCGTATTCTTTCCAAAACCGTTAAATCCTTTCCACAATACGTGACGACAGTATTGTCGTGCGCGACAAGCTCATAGCTCGTGCACGGTCCGGCAATCGCGCTAATGGATAATTTCTTTCCCTTGTTCTTTTGCTCCCAATAGTCGGGAAAGCATATCAGCCGACCGTCCGGTAAATTGATGAGACCTTTTGTCACGGTGAGCACAGGCAAATTTTCGGGAATTATATTCAGCACCGTATCCGAAAACCAATCTACCCCGAAACTGCTGATGCCCCCGATAAGCAAATCAGTTCCTTGAAGAGCAATAGACAGCTCCTCAATCTGATAGAATTTCACGTTAGGCGGGAACGTCTTGCCGCCCGTAAAATACGCGTCAAACTTCGGATGTCGTCCGTTTTTTCGGCAAAAATCTATAATTTCTCTATCCAAATGCGTTCCGACAACCCGTACGATATGTCCGTTTTCCGCAGCAGGAAAAGCCAAAGCCGAACCCATCATACCCGCGCCCACAATAGTTACTGTAGCCATATATTCTTATACTCCTTGTCTTTATTCGTTTCCCTCATCGGCGAATTATTGAAACTTTTACAGCACGGCTTATATACCGTAACTGTTATCGTTTAATATCTTTAATGCCGTAACCGGGTCATTACTTGTTATTGCAACAGCACCGTTTTGAAGCGACGGCAAAATAAACTCCTCTTTATCCTCCGGATAATACACCCACGGTTCAATTCCTTTAGATAAAAACCACTCAAACTCCTCCTTATCGCACATGCGTTTTTCCCGATGACCGATACTGCCGTCCGGATTTTTAATGTCGTCAAACAGACATACGCAAAACAACCTGTCATAATCGCTTTTATCAAAATCAGGGCCTAATATAAATTGCGGATAATAACCGTGCAGTCTAAAGCTATGATGATACTTTTTATCTATATATTTTAATATCTCGCCCGAAAAACTGTTTATATATACCCTGTTCTCCACCTTAAATTCCTTTAAAGCCGCAATAATCCGATCACAGCTTTCCAATGCAAAATCGTAGCCTTGCGCGGGATAATCTTTCATTTCGATATTAAACTCCAAGTCTTTACGATCTTTAACAAGATCTAAAAATTCCTCTAACAACGGTATGCGCTCACCCTCAAATCTTATATCCTTTTTTACCCCCGCATCGGCCGTAAGCACATCGGCGCAACTCATGTCCTTAACCGTTCCGGACATATTTGTCGTGCGGTCAAGAGTAGCATCGTGCAAAATTACCAATTTTTTATCTGCCGTCATACGTACGTCCGTTTCGAGCATCGTGACTTTTAATTCCAACGACGCTCTGAATGCTGCCATAGTGTTTTCGGGATACACTTTCGAATATCCTCTATGCGCCGCCAATTTTACTTTTTTTATCATATTTTTTACTCCTTTAACTCCGAAATCGAAATTCCGCCAATGATATGATTTTTTTAATCAAATTGCTACAACCAAATCAAAAATGCTGTAAACAGTGATTTTTTACGAAACCTCCTTACAGGGTGTATTCATAAGTAAACTCGCCGCTGCCGACGTTAATTATTTCTGTCCTTCCGGGCAGAACGATTTCCGCTGTCGTATTGGCGGGGATCTTGACGCCGACTTTTATTTTGCCGTCTGCTTTTTCATAGCCTGAAGCAACCGTACCATAAACGCTCTCGTATTCTCCTCGTATGCTGTCTATACCCTTAATCAAATGCGGTTGGATTCTGATTCTCTTATACCCCGGTTCTAAATTGTCAATCCCCACGACACGACGCCAATAGAACTCTCCCACGGATCCATAGGCATAATGATTGTATGAATTCATGCCGTCCGGATTAGGTTTTCCGTCGGGCAGTAAACTGTTCCACCTCTCCCAAATTGTCGTTGCCCCCAGCTTTATAGGATAAAGCCAGCCTGGAAATTCTTCGTTCAGCAAAAGTTTTTCGGCATATTCGTGTAAACCGTTATCGGAGAGCGCAAAGCATAAAAACGGCGAGCCTATAAAACCCGTAGTCAGCTTCCCATTATGCCTGTCCATAGCATTTTTTAAGAGTTCAACGATTTGTGGGCGCATACTTTGCGGCGCGATGTGAAAGTACAGAGCCAAGGAGCAGGCCGTCTGCGTCTCGGTGACCATTCTGCCCGACACGGTAAAATATTCGCGGCGCACAAGTTCCAACATATCGTCATAGACCGCCGAATATTTTTTGCCGTCGCTATCGTTACCGATAATTTTTGCCGTTTTTACAAACAAATCCAGTACAATCAGGCAAAACACGTTGGCAATATAATAATGGTCGGTCGCGCCTCTTACGGTTTCACAAGTCCAGCCGCCGTCCAAAGCCAGCCAATCGGCATACTGTGCTCCCTGTTTAATCAATCCGTCGCTTCCCCTGATTGACAAAAGCATATCGACATACTTTTTCATGCAGAGATACGGTTCGGCAATAAATCTTATATCCCCATACGTTTGATAGAGCGTCCACGGAACCATGACCACCGCACTGCTCCACATAGCGCGAGCCCCGTCAAGCAAACAGCCTGCTTCTCGGTCTTTGGAGGTAAGATCCGGAATAATAACAGGAATTTCCCCATTTGCTTTTTGATCATTCGCCACGTCCATCAGCCATTTTCGCAAAAAAAGAGCGACATCGTAATTAAAAGTAGCAGTCCTTGCAAAAACGTTAATATCGCCTGTCCACCCTAACCGTTCGTCTCGTTGAGGACAATCGGTGGGAATATCCACAAAATTCCCCCGCTGCCCCCATAGAATATTTGCGAACAGTCGATTGATAAGCGCGTTTGAGGTTTCAAGTACTCCCGCCGATTTCATATCACTGTGAATTACCAGCGCCGTGTAGTTTTCGGGCACAATGTCCGTCCCCGTCACCATCAAATACCGAAACCCGTGAAAAGTGAATCTGGGGCTTAATATCTGTTCGCCGCCGCTGAGAATAAAAACGTCCGTGCTCTTGGCCGAGCGAAGATTTTCGGTATAAAAATTGCCGTGCGCGTCCAAAATTTCGGCGTGTTTTAATGTAATAATTTGTCCTTTTTTGCCCTTGACCTTAATTTCAATTACCCCTACACAGTTTTGACCGAAGTCCAAAACATTCTCGCCTTTGGGTGTTTTAATATACTTGACAGGTTTAATTTTTTCGGTTACTCGGCACGGCTCGTTGAGTTGCGCTATAATTTTACTTTTATCAAATTCAACGGTTTTTGTCTCATAAACCTCCTCCAAGCTTTGCGTGAAGTCTTGTTTTTCACCGTTGAAAATATTGCTGGCGGTGATATAAGTACGGCGGGCTTTCCAAGTACTATCCGTTTCGATGATGCGTTTGGTGCCGTCCTTGTAAAAAATATGCAATTCGCAAAGAGCGGCGTTGATGTTTCCATAACAGCAGCTCTTTTTCAAAAGTTCAAAACGTCCAGAATACCAACCTTCAGCGACCGTCAGCGCTACCTCGTTTCCGCCAGTCTTAAGCAGAGACGTAACGTCATAGGTTTGGTATTGCAGCATTTTGTTATATGAAGTCCAACCGGGCGCGAAATATCTGTCATCGGCATTTTCCCCGTTTATTTTCAATGAATACATTCCTAAAGCCGTAGCGTACGCCCTTGCTTTGATGACTTTTTTATCAACCGAAAAGCGCTTGAAAACCTTAAAAACAGGCAGGGAGCTTCCAGCATTTGCGGCAATAAAAACCGACGAAAAATTTTTGCCCCCCATCAGCCCCGTTTCAAAAGTCAATGCCGCGGATGCTTTGTCGCCGTAATTGTCTATGATTTCAACAGACGCACGATATTCCGTTTGCGGCTCAAATTTTTCGCCTGTATATTTTATGCCCACGGATTGACCGCTTTGGACGATTCCGCTGTCAAATACCGTATAGTTATTTTCGTTTTTTACGGATAACCGATAAGACGCCTGCAAAACATCTTTTCTGTCCGATGTCATTTTCCACGAAAAAGTCGGCTCTTCGGTATCGATCCCTATTCCTCCCGTTTTATAATCTATCGTAAATTCTTTAATTTTTAACATAATCGTTATCCCTCGCCTCGGTTTCAGCAGCTATTCATTTGAACGGTTATCGATCGTTATTTTTTTAATTCATCAACTGAGGCTCAAACGGAAATTCAAAAGTACAATTATCGCTCAATTTTTTCGCGCCGTTATATTCGTCAGCCGATTTTATCGTATAACACAAAATCGGACAATCGTATCTGCGAATCCATTCGCAAGACAGTTTCCTGTCCCAGCAATCAATAAAATCAAAATCGCCCGACGAAAAATTCACATTGTCAAACTCCTCTTTTGTCCAATTTCCGACCAATATTCCAAAATGCGCCCACGGCATACGTTTCTTCAAAGCTCTTAATGCATGAGGATTAAACGATATAAACGCGTAATCGCCTTTATAATCTTTCATAATCTCAGCTATCTTATCCTCAAAAGCTCCTGTTTGTTCAGGACCGTAATTACACGGCGGCTTCAATTCGATAAGCAACGGAAGAACTCCTTCCGCCATTTTCAGCGTTTCTTCTAAAGTGGGAATATATTCCTCGGTCGATTTCCCGTTGCGGTCGAGAAGTTTCAGATTTTTCAAATCCTCCGTTTTCACGTCCTCTATCGAGCCGTCCTTTCCGGTCATTCGATTAAGAGTGTCGTCATGCAGTACCGCTATGCCGCCGTCCTTCAACATATGAATATCCAATTCAGCCGGATAGCCGTGTTTGGCGGCGTTTGAAAATGCCGCGAGGGAGTTTTCGGGAATAGTAATATTATGTAAGCCTCTGTGCGCGACAGGAGTCTTAAAAATCCCGCTATCACGAATATTCGTTTTTATTTTATTCATACAGATATCTCCTTGATCCTTTTTTGCTTCGCCCTTCAATAGCCTATTGCTTATTATTTAGGCCGCACATTCTCTTCCGCTTAAAAATTTAACTCCATACCGTCGTAAGCAACGCTTATGCCATAAGGTAAAAATCTCTTCTCGATTTCCTCGTGTAAACCCGCATCATTATGCGTAATATGAGATGTAACAAATTTCGTTTCTTTTTTTATGTTACCCGCAGAATACAATCGTTCTTTAAGTAAAATATTTTCTTGAAAACACATATGATAATCATAAGTTCCCGGCACACATTCTCCCATAGTGCCATCCATTACAACACAGTCGAAAATTTTTCCGGAGGAAGCAATATATCCGAAAGTTTCTTCTGTCGGAAACCCGGAATCCAAAAGATATAAGAGAGAGCTTTTATCGTCTTCGATGATATAATTCAAACTCATCTGTTCGGGGGCATGATTTGCATGAAGAGGAGTAACCGTATATTTCCCTATTTTCACGGAACCGTAAGGAACAAGCTTTATAAAACAAATATTGCTTTTTATGTTTTTGTCAATCGGATAATGAAAATATATGCTTTCAAATAAAGATTTTACTTCCTCATTACCATATACATTTACCTGTTTATATTTCAGATTATGGGCAAAAACACCGCCTCTCAATTCAAAAATATTAGGATAGTAATGGTCGGCATGAGTATGTGTGATGAGAATATTTTCCACATTCCCTAAATTTATTTGATTTGCCAATAAGTGCATATGCGTATCGGCCGGCAAATCTATGACAAGAGAATCATCAATCAATGTCTGAGAAAGCGTACGAAGATTTTTTCCGCCTGCCTGTCTTGCTTTTTGACAATGTATGCATCCGCAGAATACGGCAGGATAACCTTCACCGCCGCCCGAACCAAGAATTTTTAATTTCATGTAAAACGCCTCGTTGCTTTTTAAAAAACGACAAAATTTATCTATATAATTTGATACGATTTATGCTTCGTTTATCTTCTTGATTTCGGTCAATGCCGCTTTGGGGGTACGCTCCATATCCACGATGCCGTTGACTTCCTGCATGACGTCGGTCGTTTGCGTCAGGCAATATCCGCAGACATAGGGCAGAGCCTTTATTGCGTCCATTAAGCTTTTAAGCCTTTCCAGATACGCTTTTTCGTCCAAAACCCCGTCGCCATATCCCCAACAGCCGTTTTTCTTGTCCTTTGAATACGCTATCCCGCCGAATTCTGAAATAATAACAGGCTGTCCTTCGTATTTGTAGCCTTCGGCCAATGCCGATCGACCGCTCCATTCGTTAACGACTTCACTGCCGAGCGCTCTTTCTTTATCTTTGTACTCGGCAATTATTCGTTCTCCGTACTGCGCATAATTATGAATCGTTATAATATCGCTTTTCGTGTGTTCCCAGCCATCGTTGGATATTACAGGTCGTTTTTCGCCGTCAAGCGTTTTTGTAAGATAATACATAGACTCAGTAAAGGCTTGCTGGGTTTTATCGCAATGTATCCCTCCGACGCCCCAGCTTTCGTTAAACGGTACCCAAGCCATTACAGACGGGTGATTTCGGAGCTGCTTGACCTCGGACGTCCATTCGGCCGAAACGGTTTCAACCGTGTTTTCATTAAAAGCATACGCCGACGGCATCTCCGCCCAAACAAACACGCCTAAAATATCGCAATAGTAATAAAATCTTTCGTCTTCGAGTTTTTGGTGCTTACGTATGCCGTTAAATCCAGCTTCTTTTGTAAGTATAACATCTTTGACTATCGCGTCCTCATCGGGCGGGGTAAGATGAGAATCCCGCCAATATCCCTGATCCAAAAGCATTTTCAAATACAGGGGCCTGTCGTTAAAATACAAACGATCGCCGATGATTTCAAATTTCCTGAACCCGAAATAAGAACCAACCGTATCGAGAATATTTCCGTCGGTATCTTTCAACATAAAGGTTACGTCGTACAATCCCGCAGTCCAAGGTTTCATCCCCCAATGCTCGCATTCTGCATCAATCGGCAAAACAAGTTTTGTATATGCCGAATTCACTTCCGCGTAGCCGCAGGACTCTTTGCAACCGTCTCTTTCCACTTCGGCGCATACCGTATATCCTTTCGGCGCGGAAAAGACAAACTCCACGAGATGCTCGTCGTAATGCGGAACTATCTGCACGTCTTTAATTGCTTTCGCGGCGGTAAAATCCAACCAAACAGTTTTGTAAATACCCGAAGTTTCCTCGTACCAGCAGCCGAAATTATCATTTTTCCAACGTTGTTTGCCTCGAGGTTTGTCCGTCCTGAAATCGTCCTCAGTCTTTACGACAAGGGTATTTTCTCCGCATTTCAACAACTTTGTAATGTCAAACGAAAACCGTCCGCAGCCGCCGTTGTGCACGCCTGCAAGCACTCCGTTCGCCCAAACTTTCGTGGTATAGTCGCTACCCTCAAAAATAAGATTTACGCATCCCGAAAGCTTTTCCGCATCGATATTCAGGCTTCGGCTGTACCATAAAAAATCATGCCGCGCCGTGTCGCCTATCCCGCTGTTTTTGCAAAGATAGGAAAAGGGAACGGTTATTTTCCGTGTTTCTTTCGGAAATCGTTCATAAAACTTTTTGTTCTCGCCTTCGTTTGCGTCGTCAAAAACAAAATCCCATTCCCCGCTTAAGTTCAACCAATCCCGTCTTACAAACTGCGGACGCGGATAATCTTTTATATAACATTTAACGTGATTTAATTTCATGGCTTCTTTTATAAATCGTCTCCGTTGCTTATTTTAATTCTGTCTTGTCCCTTATTTTTTAAATTAACAGAGGGAAATCTCGAAGGAGTCCGCGAAATTTCCCTCTGACCGTTATTAAGCTTAGTCCGAACTCCGGTGATTGCTAATCATTCAGTCCAATCAAATACGGTGATACCGTTGAACGTAAGCGTAGTGCCGACAATCTTCCAGAAAGCATTGCCCTCCGTAAGCTTGTCAAACAAGCCGCCGTTGCTTTCCAAAGCCGTTTTAACAGCGGCTACGGAAGTAAAATGTTCGCTGTCGGTAATGTTGGCTGTTTTCCCCTGCTCATTCCCTATCAATTTAGTCGCAAGACTGCTGACAGAGAAACAGTTGGTAATCGTTGCGCCATCCGCAATCGTTTCGTTTACTATGCCGCCTTTGGTGCCGGTAAGTTCACCCGAAACAGGCTCGTATTCCGCCACACAGTTAATGATTTTAACCGTGCCGTCGCGCAAACTGTTAGCAATACCGCAACCGCCGCCCGTAGAAGTCGTCTTTGCCCGTACATAAACGTTGTTGATTTCGGCGTTATTTCGCGCCCATCCCGCAATGCTGCCCGCGCCCGTGAAAGTAGCATCGATTACAGCCAAGTTTTTGACTGTACCTGAAAGGATTCTGAATATGCCCTCCGAATCAATATTCATGTTCTTGATAGCATATCCGTTTCCGTTAAGCGTTCCGGCAAAATCAGTTGTGTCCGCTCTGACTTTTTCAGCATTTTTAAAATCCAAATCAGTACCCAACAAGAAATATTGTCCCGAGAACGATTCCTTGCCTGCCCGCATCACGAGGAAATCATCCGTATTGTCAATTATTTTCGTCGCCACAATGACAGGCACGCGGTAAACCACATCTGCAGTTTCGATAAGGAACGACCGTTCACCCGCTGTCAGATTTGCCTTGTCAAACGTAACCGTCTGGCCCTCTGCAGACGCATACACGACAGCTTTCGTCGCTTCGTCCCTAATCGTTACGATCCCCGTGATTCCCGCGTTTAACGTCGCAGTCACCGTTTCCTTACTCATATCGAGATTGAAAGCGTATTCCGCTTTATCTTCGATCTGCTTCGCGGTAATCGTAATCACTTTATCGGCGCAGTTTCCCGAATTGAATATCGACGATGCCCTTACGGTTATAGTCGTCGTTTCGGAAAGCTCCGAATCGGTCGTCAATACGTTGCCCGAAACAGACGCCCCGTGTGCATCTCCGACAATCGACCAAACAACAAACGGATCGGTCGTAGATTGAAGCGTCAGCGTTTCACCGGCAAGAAGGCCGGCTGCACTGGTAACTTTAATCTCAAAGTTATCCAGATACTCCGTGGCAACCGTACAATCGTCCAGCAAATCGCCTTTGCTTTCCAATGCTTCTACCAATGCGGCTACGGTCTTGAAATGCTCGCAATCCGTAACCGTATTCGTCCCGCTGCCCATATTCCCGACCGTAGCAGTCGCAACATTGTTGACCGAGATACAGTTTATAACCGAAGAGTTGGAGGTATTATTGAAATGACTGATAATACCGCCCTTATCCCCCACCGCAAGAGTGGGATCGACGTACTCGACCACAGCCACACAATTTTTAACTACCGCGCCGTTTCTTATATTCCCTGCGATACCGCTGACGGAAGCACCAGAAGTTACTTTACCTTGAACAAATACATTTTCAATTGTTCCGTAAAACTCGTTTGCGATAAAAGCGCCTCCGCCAGAAGAAGCATATGTTGCGTTAACAAGCGCAAAGTTTTTAATCGTGCCGCGTGAAATTCTGAACATGCCGTCCTGCGGAAGCGTCATATTACTGATGACATGGTTGCCGCCGTCAAATACACCCATAAACGCGCCCCACGAAATCCATCTGCTATAAACTTCGCCCGCGCAATCGATATCGGCTGCCAGAAGAAAATATTCCCCGAAAGAATGTTGTTGACCGTCGTCTTTTGGTCCGCTTCTCTCGTTCATCAATTCCATATATGCCGTAAATTCCGTCTTATTATGGATGATTTGAGTAGCCACGATAACAGGCACGCGGTAAATTTTACCGGTTGCTTCAATCAGGAAAAAGCGTTCTCCTACTTTCAGCTTCGTCTTGTCAAATGTAACTGTCTGTCCGTCTGCGGATGTATATACAACATCTTTCGTTTCCTCATCCTTGATGGTTACTATGTCTTTAAGATTTTCGTTTAACGTCGCGGTCACTGTTTCCTTGCTCATATCGAGGTTGAAGCCATATTCCGCCTTATCTTCTGCCTCAACGGTCACGATTACGTCGATTTTCTTTTCGGACATGGTATAACCCATATAGGTGCCTTTAATGGTTATAACAGCCGTATTGTCAGAAAGGCTCGTGCCTACTGCAGTGACGAGTCCCGTTTCGCTGACCGTCGCTATTTTGGAATCATTCGATGAATACGTAAGCGCAGCGTTAATATTTACGCCCTTATAAACCGCTTTCGCCTCTATCTGACTAGTTTCTCCGAAAGGAACCGTAAGCCGCGTAGCGCTTACGCTGATAGACGGCACTAATCCGCTGTCCGCGACAGTTACTTCGCAGGTTGCAGAGTCGCCGGTTGCCGTAGCGGTGATTGTCGCTTTGCCTTCGCCGCACGCCTCCACAAGTCCGTCAGTCACGCTCGCCACCGAGTCGTCCGACGTTGACCATACAACTTCCGCCCCCTCTACCGTCACCGTAGCGGTCAAAAGCTTGCTCTCATACCGATCGAGAATAAGCTCTTTTTTGTCAAGCGAAATAACAGCGCTCTTTTCAACGGAACTGTTTTCGCTCGGTTTATTACACGAGACCAAACTAAATACCATCGCCGTTACTGCCGCCAGTAAGAAAATTAATACAAATTTTCTTCTTTTCATTGCCTTTTTCTCCTTATAATATATTTATTCAAAGAAAGCGCAGTTTTTAGAAATACACTCTCCAAGTTTCCTTATCAAAAAGCCAAACGTCTTTTGATTTTCTCGCCTCTTCCGTCATTCCGTTATCGCGTAAATCGCGGAAACATAGACGGTCCTGTCGTTCATCAAAGCCGCGTCTGCCGTGTAACGGAACAAACGAACCGCCAGTCCCGTAAGATTTCCTACGCTTGCTCCGCTGTTCGGAAAACCTTTGGCGATGGGCCATTTGACTTCCGTCCATTGATTTGAAGGACAAGGTGTATCTCCGAACCATGCGTACCCTGCATAAATCGGAATAGGGTTCGGGTTATAAACTCGGAATACCAAATACGTATATTCCGAAACGTCACCTTCGATTAAATTTGTCAGATAGACCAGCGAAGCTCCCGGGTTAAATTCACCAAACTCTACTTTGAGCGAACCGGCTTCGCTTCCGTAAGCATAATCGGTGCTGTAACTCAAAACCATATTGGCACCGGACGTAACCTGCGACACGCCGAACTCCTCGTCAAAATAAGCGATTTTACCGGAAACGACATTATCGGTACCCTTACCTGCCTTAACGACAAACTCATACTCCTTTTCAACGCCCAGAAAACTCACGGCGCGAACGACGAATATATATTCTCCAGTATCCGCCTGTCCTGTAAATCCGCCTTCCAGCAGAGGCAATTCGGTTTTTACACCTTTTTCCGAACGATAATAAAGTTTTATTTCACTTTTGGACACATCCGCGTTTTCGAATCTGAACTGCGGAATAGGATACCATGCGCCGCGCAAATAAGCCTTAGGAAGACTGCTCATCGGCGAAACCAACGGAGGTTCGTATGCAAAATTCACCTTATACGAAGCCTTTTTTACGCCTTTTCCCTCAAGCGTAATAGTATAAACTCCGGGCGTTTCTACTTCTATTACGCCGTCCTCGATTTCTACGCTTTTTTTATCGGGACCCGTAACTTTGCTCGGCGCGACGCTATACCACGTCAAAATCTCTCCGGAGGAATTGACGACTTCAAAATCAGGAATCTCGTACTCACCCACATAAGCTTCCAGCATTTCATTCGGCACATCGATTGTCGCGTTTTCGCCACAGGCAACGAGCGGCGCGACGCACATTACGCATAAACAAGGGGCTAACAGTCTTGCAATTCGTCCTTTCATTTTCTGCTCCTTCATATGAGTTTCTATTTTTCTTAATCGGCAAAAGAGATAATTTCATCCCATCTGCTTTTATAAAAGTCATTCGTCGTCTTTAATATATCTGCAGACGAATCGCCTCTGTAAATACGTGCATTCATGGAAGTGGTATCGCTGAATGCGGCAAACCCCGCACCCAGGTATAACGGCGTCGAATAATCGATTATTACGGGTTTATAGTTGTCGAACAAACTGCGACGGCTTTGCGCGAAAGCGGACATCCCAGACGCATCGGGGGTATATCCGTAAGCCTGCGTCATACCGTTAAGCTGTTTTGAGTAAATTTCTTGTCCTTTATCGGAAGCCATAAACACCAAAAAGTCTTTTGCCAGTTTCTGTTGCGTTTCGCTCTCTGCCGTAACTGCTATCGGATGGTCAAATGTCGCGGAATACGCCATTTTTCTCGCTTCAGCCACTCTGTCAAAATCGGCTTGGGTAACTTCATATCCTGTTCCGTTGAGATCGGTACCGCCGTTATCAATCGCTTCGACAAGCGCGGCAAGCTCCGTATCGTTTTCGATTGAGGGACATTTCTCCCTGATCGCACTGAGCATGGGCATACGCATCGCGCGTATATCCTGCCATTGATATGCCAAATATGTCGCCATTTCGTTTTCGATCCAATCGCCGTTGACCATCATCGCAACTTCTTTTTTATCCTTGCCTTTATAGCCTTGGCCTAAAAAAGCGATCTGTGCGTCGGTGAAAGACATAGCGTCGCAGTAGTTGTGCGAATATCCGACGGACTTGCTGAAAAGAGAAGTCGCGGCTGCAAGCGCCTTTTCTCTGCCAGCCATATTCAAAACGTTTTCGCCCGTCATATCCTTTATTCTTTCTTCACCGTCGCGGTAGTATCCCTGATAATAATCATAATAGGCTTCGTAGCCTTCATACTGCGCCCACCACGTCAACACCGCGTATTGAAGATACGATACTTGCGTGGAATACGAAAAAGGATAAATGCCCTTCGCTTTAATTGAATCGGAAAAGGTTTTAAGTTCGTCCGTGGTACGCGGAAGCGTATAATTCCCCTCGCCGAAAGCCTTATCCAACGTGGACTTGTTGTATATTAAAGTGGAAATTGAGTCGATCCAATTCATCTGGTAAATTTTACCGTCTTTGTTCGCCGATTGCTTCAGATAAATGCTTGAATTCATTTTATCTTTAATTGCCTTATCCTCACCCTCAGGAATCGTATTATACACATCGGAAAGATCGGCAAATCTTCCCGAATCCTGAAACTTATAAAGCGTACCGCCGGCAAGCGGCATGATGATGTCCGCTTCCAGCGTTTCCGATTCGAGTTGCGACACAATCTCGCCGGAAATATAACTGGGCGTTACGCGCACCTTAATGTTTTTTTGACTTTCATATTCTTTTGCCATATTTTTCAGCCATTGCGTACCAAATCCCAACTCGGAAACAGTAATACTGATAGAACCCGTAGGTTTACCCTTATTGCCGCCGGGATTATGCTCGCCGGGGGTACAAGCAGCCATACATAAGATCATCGATGTTGCCAGTAACGTACTTCCTAAATTTTTCAGTTTCATTTTTAATTTCCCTCCGATTTGTTTTTTTGTATCCTTTATGCCAGAGGAATCATGAACGCGCCCTGTCCGGCTTCTAACTTATACTCGAACACGTTATCCTTAAGCACATAAATTTTTTCCGTACCTTTGGTGTACACCGCAACCTTTTTAGCATTGTCGAATTTGATTTTGACCGTATTGAACAGCCCGTCGTAAGGTTGTGTAAAATTAGTAACCATAAGTCCGTCGATATCGTTTTTCTTGTCCTTAAACTGTCCGATTATGGCGTTATGTTCTGCAGAAACCTCTTTGATAAACGGAATAGATTCAATTCCTTCAAAAATCATATTCTGCCGATAAAAAATCTCCTGCTCCGCCCAATCGTCACCGCGGACCGGCATGGTGCCCAAATAATCAAAACTGAGATATATGTGCTGCAATGCCTTCAGCTCCATATTGACCGTTTGCGCGCGATAGTACAAGGGGCGCGGACTTGCAGAAACATATCTTTCCACCATCCCCTCGTCAAAGTTTGCCGCCGCGCTGTCGCAGTATTGAAAATAAGAGAAGTTTGAAATCCCGAATGCCATATACACAGCAAACTGGAAGCGGAGATCCTCCGTGGTCATTTCGGGGTAATACTCGAAATGCTTTGTTGCCTGAATAAAGACGTGCGTATCCATGTCGTGTTCCTTGGCAAGTTTCGTTAGGGTCGCGATACTCGGGAGCCAGCTGGTACGCATGCGATAGATCCCACGCTGAGCCATCAAAGGATAATAATCGTACGAGAGAATATTTCTTCCCGCCGTTATTTTACTGCAAACTGTTTCGATATAGTATTCTAAAAACTCCTCCCACGTCAAACCGCCGAATATCACGTTGTTATGATCGCCCGTTTCTTCATAGTATGGATTATGGTTTACAAAAAACGCAGGGCTGTTGTCGGGATATAACTCCATGTGCCGTTCCGCAGCGCGCGCCATATTCGGTAAATCGGCATAATACGGCTCGTCGCGCCAGTTAATGGCTGCAACAGCAGGATATTTGGAATAGTCCGTTTCTTCCTGTAAAGCCTCCTCAAAAACGCCTGCAGGCGTCCGGAGAAATGCTTTTAATCCAAGTTCATCCATGAGTTCCAAAAGTTCTAAAAAGCCTTTCGAACCGCGCACAGACTGTCCCGCCAATCCGCCATAATCCACAAACATATGAGTAAGCCCCATGTCCTTAGCGAGTTGATAATCAGCTCTAGTTTCCATGGGACTGTCCCATGCTCCAATCATAAATTCTTTGCCCTTTTCATAAACGGGCGGTTTAATATCAGACATATTGTTCCTCCCTGCGCATCCTGCCGCACCGGCAACGACAATTAAGCCGGCCAATGCCGTAGCCAATAATTTTTTTGTTTTCATAGTTCAAATTTTCCTCCATATTTTGTCTATTTTTTCATCTTTATAGTTTTTATCCTTTCAAACCTCCTCCCAACGAAATATCCATAATTTTGTCAGAGAACAAGCTGAACAGTATGATTACGGGCACCGCACTCATCAATATACCTGCATACAATACAGGCATATCCAACATTCTTTCTTTTTCCATGCGCAGGATATATAACCCCGACGACAGTGTTGGATAGTCTTTCAAAAACAGCAAAGGCGACGTGTAATCGTTCCAGCAGTTTATCAAAGCCAACGAGCCGAGTGCGGTAAACAACGGTACCGCTTGAGGCATCATGACCTTTAAAAACACTTCCCAATGGCTTGCCCCGTCGATAAATGCGGCTTCGGCATAACTCCACGGCAAATTTTTGAAATAGCCGTAGAGAATAAGGAAGTTAAAGCCCAAACCGCCCATGAATACCACCATGTAAAACGGCGTATTGATAATCCCCAGCGCGGTATATATGCGGTATTGACTGGGCAGACTGCCTACAATCGGTATCATCATTACGACAAGTACCAGCGAATAAATAAAGTTACGTCCGGGAAACTTGTATTTTGCAACGGCGTACGCCGACATAGCGGATACGGAAAGCCCGAGTACAGGTCCGAGTATGGAAAACCAAAGGGAGTTAAAAAACAGACCGAACATACCTACTCCGCTCTCTTTCCAGCTCACGTCCACCCTCAGGCTCTTAAACGCCTTTGCATAATTGCTGAACAGCCATTTCTGCGGCAAACCGTTTATGTTATAAGTGGAATACTCGACCTGATCCTTAAGCGAGGACAAAAACGCCCATAACAACGGATAAAATAAACTTAACGAATATATTGTCAAAAGAATAAACACCACTATTTTCGCGCTTTTTAATCCGCGTTGCTTTTTTATGGATTTATTTTTCATTAATATTCCACCTCCGGATCGAGTTTTGACATAACAAAACGAATACCGAAAACTAACGGCAGGCTGCAAATCGTGAAAAATATGCCTATTGCCGCAGGATATTCGTACGACCCGTACAACCATGTTTGCAGGAAGATAAAGTACGGCAGCGTCATAGTATTTGCACCGCCCATCGCCTGTCCCTGCGAGGAGAACAGCAGGATAGGGCCGCCCGCGGTAAAAATACCCGAAACTTGCAAAATAATCGTTATCGAGACCGTTGACCAAATCATCGGGATGATAATCTGCACAAGCTCTCTAAACCATGAAATGCCGTCCAGTTCCCCCGCCTCTATAACCTCCTGTGGCAATCTGTTCATCGCGCCCTGGTATAATATCATGTTTCCTGCCAAACCCGTCCAAAAACAATAAAACATAATCGTCGGAGTAGCGGTTCTCTCATCAGTCAAAAGAAACGGCATTTCATAACCGAACATCTTATCCAGCATGGTATAAACAGGGCCGAACGGCTCAAGCATTATTTTGAACATCGAAACGAAAACGACACCCGATATGATGCTCGGCAAAAACAAAATGACCCTGAATCCCTTATAAAACAATACCTTTTTATAGAGGAAATAAGATATGAACAGCGATATGGGCATCATGATAAACATATTCAGCCCCCAATACTTCAATGTGTTTACGATACCTATCGCCACAGATGAATCGGGATTTCTGAAATCGCTGAACAGCCTTTTGAAATTATCAAGCGTAAAGACATATCCTATACCTCCGCCTTCAAGCTTTACGGCTTTACGAAAAGCGAGCAATATCGAATTAAAGTTCACTCCTATATAAAATATACAGAATTGGACGATGGCAATCGCAAGAAGCGAATATGCAAATATATATTCTCTCCTCGTTTTTTGTGATATTTTTCTTTTTCCTGCTATTTTTTCTATCATTCCTTTATCCCCTTTTACCTTTTTTATCATTTTCCATTTCGATCCGAGCCGCCGAACGATTGCACTTCGAAATCTGTTGCATCGCCTTTTCGCTCAACTTAGGCTGCCGATCAAAGGTAAAAAATCCGTTTTGTTCCTGTTCCACGTCATACAGCTGCGTATAACAGAATCCGCTGATCTTACCGCAATCGAGAAACTGTTGAGTCGCCTCGATATAGTCCTTTACAAATTCTTCCTCCGAGCTTTTCGTACGATATCCCCAGCCGCCTTCAGCTACGTACGCCACCCCGCCATATTCGCTGGCGTTCAGCGGCAACGTTCCGTCATACATTGTATCCGGTTCGGGATTTGCCGCATAGAGCGTATTCATCACAAGTTCGTCTCGATCCTCGATCGCTTGGATATATTCCGATATCTCTTCGGGCGTATGATAACAATGAAAATCGAATAAGTCGGTAAATCTTCCGTGATACCCGCCGCTCACATCCACGCACGGCCGCGTGGGATCAAGCAGTTTTGTAATCGCATACACCGCTTCGGGAAAACGCACGTCCCGCACCTTTCCTTTATTTTCAAGGCTCTCCCACGTTTCGTTAAGCGGACACCAAGTAATCACAGATGGGTGATTGAAATACTGTTCCACGGTCTCCCGCCATTCGTTTACAAACTGCCCCAACCCGTCAAGGTTCTCGTATTCTACGCCCCAGCTCGGATATTCGCCCCAAACCATATAGCCGGCGCGGTCACATTCGTATAAAAATCGCTGTTCAAATACCTTCTGGTGCAACCGCGCTCCGTTAAATCCGAGCGACAGACCGAGTTCGATATCCTTTTTCATTGCCTCAACGTCCGGTGCGGTATAATGCCCTTCGCAATAATATCCCTGATCGAGTACCAGCCTTTGAAATACGCTCCTACCGTTGAGCAAAAACTTTTTTCCTTCATACCGCACGTCGCGCAGACCGAAATAGCTCTTTACCTCGTCCTGTCCGAACGTTATCGTCACATTATACAGCCGACCTTTTCCAAGCTCCCAAAGATGCTTTTCGCTCAGCTCAATGTCGAAATTCTGCCGGTAGTATCCGTCGCCTTTCGCATATCCCACCAGCCGACCTTTATAAAAAACGGAAATCTCCGTATTTCCCTCGCCCTCGGTAATAAGTTCCGCTTTCACCCGACATTTCTCCGTATCGGGAAAAAATTTGACGCTCTTTATGTATTCTCGGGGCGTACGTTCCAGCCACACCGTCTGCCAGATCCCCGTCACCCGCGTATAGAAGCAGCCGTGCGGAAGCTCCGATTTCACCTGCTTCCCGCTCGGATAATTTTCACGCACATCGTCGTGTACACACACGGCAATCCTGTTTTTTCCCGCCTTGACGAACGGCGTGATCTCCACGCAAAACGCCGTATATCCGCCCATATGCCTACCCGCACTTTCACCGTTCACATAAACCTGCGCCAAATGATCGACGGCGCCGAAATGTAAAAATAACCGCCCTTTAAGATCGTCGGGAGATATTTCTATGTCTCTCGCGTAAATGCAGTCCGTGAACAATTCCGTCTTTCCAATCCCCGACAGCCGAGCCTCGGGACAAAATGGCACTTCGATCTTCGACTTAAACTCTGCGTTCTGCTTTCCCTCGCCCGCCCCTGTTTCAAACTCCCACTTGCCGTTTAGGCATTTGTAAGATTTTCTTTCAAATTGGGGATTCGGGTGTTCTGTTCTATACATTTGATACTCCTGCTCTTTCTTTCAAAGAAGGGACCAGTCCCTTTACTTTGCATTTGCATTATTTTCTCGCCCGTTTGAATTATGATAAATTTAATTAAGCTATGTATTTATCATATCCATTATACCCCCCCCCCGCCTGTTTTGTCAATACCCCTTGCCCTTCCGATTTTCGAAATAATGAAAATCAACTTTTTCCGAATTTCGGAAAATACTCTTAAAATCAGTTGCTTTTACGCAATGTTTTATGTTATTCTTTTGATAAGAAATACCTAACAGGAAGAAAAAATCTATGAGCGATATTCTGACCCCACAGAAAAATTTTACCGTCAACGTTGACAACGACGACGACCACGAACTGATCGTAAAACTCTGTTATGCGCTCTCTGTCCGAGAGCGCGTCTCGATTATGAAAGCTCTTTTAAACAGCTCGCAAAGCTTGTCGGAGCTCTCCAAAAAACTGAATATTCCCCTGTCGAGTATGGCGCGGCACATCGACGCGCTGATAGACGGCGGGCTCATTCATCAATCTTTCCAGCCCGGGCCGAAAGGACATACCAAATATTACGCTCAAACAATTCTGAGCTTTAGCGTTTTGCTGGAAAAGGCCAAAGAAGACGAAGCTTTCAACTCGGAATATGTCGTCGAAATGCCGATCGGTATGTTTTCACATTGCCATATCAAAGCGCCGTGCGGCATGCTCGGCGCGGAAGGCGCGATCGGCGGCTTCGATAATCCTAATCGCTTTTTTGCTCCCGACAGAATGAAAGCCGAATGTCTTTGGTTCGATTCGGGGTTTATTTCTTATAATTTCCCCACCGATTTTTCCCGAAAGCAGGCTTTGTCCGAAATTACTTTTTCCTTTGAAATTTGTTCCGAAACAATCTACTATAACAACAATTGGCCGTCCGACATTACCGTTTACATCAACAACAAAGAAGTTACCACGTTCACCTCGCCCGGAGATTTCGGCGGCAGACGCGGCAAATACACCCCTCCGTATTGGCCGCTCACGAGTACACAATTCGGTCTGCTCGAAAAAATAACCGTCAATAATGACGGCGTATTTGTGAATAATACTCTTGTTACAAATAAAATCCGCTTCAACGATCTGCATATCTATAACGGAACTTCCGTTAAATTGGACATCGGTATCAAGGATGACGCAAAACACAGAGGCGGCATCAACATTTTCGGTAAAAACTTCGGCGACTATCCCCAAGCCATCATCATGATGTTAAAATGAAACTTTTTGGAATACCCTTAACCTTATAGAATAGAAAAATCGGCAAACAGTATCTCACTTTTTAAGATTGTATATTGATTTTATCAATAAAACAAAAAAACGAAGGCTTATAGTATAAATCTACAAGCCTTCATGCTGTTTATATAGTTTTATAAATGAGGTATTACACCTCTGATTTTTTTGTTCCTAAATGTCAATGAAGTGCATGGAGGGAATATTAAAAAGTGTCAAACACGGCAATTTAGCTTAAATTCTATTGTTTTTTATTGATTTTGTTTCATTTTCGACCTTTCATCTTTTAGCTTATGAAGTCTCTAAAACATAGTTTCACCGAGAAAAATCAGAAAAAATATGTTCAAAAGATCTCCCTTGAAAATAAAGACACCAAAGCAAGATTTGAAACTTCTTCAAATCCTGCTTTTCTTTTACCTATAATAATTTTTGATTGTTTTTACGGTTATACTTGATTTTGGGCAGTATTTATGAATCAAAATATATCCTCATCCATCACGTCCGAGATAAAAAATTGCGACAGAACTTTGGAATAGACGATCTTTTCCCCTGCTTTCTCAATATATTTCAAAATATACGTCACCGCGCTGCCGAACTTTCTTTTATCTTCTATTGTCTTGAAGTCGCTCTGTCCGAACCACTCGTTAAAATAGGTATTTTGGTGCGTGACCTGCCACCTATACGTATTGAAGTTGTAATCGTTCTTCTTGAACATAATACCCGGCATCGTGTCTGCGGGGATATCGAACAAACCGTGAAAATGCAGTCTGTGTTTTTCGGAACTCCGCGCCCATATTCCCATGTACTTCCAATCCTTTCGCTCACATAAATGCCGCAGCGTCATTTTTAAACCTTTGAGAAAACTTTCCCCCGAGTGCAATTCACCGTTATTCAAGAGTAACATTCGACTTATTTTCGACTTATTAATAATACCTCTATTTTCTTTTTGAATTCAATATGTCACAGGGCATTTTTCGGATAAGTTGTAAAATCTTGCCCCACTCCGTTTTCCGACAAAAACACGAAAGCTTCTTCCTAACCGATTTTTTGTTCTAAAAGTTTTTATGGTACGGTAAAGGAAGTCTATATATCTCGGTCATTTGTTACGTCTACGCTATACCACCATTTCATACAAAAACAGACGATGCATAGACCACAAACCCATCGTACTCCCCAATGTGTTCGGGGCTATCGTTACGCAGGAATTCTGAAATAAATAGAGAGAAATCGACGAGTCCGTCGCAAGCCATGGTATCTACGTAATACCATTTATACAAAAATTCACAGTTGCGATATGCAAATTTCATATTACCCCTCTTTCAGTATATCGTTAAGCTATTCGCCCTTTCAAGCATACCATAAAACCCTTAACGCCCATTTTGGCGGTATGCTTATCAACAAATGTATGCAGTCAGGCAAATTTAGCCTTCCATCACTTCAATGTCTTTCGATTAACATAGCGGCCGCAAGATTCCACGTATTTTCCAACACCATACTATATACAAGTTTAATCCCCATAAAGTTCTGAAACATCGTTCATTAAATACATGGGTGGCCATTTCTAAGACTCGTTTTTATCTTTTCTTCCGCTCGATTGCTAAATCCAGACTAACGTCTAAAGGAAAAATATAAAACAGACGGCCAAAGTTTTCGCCCGCAAGTAATCGCTAAAATTCAAATAACAAATAAAAAACTCTGGATTTTGTCATTTTTCACTTTTTTCAGGCATATCCAATGCGTCAAGAAGTATTTTTTGGATTTTTATAAAGTCCTTGCAAACATTTGTTTATCCAAATCCAATTAAATCAACTCTTTTGCCCCTTAGAAAAGAATTTCATTCTTTCTTGAGACATTCCTCATCTTATCTCTTTTGTGCGCCTTAAGTCGAAAATTTCGCGGTTTATAAATTTTTCTTGGAGAAGGTCTTATTTCCTATCGTTTTTCCTCTTAAAATCACCCTGGTTCAAAATGCAAAAAATATTCAAACCGTACAAATGAGCTAACTATAACAGTCAAGTAAAATAAAGCGGTTTTCAAAAAAATTAT